>Ga0114995_10000593_pt1 | contig 25296 bp, 18 predicted proteins | sample ArcticOcean_MG_C_11_FD_87038 | JGI IMG/M metagenome (GOLD analysis project Ga0114995, IMG submission 87038) | Marine microbial communities from western Arctic Ocean - ArcticOcean_MG_CB2_154 | ecosystem: Environmental > Aquatic > Marine > Oceanic | place: Arctic Ocean: Canada Basin | collected... | reverse complement strand
TGGAACGGTTGCGACAATTCTATAGCCTTGTTTTTTTAGCTTTCTAATACATTTTAAAGTATTGTTTTCTTCTTCGTTATATCTATTGATGCTTAGCCAATTCGATGAGCCCATAGCTACCTCTGTATCTGGTGAAAATTCGTTGTAATTTTCTATCACATGAACATCTTGAACACCAAAGCAATCAGCAGATCGTAGTACTGCACTTGCGTTTAAAGGTTGATAAATGTTTTCTAATACTACAGTAAGATAACTTGTTCGGTTAAGAAGATTTTTTTGAAATAATTCTAATCTTTGGTCTGTAATACAATTGCTAAGGTGTTTTATAAGTTTTTTCATTGGACAAAACAATTTTCTTTTTGTTGAAACCCTCTTAAAAATTCATCAATTTTCATTCTTTTCTTTCCAGATATTTGGACTTCTTTAAGACAAATAAATCCGTCTTTAACAGCTACTTTAAATTGGGTTTTATCTAGTTCTACATCACCAATTTTTAAATTATGATTTGTGAATTCGATGCTAGCATCATATATTTTAAACACTTTGTTTGGATCACCCATTAAATTTGTCCAAGCGCTAGGGTAAGGAGATAAACCCAGAATCTTTTGAAGAATAGTTTTTCCATTATTTTGCCAATCAATTTTACAATCGGCTTTAAATATTTTTGGAGCTTGAGTAGTATCGCCTTCTTGCTTAATGCTTGGAGCATTTTGTTGTTTTATAGCGTCAATGGTTTTTGTAATTAACTGACTTCCTATATCCATCAGTTTATCGTGAAGTGAGCCAGCATTTTCTGCTTTTTCAATTTTTATTTTTTTTTGGAAAATTATGTTTCCAGTGTCAATTTTTTCATCAATAAAAAAGGTAGTAACGCCACTTTCTTTTTCTCCATTTATTATTGCCCAATTTATTGGTGCAGCACCTCTGTATTTTGGTAGGAGAGAAGCATGTAAGTTAAATGTTCCTTTTGAAGATAATTGCCACACTTCTTTAGGAAGCATTCTGAAAGCAACTACTACTTGAACATCTGGCTTCCATTCTTGTAATTGACTTATGAAATCAGGGTCCTTTAAATTGCTAGGTTGTAAAACTTCTATTTCTTGTTCTAGAGCATATTTTTTTACGGATGAGATATTTACTTTTTGGCCTCTACCTGATGGTCTGTCCGGAGCTGTAATTACACCAACAACATTATATTCTTTCTCAATCAAGTGTTTTAAGCAATGGGTAGCAAAATCAGGTGTACCCATAAAAACAATTTTTAAATCCTTCATGCTGCAAATCTAAAACATTTAATCAATCCAAATAAACTGATTGTATTTATCTATTTCTAGTTTTCCATTTTCCAGCAAAAACTCAATAACTTTTATGATTTTTTCTTCTTCAAAATCCATTACTTTTAAAATAATTTCATCAATTGAGGCTGCTTGTAATTTGAGCATATTTTCGACTTCAGCTCGTATTAATTGAAATTCTTTTTCTGATAACTCAGACTTTCCTTGTTTCAAACAGATGTCGCAAACACCACATTTTTCTGCATCTTTTTCATTGAAATAATCTAGTAAAAAACTACTCCTACAAAGGTCTTTATTTTTGTAATAGTTGATGATTTTATCGGCTTTTTCTAAATCCCTTTTCTTGTTTTCGATTAGATTTTGCTTTGAGAAATATAATTTCTTTGCATCAATTCTATTTTCTAAAAAGTAAATTTTTGGCTTAGAATTTTGTTTGACATAATCGATCAGTTTTAATTCTAATAATTTGATTAATAATTTGGTCACATTTTGACTGTCCGTGTTTAATCTTTTTGCTAAAACATCTTCTTGTATAATAACAAAAGTTTCGAATATCCCTGGATAAGATCGCAATAGAGTTTTAATAATTTTATCGAAACTAGGGTGAGCAATTTGAAACTGATATAGTTCGTTGTGGCTTACTTTAATATGAACTTTTGAAGGATTTGAAAAAGTGTCACTTAGTTTTATTAGTTCTTCTTTTTCTAGAATTTTCAAACTGTTAAAGGCTTTTAAATATTCTAAATTAAACTTATTGCAAAACTCTATGATGTTAAACTCGTGTTCTTTCATTGATGAAATAGGGCCAATCGCTAAACCAAAATAGTTGGCCAATGACTGATATACAAACCTTATTTCATCTTTGTTTGGGTATTTAGTTTCTATTTGAGCTAGCAACTCTTTTTCTAATGCATTGTTAGCTAGCAATATAGAATATGCTGTTTTGCCATCTCTTCCTGCTCTTCCTGCTTCCTGAAAATACGATTCTATGGTCTGAGGAATAAACTGATGGATAACAGACCTTACATTGGGTTTGTCTATTCCCATTCCGAATGCATTTGTTGCAACCATTACTCTTACATGGTTTTGAGTCCACTCTTTTTGTATTTTATCTCTTTCTTTTATATCTAAACCTCCATGATAAAAATGGGCCGAAATCCCGTGTTGATTAAGGAAATTGCTAGTGGTTTTTGTTTCTTTTCTTGTTTTGCAATAAACGATAGAACTCCCTTTTACTTTTTTTAATATTTGAAGAATTTTTGTCGATATATCTTCAGTTTCAATAACGATATAAGAAAGTTCTTTTCTGAAAAAACTATTGCTTACTACATTGTTAGCTTTAAACTCTAATTTTATCTGAATATCTTCAATTACTTTCTTAGTTGCAGTAGCTGTAAGTGCTATAATTGGTGCCTTGCATATTTCTTTTAGTTCTGAAATTTTTAAATAATTTGGTCTAAAGTCATATCCCCATTCCGAAATACAATGGGCTTCGTCAACAGCTATTAAATTTACATTCATCTTGTGCAGCCTTTGCTTAAACATTTCGTTCTGCAAACGTTCTGGAGAGAGGTATAAAAATTTAACTCCTCCATAAATACAATTGTCTAATGCTATATCAATTTCGGAGTGAGTCATCCCTGAAAAAATAGCGATTGCTTTTATATTTTTACTGTTAAGATTCAGTACTTGATCTTTCATTAAAGCAATAAGAGGAGAGACGACAATACAAACGCCATCCATCATTAATGCAGGTATTTGGAAACAAATAGATTTTCCTCCTCCTGTAGGTAGAAGTGCTAAAGTGTCTTTTTTGTCGAGTACAGATTGTATTATTTGCTCCTGTCCAGATCGGAAAGAATCATGATCCCAATATTGTTTTAATAATTGATTTGGCTTCATCATTAATTAAGGGAGTAGTTATATTCGATCGAGAATAAATTTAATCCGATCTTCTACATTTCCTTCTGGTAAGATAGCAATTTTATATCCAAATTCCGAATAAACATTTGATAGTTGCTTGTAAATTTGTTGGGCTTGCTCTATATTTTCTAAACGCTGTGAATCGTTTTCAAAAATTTTTGGCCAAAACGGACAAATAAAAACAGTAGAGAAAAATCGTAAATCGACACTAGTTTTATGGAAAGAATCAGGGATTTTTATTTGATTCATTTTCATATATGCTAAACCATCTAAAAAGCTTCTGTCGTAGAATTGAATGTCAGATTTTGCCATTTGATATTGTTCCAGTCTTTTGTTGAATACTGTTTGTTCAAAATCAAACCCTTTAACAGAATTATTTATTTTTTGGCTTTCGATTATTTCTCTTGATACTTCATCGAAACAAATATGACCTTGCTTTTTTAACTCATTAATAAGAGTAGTTTTTCCTGACGAAGGGCCTCCGCTAATTACGATTCGTTTCATTATAGAGACAAGCCAAGAATAGCTATTACAGTTCCTAAAATTATAGAGATCATTTTATGTTTATTAAAGTTGTGGCCATCTCCACTTTCAAATAAAATAGTAGTGGAAATATGTAAAAATATTCCTATTACGATAGCCATTATTTCATTGTGAAAATTACTCACGTTAATAAACTCGCTAGTAAACATTCCTAAAGGAGTCATTAAGGCAAATGCAATTATGATTGCAAAAGATTTAAACTTAGAAAAACCACTTAATAACATCATATTCATAAGTACTATACTTACTGGTATTTTATGTATTGCAAGTCCTGTAAGTAAATTATCGTGAACATGATTGTGATCGTGGTTTCCTAATGGCATTCCTTCTAAAACAGCATGTACACTCAGACCTATTAGTACGCTTAGGGGAATGCTTCCGTGAAAGTGACTATGTCCGTGTTCAGCTCCTTTAGTAAAATGCTCTAAAATTATTTGAAAGAAAAACCCTAGAATAATATAAATTCCTATTGAATAATCTGCTCCATGGTTGTAAATGTCTGGAATAAGATGAAGGACTGTTATAGCAAAAAGGTAAGAACCACTAAAAGATATAAGCAGTTTAGTCTTTGTTCCTGAAAAGCCTTTGTAGTAAAGAGCAATTAATGCTCCAATTAAAACCGATGATATTAATATTAAGTAATACATAATTTATTTCTGTGCTAAGATAATTAGGCGATTCGAATTTATCACATCAAAATCATTTAACTCATAATCTCCCCAAATGTTAATAATTTTTAATCCTGATTTTTGCATTAAATCAGAAATATCATTTAAAAATAGAGCTCTCACTTTTTCTTTGTAAGAATAGGCTTTCTCATCATGAAAAGATATTTTTTTTGTGATGAATTTCGAGTCAAAATTTCTATTTATATGGAAGTCTAATCCTTCTACTTTTTTAACTTCGGTGCTTACCAAGTTGGCAATTACTTTTTTAGCATTCATGAAGTCAAATATTAATTTTCCTCCAGGTTTTAGGCTGTTAGCCATTGCGTCAAAAGCTAATTGATTATCCTCTTCATTATCAAAGTAACCAAAACTCGTAAATAGGTTTAAGCAAAAGTCAAAGTATTGTTTTTTGTACGTTTTTCTCATATCGAAGACTTCAAAACGACAATTTTCATTAGAATTATTGTTAGCTAGCACAATATTTTGATCGGCATTGTCTATTCCTTGGACCTCAAATCCTAACGAATTTATGTAGTGGGAGTGACGGCCGTTTCCGCAGGCAACGTCTATAAATTTAGCTGTTTTACTAGGTTTAAGTGTAGCAAGCAGGTTGTTTAAGAAATGCTGTGCTTCTTGCTCATTTCTATTATTATAGAGTATGTGGTAATATTTTGTGTTAAACCAATTTTCCATTTTTCAAATATATATTTTCTTAAGAATATAAATCACTAAATTCGCCAAATGGATGATAAATATGTCAATTATGAAATGATTGCTAAAACACAGCTCGGATTAGAGTCTGTTTTAGCTCAAGAACTTACGGATTTAGGTGCCCAAGATGTTGTGGAATTAAATAGGGCAGTAAGTTTTGTTGGAGATTTAGGTTTTATGTATAAAGCAAATCTTAACCTTAGAACTGCAATAAGAATTTTAAGACCTATTTATAAATATGTTGCCAGAACAGAGGACGATTTATACGAACGTGCTAAGGACTTAGATTGGTCGAAATATATTAATGTAGACGATACAATTGCTGTCAATGCTGCGGTAAACTCTGATTTCTTTAATCACAGTCATTACGTTGCTTTGAAAGTAAAAGATGCTATTGTTGATTATTTTAGAGATCTAACAAAAGGAAAAAGGCCGAACGTTGATACTAAAAATCCGGATGTTAGGATTAATATTCATATTTCTAATGATAAAGTAAATATATCATTAGATAGCTCTGGTGATTCTTTACACAAAAGAGGGTATAGGCATGTAACTAACGTAGCTCCCATTAGTGAGGTTTTAGCTGCTGGAATGATACTCTTGAGTGATTGGGATAGAGAAAGTGATTTCTTAGACCCAATGTGTGGTTCAGGAACCTTGTTGATTGAAGCTGCTATGATTGCTTGTAATATTCCGCCATCCTTACATCGAAAAAACTTTGGTTTTATGAACTGGGCAAGTTTCGATGAAGAGCTTTGGGAAACGATTAAAACATCTTCTCTTAATAAGGTTAAAGATTTTAAAGGTAAAATTATAGGTTGCGATAGATCTTTTGAATCTTTCAGAAAAGCTGAGGCAAATATTAAAGACGCTATGCTGGAAGATATTATAGATGTAAAGAGAGCTAATTTCTTTAGAGAACCTCATATGTTCGAAACAACTGGTACTATATTATTTAATCCACCTTATGGGGAAAGAATAGAGGCTGATGTGTTAGAATTGTATGGTAAGATAGGGGACACCTTCAAAAAGCATTATGCGGGCTCTACAGCATGGTTAATTACTTCTGATATGGAAGCGGTTAATAGTATTAACTTAAAGCATACTAGAAGAATTAAACTCTTTAACGGTCAGCTAGAATGTAGATTCTTAAAATACCAGATGTACGAGGGTACAAAAAAATTGCACAAAAAAACCACTGATTAATCAGTGGTTTTTTTTTAACTAATAAGTAATTAAATCCTTAATTATTTTGTTAGCTCTTGGGCCTTCTTTAATGAAACTTGTTGATTGTTGTAGAAAGCGATTACGTAACAATTTTCGTGTCCGCTATTTTTCAACTCATTCATTTTTATCATTGCCGCTTGAATGTTGGTGAAAGTACCAGTTGTATATCGAACTAAACCATTATCCATTTGAGTAATTTCACTAGAGTTCATTTCGTTATACTTTTCAATATTTACTTGATCGTTCTGACCAAATATTCCTAATTGAACTTTGTATATAACATCTCCAAATATTGCTGGAGTATTTTCTTCCGAACCATAATCCATATATTCTTCCGCTTCTACCAATTCGCCGTTTTTAAGGGCAATTACTTTAGCTTCTTCATAGCTCATGAAGTATAGTTCGTTTCTGTGCTCTAGAGCTTCATTGTAAGATGAATATCCTCCAGAGAAAATGTGTTTAAATCCGTTTTTACCTTCAAAAACAATTAAATCTTCTAAGTCGTAAAAGTCAAGGTCTACTTCTTTTAGCATTCCTATTTGTACTCTAAATACGATATTTTCTAAAGGTGGAAGATCTTCTAAGATAGCAGAGTTTCTTTTGTTTTGCTCTCTATTCATTTCATCCTCACTAACTACTCTTATGTCAGCTTGTTTATCTTCTATTACTAAAGCTTTAGGATAACCACTTATGATTAGTTGATTTTGCTTTTGTCTAGCTTCCAATAAATCGGAATACTCTCCACTAGTATATAATACTTCGTCATCTACTTTAGCACTCTTTAAGTTAACAATACTCATTAGTTTGTTAATTTGACCAGCGCTTAAATTCTTTTTCCCTTTAGATATCTGAATTTTGTAGGTAATCTTAGGGTCAAGATCTATATGAGTAGATGTTGTAACATCGTCTAGGTATTCTTTCTGTTGAGTATAAATGTCTTGGAAAACTTTTGGTTTGTAAATATCTATTAAAAGTGTGTCTCCTTTTCTGTTTATTACTTCTTTAGATATTTTTACAAATCTTTCGGAAGGGTAGCTTCCTACATAGTATTCGACAGCTTCTTTTCGAGAAGAAGAATTTTGATAGAGAAGATAAAGCATTTCGCCCATCTTATTTGTCAGTTGAATACCTTTAGAATTAACAACAGCACCCTTTGGAGTATTTAACTCTTGATCTAAGTAATCAGGAACAGCATCGTAATCACTATCAATAGGGCAACCAGTGTTGTCTACTTTTACGTTCTTTGGTGTTTCAGGACAGAAGTCGTCAACATCTTTAATGCCATCATAGTCATTGTCTTCATTATCTAATACATCAAAATTGACTAAATATGCGTCTTTATCTTCTGGTATATAATCTTCTACACATTCATAGCAAAACAAATCATAAGTCATTGAGGCAGATGTTACAATGTAACTATCGTTTCCATCTTGTTCAATGTTATCAATAAAGTCTGTATTTGTTAGGTGTAAAGAAGTGCCAAACTTTAAGTTAAGTCTGTCGTTCGCTGAGAAATTTAGACCTATAGAAAGAGGGATTTCTAAGCCATTTTTGCTGTATGTTTCTCCTGTTCGGTTGGTGTATTCTGTTAGTAAATCGATTTCATAGAAATCGATTGGATTGTCATTAGATCCTTTAGAATCAAATCTTAAGTAACTTAAACCTAACCCCACAAATGGTCTTAGGGTTGATTTCTTAAATATGTTTTTAAAGTTGTAATCAAAGTTTATCCCAAAACTATTTACGGTACTCAAAAAGTTAGTTGGAATATCATCATTATTGGTGCCGTCAACTCTTAATGTTCCTTCTTGCATATAAACTGTAGCATCGAAAAAGTCATTAATGTTTGAGCTAAAACCTATTTTAAAGCCAGGACGACTAATTATACCCGTGTTTCTAGAGTCTGAAATGTCTCCTCCAAAATTAAAGCTTCCAAAGCCAAAAAATATCTTAGGAAGAAATTTAGTTTTGTGTACGTGCTTCTCTTTGATAGCCAAAGTACCATCCTCTTCTAGATTGGTAGTATCTTTATATTGATACTGGCTGTATTCTGGACCAGGAATTTGACCATAAGTCAAAGACGTTGATACTAACAATAATACAGCAATTATTAAATGATTTCTCATTGAAAACTTAATTAGTTATAACGATTGTAAAACTAACAAAATTTCTTTTATTATTAGAAGTTAGGTTTGAGCAAATATTTAGAGTAAAATTCGTCTATTTTATCTACTGCTTCTTCCGAAGAATCTACAATACTAAACAAGTCTAAATCTTCAGGACTGATATTTTTTTCTTCGATTAGCATCGTTTCTTTAATCCAGTCTATCAGACCGGTCCAATATTTCTTTCCTACTAGAACAATTGGAAAAGCAGCAATTTTTTGTGTTTGAATAAGCGTTAATGCTTCAAATAATTCGTCAAGCGTTCCTACGCCTCCTGGCATAACTATAAATCCTTGAGCGTATTTCATAAACATTACTTTTCTCACAAAGAAATAATCAAAATTTATTAGCTTATCATTATCAATAAATTCATTAGAATTTTGTTCGAAAGGGAGGTCAATGTTTAATCCAACTGACTTTCCGTTACCTCTTTTTGCTCCTTTATTTCCTGCTTCCATTATTCCTAATCCACCTCCAGTAATTACTCCGTATCCTTTTTTTGTTAGCATAAAAGCAATTTCTTCTGCTTGGATATAATAAGGATTGTCTGGTTTAGTTCTTGCAGAGCCAAATATAGATACGCAAGGGCCAATTTTAGATAGTTTTTCAAACCCTTCGACGAATTCAGACATGACTTTGAATATTTGCCATGAATCAGCTGTTTTTATTTCATTCCAACTCTTGTTATCAAAAGCATCTTTAATTTTGTTTTTCATTTTTTTAAGGTTTTTAGATTTCGTATTTCAAAAACTGGGCGGTATGCCCAATCATTTCTTTTACGACTTTTTCGGGTGTTCCGTTACAAACGACGTATCCGCCATTCTGTCCACCTTCTAAACCAATATCAATAATATGGTCAGCAACTTTTATTACATCTAAATTATGTTCAATAATCAGAACGGTATTTCCAAGCTCAACAATTTTATCAACTACAGACAATAATACTTTTACATCTTCAAAATGAAGCCCAGTTGTTGGTTCATCTAATATGTAAAATGTCTGTCCAGTATTCTTTTTAGATAGTTCGGCTGCAAGTTTTATTCTTTGTGCCTCACCACCAGAGAGAGTTGTTGATTGCTGCCCTAGTTTTATATACCCCAAGCCTACGTCTTGTAGTGTATTTATTTTCTGTGCTATTTTAGGTATAGCCTCAAAAAATTCTACGGCTTGGTTAATGGTCATATCTAAAACATCTGCAATTGATTTCCCTTTGAATCTTACTTCTAATGTTTCTCTATTGTATCTTTTACCTTCGCATTCTTCACAAGGAACATGAACGTCTGGCAGGAAATTCATTTCGATTGTTTTAACGCCTGCTCCTTGACAGTTTTCGCATCTGCCACCGCTTACGTTAAATGAAAACCTTCCTAGCTTATAACCTCTTGCTTTTGATTCTTGTAGATTGGTGAATAATGCTCTTATTTCAGAAAAAACTCCTGTATAAGTAGCGGGGTTTGATCTAGGTGTTTTGCCAATTGGAGATTGATTTACTTCAATTACTTTATCTACGTTTTCTAGTCCAGAGATGTGATCATATTCTAATGGTTTTTTAACACTATTATAAAAGTGTTGATTTAGAATAGGGTAAAGGGTTCCGTTTACAAGTGTGCTTTTTCCAGAGCCGGAAACTCCTGTAACGCATATTAGTTTACCCAAAGGGAAGTCAACAGATATATCTTTAAGATTATTTCCTCTTGCTCCTTTAATGCTGATTTTTTTTCCATTTCCTTTTCTTCTAACTGTAGGAATAGAAATTTTTAATTCATCATTTAAGTATTTTACTGTTGTAGAATTACTTTTTTTAAACTCAATTAGATTTCCTTCAGCAATTATTTCACCTCCTTGATGTCCAGCTCCTGGTCCTACATCAATTATGTGGTCAGCTGATAAAATCATGTCTTTATCATGCTCTATAACGATTACCGAATTACCTATATCTCTTAAATCTTTTAAAGATTGAATTAATTTTTGATTGTCTCTTTGGTGTAAGCCTATGCTAGGTTCGTCAAGAATATATAATACGTCTGTTAGTTGAGATCCTATTTGTGTTGCTAGTCTAATCCTTTGACTTTCGCCACCTGATAAAGATTTAGATGATCGGTTTAAGGATAAGTATTCAAGACCTACATCAAGTAAAAACTGGACTCTCTTGTTTAATTCTTTTAAAATTTCTTTAGCAATAATGTTCTGCTTTTTGTCAATTTTTTCAGGTAGGTCGTTAAGCCAAGATTGCAAGCCTTTTATATCAAGTTGAGCAACTTGAGAAATATTTTTGTTGTCAATTAAAAAATGCCTTGATTCTAAATTTAGTCGAGAGCCTTCACAATCCTTACAATCAATTTTACTCATGTAGTCTCCAGCCCATCTTCTTAGTTTTGGAGAACTAGAGTTAAAATATTGATCTTCTAAAAAACTAGCAATCCCTTCAAATTGGATTTTGTAGGTTTTATTTAAGCCAGCATTTTTCAGCTCTACTTCAAAGCTTTCATTTAATCCGTAAAGAATGGCTTCCATAGCTTCTTCAGGGATATCTTTTATAGGTATACTTAGATTAAAGTCGAATTTTTTTGAAATATTTTCTATTTGATTAATAATCCAACTGCTTTGTTTTTCTTCAATTGGTTTTATTCCTCCTTTGTTTATACTTAGCTTGTTATTAGGAATAATCTTTTTTAAATCTATTTCATGAAGATTTCCTAAGCCATTACATTTTTTACATGCTCCTTTTGGAGAATTAAAAGAAAAGCTATTGGGCTCTGCTTTTGCGTATGCAATTCCTGAAGTAGGACACATTAGTTGTCTGCTGAAAAATCTAATTTTTTCTTTATCTAAATCTAGAGTCATCATTAAGCCTTTGCCATATTTCATGGCAATTTCGATCGATTCTTTTATTCTACTTCTATTTTCTTCTTTTACGACTAAGCGATCAACAACAATTTCAATATCGTGTGTTTTAAATCTGTCGAGTTTCATTCCTGAAGTAATTTCTCTCATTTCTCCATTTATTCTTACTCGAATAAATCCTTGTCTAGAAATTTTTTCAAAAAGATCCCTGTAATGTCCTTTTCTCGATCTTATTACCGGAGCAAGAATTAACATTTTTTCTCCTTCGTATTCTTTCAAAATAATTGAAATAATTTCTTCGTCAGAATAGGAAATCATTTTTTTACCACTTACATAAGAATATGCGTGTGATCCTCTTGCATAAAGTAATCTTAGGAAATCATAAATCTCTGTTATAGTACCAACTGTAGATCTAGGGTTTTTACTTGTAGTTTTTTGTTCGATTGAAATTACGGGACTAAGTCCAGTTATTTTATCTACTCTTGGTCTTTCTAATCCTCCAAGAAATTGTCTGGCATAGGCTGAAAAGGTTTCTATATATCTTCTTTGTCCTTCTGCGTAAATAGTATCAAAAGCCAAAGAAGATTTACCACTACCACTTAAGCCAGTAATAACAACTAATTTATCTCTTGGAATGGATAAACTAACGTTTTTAAGATTGTTTTCGTTAGCACCGTAGATATTTAAAGAGTCATCTTGTTTCATTAATTGATAGAATCCGAATTGTTAGAATGGTTAAAGAAGTAATACCCTTTTTGTGGAATCTTAATAGTATACTTTTTTCTTGATTTATTAGGTAAGTATGCTTCCCTTAGCCAAGGGTTGTGCAGCTTTAATATTTTATAATTTATTTGGTATAAGTTTGCAAAGTCAGCTAGATTATTAACGGTTGTATCTACCACTATTTCGTTTGTAGGGATATAGTTGTAATAATCGTTTTCAACTAAATTAAAGCCATGTTTTCCTGGCTTTTCCATAATCTGCTTCACAGCAATTATTCGAAACAAATACCTCGAAGTTTCTTGATTCAGTATTAAGTCGTAGTAGGAGTTTTCCTTTTGCCTTTTTACTTGCCTAGCTAATCCTGCTCTTCCCATATTATAAGAAGCGGCAGCCATTGTCCAGCTATCAAATTTCTTGTAAGATTTGTTTAAAAAATCACACGCAATTTGGGTAGACTTTTCAATATGATATCTTTCGTCTACTTCCTTGTTTATCTCTAATCCAAATTCTCTTCCAGTTGTTTTTAGTATTTGCCAAAAACCTTTAGCGCCAGCAGGAGAAGTAACATTTTCTAATCCACTTTCTATTAAAGCTAAATATTTAAAATCATCTGGGACGTTATTTTTAGCTAAAATTTCTTCAATGATAGGGAAATATTTTGCTGCTCTTTTTTGTAACAACAATGTGCTCGACTGCCAGTAAGCATTTTTTAATAATTCTTTATCGTAACGTTCCCAGATATCAGGATTTTCTAAAGGTACTCTTTCATTGCAAAAGAATAAGTCTTTAGCTGGTTTTGGAAGGGCGTATATATTATATTTTTCTTTAAAGGTTTTGTAAAATTCGTTTTCACTAGAGTAAATTCCAGTATTTGACATACTCACTATCCCCAAAATAAGAAGTGTTAAAAAGGATAAGATTAAAGTGTTTTTTTTATTCATTAAAATGGACTTTTAAAACTTGTAAATGCTTGTGCTTCTTGGTCTTTCGCTGATACTATTGGCTCATCTATATTCCATTCAATATTTAATTGGGGATCATTCCATAATAAAGAACCTTCAGATGATGGATTATAATCTCCGCTGCACTTATAACTAAATATAGTTTGGTCTTCAAGAGTAAGAAATCCGTGAGCAAATCCTGGAGGAATCCAAAACATTTTTTTGTTTTGCTCTGAAAGTATTATCGAAAAGTATTTGCCATAAGTAGCCGATTCTTTTCTAATATCTACAGCAATGTCTAATACGCTACCTGTAATAACCCTAACTAATTTTCCTTGGGCAAAAGGAGGAGCTTGAAAATGCAAACCTCTTAGCACATTCTTATTAGAAAGAGATTGATTGTCTTGAACAAAAGATTCTTTAATACCAATATCTTCGAATTTTTTCTTGTTAAAGCTTTCGAAAAAATAACCTCTTTCATCTTCGAATACTTTCGGTTCCAAAACAAGTAGATTTTCAATAGGTGTTTTAATAATATTCATAAAAAAAAGTAAGAGGGCTAAGATACTAAAACATCCATCATAGAGGGTGGTGAGAAAACATAATTAATCTTATATTTGTCAAAATTTTTTGAACAATGAAAAAAACTATTATTTACACACTCTTATTTATGGGAGTTTTAACTATTAATGCACAAAACACAACAGAAATGGAAAAAGTAAGCTACAGCTTAGGAGTAAATGTTGCTAAAAGCGTTCAAGCTCAAGGATTAGAATCTATTGATGCGCCAGCAATTGCAAAAGCGTTTAAAGACGTATTTGAAGGAAACGATCTTGATATTAGTGAAGAAGAAGCTAATTTAGTATTACAAGATTACTTTACAAAACTTAATAATAAAGCTCAAGAGGCTAATATTGGAACAGGTATGAAATTTTTAGAAGAAAACGCAAAGAAAGAAGGTGTAGTAACTACTGCAAGTGGTTTACAGTATACAGTTATCACAAAAGGTGATGGCGTACAGCCTAAAGAAACAGACAATGTAACTGTTCATTATCATGGTACCCTATTAGATGGTACTGTTTTTGATAGTTCTGTTGAAAGAGGTCAGCCTGCATCGTTTCCAGTTAACGGAGTTATTCCGGGATGGGTCGAAGCACTTCAGTTAATGAATGTTGGTTCTAAATATAAATTGTTTATCCCATCTAACTTAGCTTATGGCGAAAGAGGAGCTGGTGGAGCAATAGGACCAAACGCAACTTTAATATTCGAAGTAGAATTAATTTCTATTGGAGGATAATTTCAATTATAAATCAAAAAAAAACCCGAGCAAATTGCTCGGGTTTTTTTTTGTTACCTATTAAGTTGATTTCTTGTGATTTAAAACAAGAGCTAAAAAAAGGTCCAACATTAATGTTGGACCTTTTTAATATGTTTAAATGAAATAAACTTACATGTGAATCACTTCACCATAAGCAGCAGCTACTGCTTCCATAACCGCTTCACTCATTGTTGGGTGAGGGTGAACTGCTTTTAATATTTCGTGTCCTGTAGTTTCTAGTTTTCTAGCAACAACTGCTTCAGCAATCATTTCGGTTACGTTATAACCAATCATATGACAACCTAACCATTCGCCGTATTTAGCATCAAAAATAACTTTTACAAAACCATCTTTATGTCCTGATGCAGATGCTTTACCTGATGCAGAGAAAGGAAATTTTCCTACTATGATATCGTATCCTGCTTCTTTAGCTGCTTTTTCAGTATATCCAACAGAAGAAATTTCAGGTGAACAATAAGTACATCCTGGAATGTTGTTGTAATCAAGTTTCTCAGGTTTATGACCAGCAATTTTTTCTACACAAATAATTCCTTCAGCAGAAGCAACGTGAGCAAGTGCTTGAGATGGCAATACATCACCAATTGCATAATATCCTGGGATATTTGTTTGGTAGAAATCGTTTGCTAAGATTTTACCTTTATCAGTAGCAATACCAACATCTTCTAAACCAATATTTTCAATATTAGCAACTACTCCTACGGCAGAAAGAACAACATCGCATTCGATTGTTTCTTCGCCTTTTTTAGTTTTAATTGTAACAACGCAGCCATCACCAGAAGTGTCTACAGTTTCTACGGATGAATTAGTCATTACTTTAATGCCCATTTTTTTGAAAGAACGAGCTAATTGCTTAGAAATATCTTCGTCTTCAACAGGAACGATATTACCTAAATATTCTACTACAGTAACATCTACACCCATTGCTTTATAGAAATAAGCAAACTCTACTCCAATAGCACCAGAGCCAACAACAACCATTTTCTTTGGCTTACTATCTAAAGTCATAGCTTTTCTGTAACCAACAATTTTCTTACCATCTTGTGGAAGATTAGGAAGTTCTCTTGATCTAGATCCTGTTGCAATAATAATATTGTCAGAACTGTATTCTGTAGTTTTACCATCTGCGTCTATAACAGATACCTTTTTACCAGGAAGTACTTTAGCAGTACCCATAATAACTTCTATTTTATTTTTCTTCATTAGGTAGTCAATACCTTTGCTCATTCCGTCAGCAACACCTCTTGATCTTGAGATTACGCTATCAAAATCAGCTTCAGCACCTTCCACTTTAATTCCGAAATCTTCGGCATGATTAATGTATTCGAATACTTGAGCAGATTTCAATAAAGCTTTAGTAGGAATACATCCCCAGTTAAGGCAAACACCTCCTAAAGATTCTTTTTCAATAATTGCAGTTTTTAAACCAAGTTGAGAGGCACGAATTGCAGTTACATAACCACCAGGTCCACTTCCAATAACTATAACATCAAAGTTCATTTCTTATATTTTTAAAATCAGTTACAAAACTAAGAAATATTGAAAGAGTTTTAACACATAAAAAAAAAGTTTTTCAAACTGTTTTTTATCTAGATGAAGTATCTGTTTTTTAACAATATAAATTCGAGCTAATTAAAGTTGTAAAATAATATCATCATTTTTTAGTCTTTTCCATTTAATAAACAAACTAATTTTAATACTTTTGTATAACAATTAATATTTAAAAGTTATACAAAATGAAAATAGTCTTAATAGGTGCATCCAGTGATATAGCTAAGCAGTTAGTAGCTGATAAATCAAATCATTACGAATTTATTGAAGTGAGTTCTACTACGTCTTCTTTTGATGTTCAGAATGAAGAAACATTTCCTGAGATTGAAGGAGGTATTGACGGTTTAGTTTACTTCCCAGGTTCTATAAATTTAAGACCATTTTCTAGTTTGAAATTATCTGATTTTCAAACTGATTACGAAATAAATGTTTTAGGGCTTATTAAAGTGTTAAAGCACTACCACAAGTCTTTAAATGATAACGCTTCATTAGTATTTATTAGTTCTATTGCGGCTAGTGTAGGGATGCCTTTTCATTCTTCTATTTCTGCTAGCAAAGCTGCTATTGAAGGCTTGTGTCGTTCTTTGGCGGCCGAATGGTCTCCTAAGGTTAGAGTAAATTGTGTTGCTCCTTCATTAGTAAATACTAAAATGTCTAAACGTATGTTTAGAACAGAGGCTCAAACAGAGCAAATGATGGATAGACATCCCTTAAAGCAAGTTGGTTCTCCACAAGACATCTCAAACGCTATCGCTTTCTTACTTTCTCTAGATTCTCGATGGATGACAGGCCAAGTAATAGGAGTAGACGGTGGTTTATCAACAATTAAAAAATAGATGCTTTTTCAATTCATATGGAAATTTAAATATTACCTAGTCATATTTTGCTTGGTGTTATTTGGTTTTAGTCTTTATCAGCTATTCAACGCTAATATTTATTTTGATTCTGAGCGTATCATTAATGAGCTAGAGGCAAACAATTTTGATCTTAAAATAGTAGATGACAACAACCTTATTTTTTTAGGAGTCACCTTTGACGATAGCCTTAGTTATCAAGATTTTAAAGACATTAATGATTTCCATACAGCCTTAAAAAAGACCGATTACGTAAATCGTTTATTTAGCGTAATAAACGACAAGAAAATCATTAACATGGGGCTTTTTCCTATGGTTAAAAAAACGATGAATCTTTCGTCTGAGGAGTCTTATCAAAAGTCGTTGCAATATATTTCTAATGAGCCTAATAATTTTATTACATCCGATACCAGAAATTTATTATTTCTAATTGAAGCATCGCCTAGTCTATCCAATCAAGAGACAAAAGATTTCATTAACACCCTATATGCTACAAAGATTAACGATAAATCTGGAGCTGTTTCTGTGGCAGGAAGAGCCCCTAGTGAGTTATATTTTGAAAAGAAAGTGATTAGCGAATTCATTATTATTACTCTCATAAGTAGTATTCTTTGTTTTTTGTTTTTGTTTCTAATAACACAAAATATTAGGTTAGTTCTTTTAACAGTTTTTAGTGTTATTGCTAGCATTGTGGTGACCTTAGGTATTTCTCAAGTCATTTTTGGAGGTATTGAATTGGTTATGATTATTACTCCTGCTATATTATTTATAGTCTGCATTTCGGATATCATGCACTTAACTAACAAGCAGAAAAATAAGGAAGTTAATAAATGGTCATTTTTTAATCTTAGAATGAATATGGTTGGTAAGGCCGTGATTTTAACCTCTCTTACCACAGCAATGAGTTTTCTTACCTTTTTGGTTAATGATATTTTACCCATTGTCCGTTTTGGAATAATTACTTCTATTGGGGTCGTATTTACTCTTTTTATTGCTCTTGTTGTTTATGCTATAAGTATTGATCAAGATATGCATGAGACTACGCCAATTCCTTTATTAAAGAAACTAACCGATGGTATTTTATCTTGGTTTGATAGGCTTAAAAACCAAATTGGTTTTCATCTAGTTACTCTAGTATTTATTGTTTTTGGTGTTTTTGCAGTTTTTAATGTAAATATTGATAATTACTTAACTGATGAGATTAATAAAAAATCGGACATGTATAAGCAAACCGCTTATTTCGATCAGTTTTTTGGAGGTATAAAGCCAATAACGGTTATGATTGAGAAGTCGGAATCTGTTACCTCTGATGATCTATCTCAGGTAAAGGACTTATTATTGAATCAGGGTTTTGTAGTCGATTTTACTAATACTACATTTGATGGTATGGCTGCTAAAAGCATGACTAATATGCTCAATCAATCGGACGACCAACACTTTTATGTTTGCCGTTCTGGTGATGAAGGTTCTTTAGCGACTTTAGAGAAAATGAATCTTTTGGAAGCTAGCTTTCCACAAATGGAGTTTTCTTATTCTGGGGCAGGTTATTTATTCGATTTATTAGGTAATGATCTCACCAAACGCTTGATATACGGTTTGTTTATTGCCATACTTTCTATAGGAGTCGTCTTCTTTGTGATGAATAAATTTGACATTAATTACTTTATAATTGCTCTCATTCCGAACCTTGTACCTATAGTTCTTTGTTTAGGAGTCCTTTATCAGTTTGGCTTTTATTTTAGCCTTTCTAATGCATTTATCTTTACTATCGTTTTCGGACTTATAGTAGATGATTCCATTCATGTTATTAGTTCCTACACCAACCACCGCAAAAGGGGGGTTGAGAAAAACGAAGCTTTACACTTAACGGTAAACAATACTGGTTCGGCTATAATCAAAACCACATTTGTTGTTTTGATTTGTTTATTGCCATTGGCTTTCTCTGAATTTAAATCGGTTTCTCAACTTTCGGTCATTACAATCGTAAGTGCGACAATTGCTATATTTTTCGATCTTATTTACCTTCCAATGATTATTAAAAGGCTTACCAAATAGAAATTGTTATTTGTAATATATTTGTCTCATAAATATTACATTAATAATATGATCAAATCTTTTATTCCTTCTTTAGAGTTCATTGCCGGTTTTCTTTTTGTTTCGTTGTTTTTTTCTAATAATCTAAGAGCTCAGTATTGTACGGACGACAATAGATTTACCGAAGTAGAATATTTTTCTATCAATCAAATTGATTCTGTATTTGACATTTCTTATGCAAGCGTTAACGATTGGCTAGGGGAGGAATTAGATTTACAACTTGATATATATTTTCCTTCATCTGATTATGATTCTTTAAGTCAGCGTCCTTTTGTAATGATGATTCATGGGGGTGCTTTTGTTGGGGGAAATAAGTCTGGATTAAGAAAAGATTGTAGAGAATTAGCTAAAAGAGGTTTTGTTGCTGCAACTATTTCTTATCGTTTAGGTTATGATTTGGAAGTTCCAAACAGTCAGTTTTTAGCAGTTTACAGAGCGGTACAAGACGCTAATGCTGCTTTTAGATATATTGATGAAAACTCTTCTGACTATTCCATTGACACTTCCTGGATGTTTGCAGGTGGTTTAAGTGCAGGATCTTACACTGTTTTAGGGGCACACTACTACGATCAAGAAGATATGGATTCATTTATTCCAGGAATTGGTTCTTTGTTGGGAGGTATTAACGATTCTGGAAATGATTTAACTAACACATTTAGTATAAAAGGAAATTATAATAGCTGGGGTGCACTCCTTATTTCGTCTATGCAAATCGAGGAGTTGATACCTACTATTTCTTTTCATGGTGTTTTAGATGAAACAGTATTGATCGGACTGACTGAAATTGGAATTGGTGGTTCTGCTATTGTGGATAGTTTATTAAACGAAAACGGAGTATGTAGCGAGTTAGTTATTGACTCTTTAGGAGGACATGGTATATATGGCGGAAGCACCATTTCAGGAAGTCAATTCAGATCTAAAAGAGCTAGTTGTTTTTTCAAAAGTATTTTTTGTGACAATTGCAGTTCTGAATTTATCACTGAGCAAATTTTACCAACTTGCTCTTCTGATTTGTCTTCCATTAACAACCTTACAAGCTCTAGCTCTATTGATGTTTATCCAAATCCGTTTAGCGATAGTTTTAAAATTGAAGGATTAGAAGGAACTAATTATTTTACTCTTTACAATTCTACAGGTCAAAAAATAGAAGAAGGAGATAATATCTCTGACTTTGAAATGAGTTTTGTTCCTAATGGAATTTATTTTTTAAGTATTCAATCAAACAACTTTGTTCGTTCTGTTAAATTGGTCAAGCTATAGATTCATTTTCAACTCTTATTTTTCATTAAGCACTTCAATACATTAGTTGACTATCTGATCGATACATTTTCCTATATTTGATTTTCCTCCACAATCTTTTTGCTAGCAGATTGTTGAGATGTTGACTTTAATAATTAGGTGATTAGACTTAACACTTAATTTTATAAAATTTGATTTATGAAAAAATTTGTATTTATTGTAATCATGTTCCTTACTTATATAAATATAGCTTATTCGTCCTTTCCTATTTTAGAAAATAATATGGGCGAATTAAGTACCATAGTGCTTGAAGTTGATGACTCTAATGAAGAATTTTCTCTTTCTGTTCGTATTCTTTTATCTATTCTAATCTTATCAGCAATAGGATTTAGTGCTTTTGTAGTTTTAAAAACTTGGATTAAAGCATGGAAAGATAGAGTGAAGTGGGTAAGAGTATTAACGATAGCATTATTTATTGCATTATTTATACTTTCCTTATTTGGCTTATGGCTTAATTATGAAATAAACGCATAATTTATTTGTTAATTAAAACATCGATTTGCGATACTATCTACAATTATTGCAATAAAGAAAGGCTGCCTACTAAACTATGGCTTTTATAGCCTAAATCAATAATGTCTATCTTATATACGTACACTCCAATAGGAACTAATTGGTTGTTTTTTGTTCCGTCCCAAGGTTTATTAACGTCATTGCTTCTGTAAATTTCATCGCCCCATCTATCAAAAATTATCATTTGAAACTTTTGTACTTTATCAGTACTTAAGCCAAAAGTATTGTTTATCAATTCTGAGCCAGGAGTGAAGGCGTTTGGAACAAAAAACGGAATTGGTATAATGCTTAATTCTTGTTCTGTTGTATCCTTACACATATGCTCATTAGATACAATTAATCGAACAACAAAATCACCTGAAAACATATAGATGTGTTCAATGATTTCTTCCATTGTTTCGTAATAAGTTCTGTCCCCAAAGCTCCAGCTGGAAGTGTAATGATTTAAAGAATTGTTGTAGAATGTGATAGTAGGGTCGTCTATATAAGCGTATTCGGGTTCAACACTAAAAGAAGCTTGCACTTTTGGGTAAAGTCCAAAAATAGCAGTGTCTACATTACTATCGATACATCCTTTGTTATCTATTACTTGAGTAGTGTAATAAGTTCCTTCTTGAGGAATGTCAATTAAAAATGGACTTTCACCAATTATGGTATTAAATATTTCTCCATTGCTGTAGTTTATGGTAAAGGGAGGGTTTTCCCCTGTTACTATTATACTTGCTTGCACTTCATTTATATTACAGAATAAGCCATCACCAATTATGTTGGCGTCGATAAACATAAAGTTTACTTTTATTTCATCTTTATTTTTACAACCGTTAACTTCAATTTCTAGAGAGTAAATTCCTGCTTGTGAAACTTCAAAATCGGGATTAGCACTTCCATCTTGCCATAGATAGTTAGCGCCAATTGTACTAGCATCTAAATTAAGTATCTGTCCTTCACATACACTTGTATCATTTCCTAATTCTAAGTACGGAATTTCGTATACAATAACTTCTATTTGTCCTTGAAGGTTACATCCAAGAAGTTCTATTTCTACAGTGTATGTTCCTGTTTGAGAAACTTCAAAATTGCCATTGTTGCTTCCGTCTTGCCATAAGTAGTTTGCACCAGATGTAGTAGCATCTATATTTAGTGTCTGACCTTTGCAAAAGCTGGTGTCATTTCCTAAATCTTTATAAGAATTAATTATATAAACCTCTATTGTATCTTGATTAATACACTGATTAACTTCTATTTCTACAGTGTATGTTCCTGTTTGTGAAACTTCAAAATCGGAATTAGTACTTCCATCTTGCCATGAGTAGTTTGCTCCTGCAGTGCTAGCATTTAAAATCAAATTTTCTCCTTCACATATACTAGTGTCATTTCCTAATTCTAAGTACGGAATTTCGTTTACAATAACTTCTATTTCATCTATAGCTGTACAGCCTAAAACATCTATTTCTACAGAGTATGTTCCAGATTGATTTAAACTAAATATTGGTTCTGTACTCCCGTCTTGCCATAGATAATTTGCTCCTGCTGTTGTAGCGTCTAATATCAAATTTTCACCTTCACAAATGCTAGTGTCATTTCCTAAATCAATATTTGGTATTTCATTTACTATAATATTAATTTCATCCTGATTTGTACAGCCTAAAAGTTCTGTTTCTACAGAGTATGTTCCTGTTTGATTTACTATTAATGATTGGTTTGTAGTCCCGTCTTGCCACAAGTAGTTTGCTCCTGAAGTGTTAGCAAATAAAAACAACTGCTCTCCCTCACATATGCTGGTGTCGTTTCCTAATTCTAAATAAGGAATTTCGTTTACAATAAGCTCTATTTCATCCTGATTTACACATCCTAAAACTTCAATTTCTACTAAGTATGTTCCTGATTGAGAAGATTGAAAGATTGGGTTAATGCTTCCGTCTTGCCATATGTAATTTGCTCCAGCGGTGCTAGCGTCTAAAATCAAAACTTCTCCTTCACAAATGCTAGTGTCGTTTCCTAAGTCTAGCAACGGGATATCGTTCACAATAACATCTATTTCTCCATCAATAAGGCATCCTAAAAAGTCTATTTCTATCGAGTATGTTCCCGATTGATTTGCTATATATGTTTGGTTTGTGTTTCCATCATGCCATAAGTAATCTGCTCCTGTGTTGCCAGCGTCTAAAGTCACTATTTCCCCCTCACAAATACTTGTATCGTTTCCAAGATCTATGTAAGAGTTAATGGTAATAACTTCTATAGTATCTCTATAAAAACAGCCGTTAATTTCTATTTGAGCCCAATATATTCCTGTTTGATTTAGGCTAAATGTTTGGTTTGTACTTCCGTCTTGCCATACATAATTTGCTCCTGTAGTTGTTGCGTCTAAAGTCAAATTTTCTCCCTGACAAATGCTAGTGTCATTTCCTAAGTTTAGCAAAGGGATATCGTTTACAATAACATTTATTTCATCTTGAGCGCTACATCCTAAAATATCTATTTCTACAAAGTAAGTTCCTGACTGTGAAATTTGAAAGTTGGCGTTGTTACTTCCATCTTGCCATTGGTATGTTGCTCCTGTGTTAGTAGCATCTAAAGTCAAGACTTCTCCCTCACAAATGCTAGTGTCGTTTCCTAAATTTAGAATAGGGTTGATTACAGTAACTTCTATTGAGTCTCTTTCAAAACAGCTATTAATTTCTATTTGTGCCCAATATATGCCCGATTGATTTAGGCTAAATATTTGGTTTGAACTTCCGTCTTGCCATAGATAATTTGCCCCTGTAGTTGTTGCGTCTAAAATCAATACTTGTCCTTCACAAATAATGGTATCTATTCCTAATTCTATTTGTGGGTCTATTACGGTAACTTCTATTGTATCTCTTTGAGTGCATTCGTTAATTTCTGCTTCTACCCAATATTGACCTGTTTGATTTGTAGTAAATGTTTGGTTAGTACTTCCGTCTTGCCAAAGATAGGATGCCCCAGGGTTTTCTCCATCTAAAATTACTATTTCTCCTATGCAAATACTAGTGTCATTTCCTAAATTTAACTTTGGTCCTGAAATATTTATAGTATTCAAATTAGTGGAGAATACTCCATTAATTTCTATGGTTAAAGAAATTTCGTAGAAGCCAGTGTCAGAAAACATATGTATAGGATTCATAAGGCTAGAAGTATTCTCTGTTCCACTTTGGGGATCTCCAAAATTCCATAAATAAGAGCTTGCAGTACTTTCTGTAGCAAATTTGGTGCTATCTCTAAAACAAAAGTTTTCTATAGTAAAAGTGGGATAACTATTTAGATAAGTATTTACATAAGTAGGAAGGCCTAGATTACAACTTCCATCTAAACTGACTGCATTCTCTTGGTAATTACAGCCTGATCCATATATGTTTGGATTATTAATGGCATTTAAAAATTGCTCTCCGTCAATAGAAACATATATTTTATTATCTGGGCCAAGCTGAATGGCATATTTTCCTGAATTACTAGACGTAATTTGATATTTAGAGTTTTGAATATCTTGAGTAGTTCCTGCTGTTAAATCGAATTGTAGAATTGTTTCTGTTGTTGAGGTGTATAATAATTTGCCATCTGGGGAGAATTCTACTCCGTATGGAAAATTTGACACCCCATTAAATAAAATCCTATTGTTGGATAGTGTTCCGTTTGCTTTGTCAAAATCATATATCTCAAGAGTACCAGGGTTGCTCCATGAGTATGCTGCAGCTATAATATCTCCTGTTGCAGAGGCTCGAATATATCCAGCTGTATTACTGTAAGAGTTTCCGATATTAGTAACAACGGGAGTAGAGTCTAGTCCTTCACTGCTTAATAAATAAGAATGAAAAGTGTTGGAGTTTTCTATTCTGCTGACTATCCAGAAATCCGATCCGTTTTGGTGGGTTATACCACAGACTTTTTCTGCTGTTTGTTCTATTATTTCAATGTTTTTATTGGTGTTGACATCTCCCAAGTTACCATCTAAAGTTAAATCTACTTCGGAGTATGCTAGGCCGTTAAAACTTCCGGTGAATCCATCAACAGTGAAAATGTAATAGATAGAGTCTGACTCTGGCTTCTTTATTATAACGGCTGATTGTGTGCTGCTGTGGTGGCCTAATAATCCTGTTCCGTTTGGCATAATGCCATGGTTTTTGTTGTAAACTTTGGTTCCATCTGTATAGAATAAAAGTTCGCCTACTGAGTCGCAAATCGTTGCGCAGCCCTCATTAGTTGTCATAGCGCCATCTGATAAAGATACTGGTGAACCGCTATTGAAATCTACTCCAGCAAAACTTCCGAAATACCAAATGTTTGCTTGGTTTTGAGAATAGCAGGTTCCAGAAAAATATAAAAAGATAAATAAGAAAAAAGTGGACTTTTTCAAAGTAAAGTATTTTCAATAATTAATTAAGTCTAATTATTAAGGCTAAGGGTAATTATGATGTAAAAATAAGGTTTTTTATGAAAACTTACTTTCCGATACAGAAGTTAGAGAAAATATTTTCTAGTAAATCATCTGTAGATATTTCTCCTGTTGTTTCTCCAATATGATAAAGTGCTTGTCTAATGTCCATGGCAATAAAGTCACTACTTATACCACTGTTAAGTCCTTCAATGG
>Ga0114995_10000590_pt1 | contig 25339 bp, 23 predicted proteins | sample ArcticOcean_MG_C_11_FD_87038 | JGI IMG/M metagenome (GOLD analysis project Ga0114995, IMG submission 87038) | Marine microbial communities from western Arctic Ocean - ArcticOcean_MG_CB2_154 | ecosystem: Environmental > Aquatic > Marine > Oceanic | place: Arctic Ocean: Canada Basin | collected... | reverse complement strand
GATAATTTTTTGTATCTTCATCTTTTAATTTCATGAATAAACTATCAATTTTTGAATTTTGCGCAAATGCATAGTCTCTGAAACCGAACTGGTTTGAGAAAGAAAATATACCTATTAGAACAAGGTAAAAAAGTATTCGCTTCACACTGCTATTTGTCATAATGATAGATTTAGCACGTTATTTTTTAAAATAAAGGGTCATGAACCCAACAAAGGGTTTGGTATGAGTACAATAATTGAAAATGCTTTAATAAAAATAAATGAAAAATTAAAAAATAATGTCTTTGAAGATTCTATAAAAATAGAAATTTTAAACGAAGGATTTATAATCATAAATAAAAATGGTGCATTTACTCAACCTTCTGAAGTAAATTGTACAATGATTGCTGACATAGGAACTTTTGAAAAAATTCTTAAAGGAGATATTAAGGCAACAAGCGCTTTTATGACTGGAAAAATTAAAATTAAAGGCAATATCTCGATTGCTATAAACTTAGCAAAAAAATTGAATTCAAAATAAAAACTTATTCGCCAGAATTTAGTATTTTGATTACTTCAGCATGAATTTTTGAATCCCCTGAAGCTATGATTTGTCCACCACTATTTACAGGGCCACCTTGCCAGTCTGTAACAACCCCACCAGCTGCCTCAACAACTGCTAGAGGACCTTGGATATCATAGATATTCAAGTCAGCTTCAATAACTAGATCAATTTGACCAAGTGCTAATAGACCATATGCATAACAATCCATTCCAAATCTTGTTAATTTACATTTATTAGAAACAAGGTTAAATAATTCTGTCTCAGAAATATTACCAACTTGAGGCATTGTAGAAAACAAAGTTGCATCTTCTAATTTAGAACATGGCCTAACATTAATATTTGTTATTTTATCTCTAGTTTCTAAAGAAGAATGTCCAAACCCTCCAATAAAACGCTCTTGGGTGTATGGTTGATCTATAGCACCAAATATTGTTTTTGACCCGTTATTTACTCCAATCAACATCCCCCATGTAGGAGTTCCAGAAATAAATCCTCTTGTACCATCAATTGGATCAAGGATCCATGTGAGACCACTTTGACTGGGGATATTTTGAAATTCTTCACCAATTATACCATCTTCAGGGCGTTCTTTGGTAAGTATTTTACGAAAGATAAGCTCTATTTCTTTATCAGCCATTGTTACTGGATCAAATCCATTTATTAATTTATTTTCAATTACTTGGGTTTGCTTTCGAAAATAAGACAATGCAATTGGTCGAGCAGAATCAAGCATAATAATTGCCGTATCAATTATACTTTTCTTGTCAAAATCGCTTAGGATCACAAAGCACTCCAAATAAAATAAGACAATTGAAACTTTTCATAATAAGCATCTCAGGTCAACAAGACGCTGCAGCAATAATGACAACTAAACCGAATTATTTTTTATAAATACAGATAAAAAAATGTGGCGGTTAAATCGCCACATTCAACAAACGAAAAAACCACCTTAAACTAAATATTTAGCCTTTGGCTGATTTTGCATGACGTTTTCTTTCGTGCGGATCTAAAAATCTTTTTCGCATCCTGATTGCATTTGGTGTAACTTCAACCAATTCATCATCGTCGATATAGGCAATAGCTTCTTCAAGGGATAGTTTAATTGGTGTTGTTAGACGAACAGCCTCATCAGTTCCAGATGCTCGGACATTTGTTAATTGTTTACCTTTTAAAGGATTTACCTCTAAATCGTTTTCACGATTATGTTCAGCTAAAATCATGCCTTGGTAAACATCTTCTTGCGGACCAATAAAGAAACGACCACGATCTTCTAAATTGAAAATAGCGTATGAAACTGATTGTCCATTTTCCATTGATATTAATACACCTGATCTACGTCCTGGCATAACACCCTTATATGGTGCCCAATCATGAAATACTCTATTTAAAACACCTGTGCCGCGAGTATCAGTTAAAAACTCACCATGATATCCAATTAAGCCTCTAGCCGGGACATGAGCCACAATTCTAGTCTTACCAGCACCAACCTGCTTCATTTCAATCAGTTCACCTTTTCGAGCACCAGTCAATTTTTCAATAACTTTGCCAGAGTATTCATCATCAACATCAATCGTTGCTTCTTCGATTGGCTCCATACGTTGACCATCTACTTGTTTATAAAGAACTTGCGGTCTTGATATTGATAATTCAAAGCCTTCGCGTCGCATATTTTCAATTAAAACGCCCATTTGTAATTCACCACGACCAGCGACTTCAAATGCTTCTCCACCAGGAGTATCACTAACTTTAATTGCTACGTTAGATTCAGCTTCCTTTAATAGGCGATCTCGAATTACTCGTGATTGGACTTTTTTGCCATCTCGACCAGCTAGAGGACTGTCATTAATGCCAAAAGTAACCGTGATAGTTGGTGGGTCAATTGGTTGAGCCGGAATAGCTTCATGGATAGAGAGATCTGAAAGTGTATCCGCAACAGTTGCTTTGCTCATTCCTGCTATAGAAACGATATCACCCGCTTCTGCTTCGTCTATTGCGCTTTGTGATAGTCCACGAAATGCCATAATTTTTGTGACACGAAAACTTTCAATAAGTTCACCATCACGTGTCATTGATTTTATCGTTTCACCCGCTTTCAATCTACCAGTTTCAACTCTACCTGTTAACAAACGACCTAAAAATGGATCACCACCTAAAGTAGTCGCTAGCATTGAGAATTTTTCATCTCGTCTTCCGACTTGGGCCGGTGGGGGAACATGGTGCAAAATCAAATCAAACATAGCTGATAAATCTTTTCTTGGACCATCTAAATCCATATCAGCCCAACCAGACCTACCCGATGCATACATTGATGGAAAATCTAATTGCTCATCAGAAGCTTCTAAATTAGCAAATAAATCAAAACATTCATCCAAAGCACGATCAGGTTCACCATCAGGTTTATCAACTTTATTTACAACAACTATTGGGCGGAGCCCTAAAGCTAAAGCTTTTGATGTAACAAATTTTGTTTGAGGCATTGGGCCTTCTGCAGCATCGACAAGCAAAACCACTCCATCGACCATTGAAAGAATACGTTCAACTTCACCACCAAAATCTGCGTGACCAGGGGTATCTACTATATTAATTCGAGTACCCTTCCATTCAACAGAAGTAGGTTTTGCAAAAATAGTTATTCCACGCTCACGCTCAAGATCATTACTATCCATAGCCCGTTCAGTGGTAGTTTCATTATCGCGGTAAATACCAGACTGTTTTAAAAGTTCGTCAACTAATGTTGTTTTGCCGTGGTCAACGTGTGCAATAATAGCAATATTTCTCATATCCATGATAGATGGCCTTTTAGGGAAAAGAATTATTGCGCGCTTTAGACTACGGTGCACTTAAACACCAGCATAAAAAAATCATAATTTAGTACTATCCAAAGTATATAATCCTAACTTCTAGAAAAAAATGCACGTAGTGTAGAAAATTTATGACAAATCACCACTTAATTTTCCGTTTGATCTTGAAATTTCCTACATAAAAGTCATAATATGCACATGAACGCGTTTAGTAACGCTGACAACAATTTAGGAGTATAAAATGGCAGATTATCAAACAATCAATCGTGCAGGTGCAAGTGCATTAGATATTGATGAGGGACTGCGCGCTCATATGAGTAGCGTTTATGGAATAATGAGTGCTGGTATGGCAACTACTGGAATAGTAGCATACATGACTGGTCAAAACGATGCTCTTTTAGCAACATTATTTACAGGCGGCTTGCGCTGGGCCGTAATGTTTGCACCATTAGTAATGGTTTTTTTCTTGGGCAGTATGATTAATCGACTGTCACAAACTGGCGCAAGATTAGCATTTATCACCTTCTCAGCATTAATGGGCTTGTCTATTTCATGGATCTTTGCCGTTTACACTGGGATATCCATAACCCAAACCTTCTTTACCACTGCAATAGCATTCGGTGGATTATCACTATATGGCTATACAACCAAACGTGATATATCAGGTTGGGGAAGCTTTTTAATTATGGGTGTAATCGGGTTAATTGTTGCATCTATATTAAACATATGGATGGCTTCATCTGCAATGACTTTTGCAATCTCAGTGATTGGTTTATTAATATTTGCAGGGCTTACTGCATACGACACTCAAAAAATCAAAAATACTTACATTGCAATGGCATCAAATGGTCAAACAGACTGGCTGGGTAAAGCAGCAATCATGGGTGCTTTAAGTCTTTATTTAGACTTTTTAAATATGTTTATGTTTTTACTTCACTTCATGGGTGGCCGTGAATAGTTAAATTCATAAAAACTTATTAGAAAAAGCCAAGGTAACTACCTTGGCTTTTTTTATTTTATATATAAAAATTGACATAAAAAAACCGCACTTAAAGTACGGCTATTTTACTAAAAGAAAAATTTATTTACTTAATTTTACCTTCTTTGTATTCAACATGCTTTCGAACAACTGGGTCATATTTTTTTACGACCATTTTTTCAGTCATTGTTCGAGCATTCTTTTTAGTCACATAGAAATGACCAGTGTCCGCTGTTGAATTCAAACGGATTTTAATTGTGGTTGGCTTTGCCATGAGACTTCTCCATACGGGTCGGAATATTCCGATTAAACTTGAAGTTGCGTTGTAGCGGGATGGGGCTCCGAGTCAAGTGTCAAAAATCTATAATACTTGATTTTTTATAAAAACAGATGTGTTTTATTAGTATGATGCAATGTCTCTCGTAATAAAAAGCTCTCTTAATTTATTATTTAATGGAACCGGCTTACCAGCAACCAAGTCTGCCATTACTATTTTTGTACGCCCAATTGCCTTTAATTTTTGCTCACTATGAACCTCGTAATCCAAATCAAAACTAGTATTTCCTACTTTTGAACACCGAATTACCGTAGTATATTTTTCCCCTAGAAACATTGCTAGATTAAATTCAATGCTAGCTGTGCGTACCACTGGCATTGGATTTGATTTATTTTTGAAATCAAATCCTGAGTTTGATAAATAAATAATACGTAAATTTTCAAACCATGTATGATAAACTTTATTGTTTACGTGATCATATGTATCGAGATCACTATATCGAACAAAATCATGCAGCCCCATAACCCAATTACCTTCTATTCCTGCGTCTTGAATTTTTTTCTTATCCCATATCATAATATATCACTATCAATTAGCCTTTGCGCTATTGCGAGATAAGCAGCAGCGTGCTTACTATCAGTAGCGGCTACAGGTATACCATCATCGCCTGCCTCTCGGATCTCTAGCTCAAGGGGAATTTCACCTAAAAACGGTAATTCAAATTTTTTCGCATCCTCACGCGCCCCTCCATGACCAAAGATATGTGCCTCATGACCACATTTTGGACAATGATAACTCGACATATTTTCAATCATTCCAATTATTGGCACTTCCATTCGATTGAACATATTTATTGCTTTTCTTGCATCCAACAATGCTACGTCCTGAGGTGTCGAGACTATAATAGAACCAGAAACTTCTGTCTTTTGTGATAAAGTAAGCTGCACATCACCTGTACCAGGAGGTAAATCTATTAATAAAACATCTAATTCACCCCATTTAACTTGATTCAGCATTTGCTGTAATGCACCCATTAGCATAGGGCCTCGCCAAATAACTGCTTCATCTTCTTTGAGCATCAGTCCCAATGACATAATAGTCACCCCATGCGCCTCCAGTGGAATGATGGTTTTACCATCAGGACTTGCTGGCCGTTTTGAAACGCCCATCATCCTAGGCTGTGAAGGACCATGAATGTCTGCATCAAGAAGTCCAACTTTCATGCCTAATTTTGATAGTGCTACAGCCAAATTACTTGAAACAGTCGATTTCCCGACTCCACCTTTTCCAGAACCAATTGCTATAATTCTTTTAACACCTTTAATAGGTTGCTTGTCATCTTGTGGCTTAGCGTGACCACCAATCTTTAAATTAGGCGGTTGCTTAGGTGCGCTGTGAGCTGTCATCATTACATTACATTTATGAACTCCATCCATTCGCAATATTAATGCTTCAGCTCCTGACCTAACCGGTTCCATACGCTCTCCCAGCTCTCCAGGCACTTCTAGAACAAAATTTACCAGACCTTCATTGATAGTAACTGCGCGGACCATATCGGAGTCAACTATGTTACTTCCATCTGGCAATTGAACTCTCTTCAACTCTTCGATAATTGCTTCTACTGTGATAGACATGTGAGATGCGTCCTTATATTTGATGTAACTAACTTTCGTAATTTAACACTAAGAGCAAGGCTTAAGCAGCCAGAAAGATACTTTTTTGAACATTTTAAATGCAACTTTTCATTTAATCTCATCTGGTGATGATACTTTGTGGAGTATTGTTGCTTTATCTTTACGCATTTCTTTATCAGCAACTTTAATTGCAGCACTTTTTGCAATCCCAATAGGTACTGCATTAGCAATGGGAAGATTCAGTGGGCGTAAACTAATTATAATGTTTTCGTCATCTTTAATGGCTCTTCCTCCCGTTGTTGTAGGACTAGCAATTTATTTACTTTTATCACGCTCCGGCCCACTTGGTGATTACGGATTGCTGTTCACGCCAACTGCAATGATAATAGCACAATCAGTTTTGATTTTTCCAATTATTTTAGCTTTAACAACAGAAGCTGTGTCACCTCTTGAACAAAATTATAGACGTTTACTAAAAAGTGTTAACGCATCCAAATGGTTTCGCTTAAGAATATTAATCATTGATGCAAGATTTTCAATTTTTACAGCAATTTTAGCAGGATTCGGGCGTGCTATTGCAGAAGTTGGCGCAGTAATTATTGTTGGTGGCAATATAGCAGGATCAACTCGAGTTATGACAACAACAATAGCTTTAGAAACATCAAAAGGTAACCTGGAACTTGCTTTGGCTCTCGGAATTATACTTATTTTTTTAGCAATTATGGTTAATTCAATTATGCATATTTTCAAATCAATGGGACAAAAATATCATAGGGAGTCACGATAATGAAACTAACTTTTAACTCTGTTTGTTTTTCACAAAATAGTGAAACTTTACTTGGTCCTATTGATTTAAAATTAAATATAAGAGGTATTACAAATGTTCTAGGATATAATGGTGCAGGTAAATCATTATTCTTAGAAATATGTCATGCAATGATTGAGCCAACATCTGGCAATGTATATTGGGGCACACATTCAGCTTATTCTTCAAGACATTTAAGAGGTTTTATATTTCAACATCGAGTAACTCTTTTTAGATCTGTGAAGAAAAATATTGCACTACCTATGCAAACTGCTGGGTGGACAAAAAAAAGAATAGAAAGCCGCCTTGAAGAACTTTTATGTATGGCTAATTTGGAAGCAAAGGGAAATGATCCAGCATCTACCCTTTCTGGTGGGGAAGTACAACGAATGGCACTTGTTAGGGCATTGGCAACTTATCCTAAAACAATAATAATGGACGAGCCAACTTCAAGTTTAGATCCAAGCGCTACAACTGAATTTGAAAAATTAATATCAAAAAGTGCAAATTCTGGTATAAAATTCCTTTGGGCTACGCATAATGTTTCCCAGGCAAAGCGCTTTGCTGATGACATAATTTTTATAGCAGGTGGTAAGATTGATGAAAGCAATGAAGCAGATAAATTTTTTAAAAATCCACGATCTATAAAAGCAAAAAATTACATCAAAGGCATATAATGAAATTTATTTTTTTATTAATTCTTTTCTTTGCCAATTCTGTAAAAGCAGAAAAACAAGAAATAATTTTGTCATCCACAACTTCAACACAAAACTCTGGTCTTTATGATTATATTTTGCCGATGTTTACTCAAGATACGGGTATTTTGGTAAAGGTAGTTGCAGTAGGAACAGGCCAAGCCATTAGAATAGCGCGCAATGGCGATGCAGATGCTTTATTAGTTCATCATAGACCATCTGAAGATCTTTTTATGAAAGAAAATTTTGGAACTTATCGTTATGATATTATGTACAACGACTTTGTACTAATTGGCCCAAAAAATACAAATGCTACATTTAAAAATCTTGCAGATTTTTTTATTGAGGCAGGAAAATTTGGTACATTTAGATTTATTTCAAGAGGTGACGATAGCGGTACACATAAAAAAGAAATAGAACTATGGAATGCTTTTACATATAGCAATCCAAGTGGAGAATGGTATATCGAAATTGGATCTGGTATGGGTGCAGCTTTAAATATGGCATCTGCAACTAATTCATATACATTGAGCGATCGAGGAACTTGGTTATCTTTCAAAAATAAAGGTGATTTAGAAATTAAATGGGCTGGCGACCTTATTATGCAGAATCCTTATGGACTGATACTAGTTAACCCTGATGTCTTCCCACATATTAAATCAACACAAGCCAAAATATTTGCCAACTGGTTAATATCTTCAAAAGGTCAAAAAGCGATTGGAGATTTCAAAGTTGATGACAAACAATTATTTTGTCCAAATGCAGATAAAACAAATACAAAAAGCCTTTTAGCATGCCCCGCTAACTAATTTGGCAATTAGGGATATGCACCAAATGCATATCGGCTTTGCAGTATAAACACTTTTAAAATTTACAAGATTAGCTATTTTAAACTTATGAGACGAAAAACTCATCGGCCACCTCCTCCCGGTCGAGAAATTTAAATGGCACCAAATTCTCCCAATGCTGGGGCCAAAAAAAAGAACGGTAATATGCTACCTCCTCCCAGCATGTTGTCGTTTTTTTTTGGCTAAATTTTATGAAATATTTTCAAAAAGACTCATCATCAATATGAGATACAAAATTGGCTACAACTTTCTTTGCTCCACCTGAATCAAATACTATAGATAGCTTATCACCTTCAATACCAATAACAGTTCCGTTTCCAAGCTTTACGTGCATTACTCGATCAGAAATTGAATACTTTTTTGAGACTTTAGCATCGATGGTAATGCCTTGAGTGTTGTCAGATTTATTTAGAAACCTTTGGGATGTTCTAGCCTGCATTCGTTTCCACCCAGGTGAGTTATATGCATCAGCTTTTGCAGCGCGTTCAGGAAGGTCACTTTCAAATTCAATTTCTTGAGATGACGAGCCACCAGCATACAAACCTGGTGGGGTGAGTACTTCTATATTTTTTGGCGGTAATTCATCTATAAATCTTGATGGCATCGACGATTGCCATTGCCCATAAACTCTACGATTAGCAGCAAATGAAATAGTGCAAATGGCTTCAGAACGAGTAATTCCGACGTAGGCTAATCGGCGTTCTTCTTCTAATCCCTTCTGGCCAGATTCATCCATCGATCTTTGGGATGGAAATAACCCATCTTCCCAGCCAGGTAGAAATACTATTGGAAACTCAAGACCTTTAGCGCCGTGCAGCGTCATAATGGAAACTTTTTCTACAGAGTCAGAAACATCATTTTCCATTATTAAACTCACATGTTCAAGAAAACCTTGGACATTTTCAAATCCTTCCAACGCTTTAACAAGCTCTTTTAAGTTTTCCAGCCTACCTGCTGCTTCTGGTGTTTTATCATTTTGCCAAAAATCTGTGTACCCACTTTCTTCTAATATTATTTGTGCAATCTCAACGTGATTAACAGCGTTTGAAACATTATCTAAGTTTTCCAAAACTTCATTTCTAGAGTTTATCACAACATTTGAGGGTGCCAATAAATTACCCCACCGATCAAATCCATCTATTAGTTTTTTCAAAGAATTGGATGCCTTAGATGATAGTCCACCTTCATGGGCCACTAACCGAGCAGCTTCTAACATAGATACCCCGTTACTACGTGCTATTGCATTAATTTTTTGTTGAGCCTTGTCTCCAATTCCTCGCTTAGGTGTATTAACAATACGTTCAAACGCAAGACTATCGTCTGGACTAACCGCAACCCGAAAATATGCCATGGCATCTCGTATTTCCATCCGTTCATAAAACCTTGGCCCACCAATAACTCTGTATGGTAATCCAATACTGAGAAATCTATCCTCAAATGCGCGCATTTGATGAGAAGCTCGAACCAATATAGCCATACTGTTTAATCCAAATGAAGAAATTCCCCGCGTTCCCCTTTGATAGCTCTCTAGCTCTTCGCCGATCCATCGAGCTTCTTCCTCACCATCCCAATGACCAATTAAACGTACCTTTTCTCCGCCTTCTTGAGCAGTCCATAGAGTTTTACCTAATCGATCTGTGTTTCCAGATATTATACCAGATGCTGCTGCAAGAATATCAGGAGTAGATCTATAGTTTTGCTCTAAACGAATAACTTTCGCACCTTCAAAATCTCTTTCAAATCGCAAAATATTCCCTACTTCTGCACCACGCCATCCATAAATTGATTGATCGTCATCACCAACACAGCAAATATTTTTATGCTTTGCCGCCAAAAGTCTTAACCACATATATTGCGCAATATTAGTATCTTGATACTCATCAACCAAAATATATTTAAACCAAGTTTGATATTTTTGTAAAATATCAGAATTTTTTTGAAAAATATTCACAACATGTAATAAAAGATCTCCAAAATCAGCAGCATTCAAAATTTTCAATCGATTTTGATATTGCAAATAAAATTCGGCTCCTCGACCATTAAACCCATCTTCACCAGCTGGTATGTTGTCTGGACCCCAAGCACGGTTTTTCCATGTGTCTATAAGTCCTAATAATAATCGTGGCGGCCAACGCTTTTCATCAATATTTTCAGCTCGCAATAACTGCTTTAGCAACCTTAACTGATCATCTGTATCGAGAATTGTAAAATTTGACTTTAAACCAACCATCTCCGAATGTCGGCGTAATATTTTGACACACAAAGAATGAAATGTTCCAAGCCAAGGGAGCTCTCCGCCTAAGTTACCCAATATAGATCCAACCCGAATTTTCATTTCTCGAGCAGCTTTATTTGTAAAAGTTACAGCAAGTATCTCATTTGGCCGAGCTTCGTTCATGTTCATCAAATGAACAATTCTTGTTGTTAAGGCTTTTGTTTTACCCGTACCTGCCCCAGCCAACATTAAGACAGGTCCATTTAATGTTTCCACAGCCGATCTTTGAGCAGAATTCAAATCATCTAAATATGGTTTAGGCCTCAACCCTATAGCTTGATGAGATAAGGGGATATTACTTGCCACTTGATTAGCTTGATTTTCGTCTCGATTATTCATTTTTGTAGCATAACGGTTTCATTAATAATGTAAAAGCATGTTCTATCATTGTTCTTCTATTTTTATCAATCCAAATCCCTCAAACAAGATTTCGATTATATCGAACTTGTTGACATTCTCTTGCATGAGTATCTGGATCACTTTAATGGTAACTTTATGAATATAGATGACATATACCCCAGTCTAAGCGACCTAAAAAAACGAGCTAAGAGCCGGCTTCCATTCTTTGCTTGGGAATATTTAGACAGCGCTACTGGTGTAGAAGATCAAAAAAATCGAAATCGAGAAGAATTAAATAAAATTTTATTTGAGACTCGAATATTAAAAGGTGAATACGTTCCCAATCAAAAAACCACTTTTTTAGGCAAAACTTATTCCCATCCATTTGGTGTAGCACCCGTAGGTATGTCTGGCATGATATGGCCTGGAGCTGAATACATACTTGCAAGAGGATGCGCCAAAGCTAAAATTCCATACTGCTTATCAGCGGTAGCAACTGTGACACCAGAAATGATATCATCATCTATTGGAGATATGGGTTGGATGCAGCTTTACCCACCAACAGATGCAGATGTTCGTAGAGACATGTTGCTTCGTGCAAAAAATGCTGGATTTCATACACTTGTATTGACAGTCGATGTTCCTGCTCCAAGTCGCAGAGAACGTCAGCGAAGAGCTCAATTAACTATACCACCAAAGATTACTCCTAAAATGTTGTGGGAAACAGCAACACATCCTTCATGGGCCCTAGGTACAGCAAAATATGGGCAACCTCGCCTTCGATTTGCTGAAAGCTATGTCAAAGTTAAGGGCAATACATCATCAACTGCTCATCCAGGGTACATAATTCGAGGTAAACCTGACTGGAAATATCTATCAGAACTCAGAAATGAATGGGATGGCCACATAATTGTAAAAGGTATCACGTCTGCACACGACGCATTAGAACTAAAAAAGGCTGGGGTAGATGCAGTATGGGTATCAAATCATTCAGGCAGACAATTTGATGGCGGCCAAAGTAGCATAGAAACACTACCTAAAATACGCAAAGCTGTAGGAAATGACTTTCCATTGATATTTGATAGTGGTGTGGAAGGTGGTCTGGATATATTGAGAGCAATTGCCCTTGGAGCAAACTTTGTTATGTTAGGGCGTGCTTTTCATTATGCCCTTGGAGCGTTAGGTAAAAAAGGTTTTGAACAAATGGCCTTTATTTTGTCAGATGATATTAATACAAATATGTATCAAATGGGGATTAAGGAACTTGCTGACAGTACTAATAGGCTAATTAAACGAGATTAAATTTGCGCAAAATATTGGTCATATCTGATATACACATTCGATCAATCGAAAAAAGTATCATTGGTTTGAGCCCATTAAAGCAGTTTAAAAATGCCCTCTCTCATGGGCAAAAGAATCATCCAGATGCTGAACATTTAATACTCATGGGAGACATTGCTCACTCGGGTCATATAAAAGAATATGAGTTAATAAAAAAGGCAATAAACAATTATCAAATTCCAATAACTTTTATGCTTGGAAATCATGATAATCGCGAAAACTTTGTAAAAATTTTTCCTGAGATACCTTTAACAAAAGAAGGTCACCTCCAAACAGTAATAAATTTAGGAAATGATGTCCTTATTTGTTTAGACACACTTAATTCCCCACCATATTTAGAGGGCAAGCATGAAGGTAAATTATGCACCAAAAGGTTAGAGTGGTTAGAGCAAGAATTAAATAAAATTAGAGATAAACGTATTTCAATTTTCACACACCATCCCCCGCATAATGTTGGCTTCCCAGGAATGGATAAAATCAAACTAAGCAATAGCAACGATTTATTTGAAATAATAAAAAAATATGTAAATATTAAACATATATTTTCTGGCCATGTTCACAGGACAATTTCTGGACACACAAACAATATTGGTTTTTCTATTTTTAAAAGTACATGTCATCAAATGCCTATGAATTTAATCTCAGCTGATTCTAGTCTTTCTGTAAAAGAACCAGCAGCATACGGTATAATCTTGTTTGATGACCAAAGTATAATAGCCCATACAGAAGATTACGAAATAGCAAGGCAAGCAATAGCCTCCTCTATAGATGCGATGCCAGATAAATTGTAAAAAAACAAAAAAGCTCTTGCGGCAGGAAAATAGTTGCGTATAACGCCCTTACCCAAGAGAATAATTGTTCTCTTTCAAGGATGCGGGCGTAGCTCAGGGGTAGAGCATAACCTTGCCAAGGTTAGGGTCGAGCGTTCGAATCGCTTCGCCCGCTCCAATTACCAAAATATGGTAACGACAAGGTCACCTAAGGGTGGCCTTTCGTCGTTTCTAGAAAAAAATTTTACAGTTTTACTTTACCTATATATTTAATTAGTTAATCGTTTGATGCTAAGAATAAGTAGGATTAAAAAATGAAACTTTTGAGATATGGCTCGATTGGAAAAGAAAAAACATGTGTTCTTGATTTGCAAGGCAATATTCGAGACCTTTCAGCACATATAAAAGAGTTAAGCGGAGATTCTATTTCACTACAGAATTTAGATAAAGTTAAGGCCTTGGATTTTGAAAAATTACCAATATGTCCAGAAGGTGATAGAATTGGTTCGTGTCTGGCTGATGCACCAAACTTTTTTTGCATTGGATTGAATTATGCAAAACATGCTGCAGAAACAGGAAGTAAATTACCAGAAGAACCTCTAGTATTTAATAAATCAACATCAGCAATTAACGGGCCATATGACGATATTAAGATCCCTAAAGGATCAGTTCATACAGATTGGGAAGTAGAATTAGGATTAGTAATAGGAAAACCTTGTTACCAAGTATCAGAGGATGAAGCTTTAAATTACGTATCAGCATACTTTACTGCAAATGATGTATCCGAGAGGACTTACCAAAAACATAGATCAGGCCAATGGGTTAAAGGGAAATCATCACCAACATTTGCACCGATTGGCCCATATTTAGTTACTGCTGACGAAATAGATAATCCCCAAAACTTATCAATTAAAACGACTATCAATGGTAAGGTAATGCAAAATTCTAATACTGATGACATGATTTTTAGCTTAAAAGAAATAATATCAAAATTATCAGAATATATGGTTTTAAGAACAGGTGACATAATAATCACTGGAACCCCTGAGGGTGTTGGAGCAGGAATTAAACCAAAGCCAATGTTTCTAAGATCTGGTGATACCGTAGAAGTTGAGGTTGAGGGCCTGGGTTGTCAAAAAATGAAAGCAATATAATTATTTATCTTTTTTCACTCGCTCAATAAGCTCTTCGGCTGTTTCAACACGTTCAGAATATCGATCGACTAAGTTTTGTTTTATATCACGAGTAATAAGAGTAAATTTCACTAATTCTTCCATTACATCTACTATCCGATTATAATTTCCAGATGGTTTCATACGTCCATTATCATCAAATTCTTTCCAAGCCTTTGGTGTTGATGATTGGTTCGGAATAGTGAGCATTCTCATCCATCGTCCCAATATTCGCAATTGATTTACAGTATTAAAACTTTGTGACCCACCATTAACTTGCATTAAAGCTAAAGTTTTTCCCTGCGTTGGCCTAACTGCACCATCAGATAAAGGTACCCAATCTATTTGGGTTTTCATTACACCAGTCATTGAGCCGTGGCGTTCTGGTGAAGACCAAACCATTCCTTCAGACCACTTTACGAGTTCATGTAACTCTAAAACTTTAGGATGAGATGAATTCTCCTCATCGACTAAAGGTAAATCAGTTGGATTATAGAGTTTAACTTCTGCACCTAACTTTATAAGTATTCTTCTAGCCTCTTGAGCAACCAATCTACTATATGATTTTTTTCTTAATGAACCGTATAATATTAGAATTTTTACTGGATGTGTGGATCTATATATTGGAAATAACAAATCATTATCTATCTGCTTAAAAGCATCATCACTTATATTTGATGTTGTCATGATATTTTCCTGATAAATTAATATTTATAGCTAGGTCATTATTTTTTGCTTACACCTAACTCTGAGATTCCACCATTTGCTTTTGACCATTCCAACGGGTTTCTCAAAAAAGATTCAACCTGGTCCAAAGATGCAGAATCAAAGTTACCACCTTCACGTGCAGCTTTAAGTATGTCCCACCAAGTTAATAGATAGTGAAGCTCTAATCCGTTTTCAGCAAGCATTTCATGAGTATTTTCAAAAATATCATAATAAAAAACTACCAAAATATGTTCACAAATTGCTTCTGCACGTCTTATTGCTTCAGCAAACATAAGCTTAGACCCACCATCTGTAGTTAAATCTTCTACTAATAATACACGTTGATTTGGATGAATATCACCTTCTATTTGTGCATCACGACCATAGCCTTTTGGTTTTTTTCGAACATATTGCATTGGCAATGACATTTTGTCTGCAATCCATGCTGCAAAAGGAATACCAGCTGTTTCCCCTCCTGCAGCACTATCAAATTTTTCAAAACCAACTTCTTGGTATAAGGTAGCAACAGCAAAATCCATTAATGCTGAGCGAATTCTTGGATGACTAATTAATTTTCGGCAATCAATATATACAGGTGAAGCAAGGCCTGAAGCAAATGTATAAGGTTCGTTAGGGCGAAATTTTACTGCTTCAATTTCTAGAAACATCTTAGCTGCTAAATTTGCCATTTGATCTTTAGTTGCAAAAGTATTTGGAAAAGTCATATTAAAGCCTTTTTGAATTTTCTAATCTTTATCTAGATTCGTTCACCAAGCCAAGTCTCACAATTGCGAGAAAAAAATATTAAATATATAAGAACTATATGCAAGAACGTTTCATATCTCTAAAAAACAAAAAACTTCAAAATGCTTATGGAATTTGGGCGTCCAAAATAAGCAATCAGCAAATAGTTGCAATTTGCCTAAATGATCCTGATCATCAAATAGCAGCTTTCTTTGGGATTTCTCTTGTAGGAAAACAAGTATGCATTGCATCAAGCGATATAGTTAAAAATCTTGATAAGAGATTCATAATTCTTAACAAAAAGATTACTCCATCAAATCACTTGGCTACAATTAAACCTCAAAATAATTTTATAACCTTTTCAGGTGGATCAACCAAAAAGCCAAAGGCAATTTTACGCACACATAAAAGTTGGATATATAGCTTCAAAAGAAATGGTGTCTTAAAAAGTGATAAAGTTGCTGTTTTGGGTCACTTATCACACTCATTAGCACTATATGCGGCAACAGAAGCAATGCACATTGGTGCCAAATTAATTTTTTTAGGAATGCGCCCTCAAGGTAAGCCCACTGTATTATATGCTACACCTACATTATTAAAATTAGTCTATAAAAGTGATAAAATCTATTCTCAAGTACGAACTATTTTTATAGGTGGTGGCCATTTTAGTGAATACGATAAAACTTTTTGTAAACACCGTTTCCCTAATGCAGAAATAAAGGTTTTTTATGGCACAGCTGAAACAAGTTTCATCACAATTTCTGATAGTAAAACTCCTCCAAATTCTGTTGGCCAAACTTATGATGGTGTGGAAATTTATATTAAGGAAGGTGCAATTTCAGTTAAAACACCGATGCTGGCAACAAATTACCTAGATAATCAAATAATCATGGATCCTAACTTACCATTCTCTACTGGAGAAATAGGTTGGATTGATGATAATAACTTTCTATTTCTTAAAGGTAGATCAGATCGAGCAGTCAACATATCAGATAAACTTATTCATTTAGATGCATTAGAAGAGGATCTTATATCACTTCCTGGAATTGAGCACGCTGCAGTAATTACTTTACCTGATAAAAAACGTGGCCAAAAGGCTTTCGCGGCAGTATGTGGGTGCCATATAACTCATCCTCAAATTTCTGGAATAATTTGTTTGGAAGAATGGCCAATACTTTTATCCGGTAAAACTGATTATTTTAAAGTGAAAGAAATTTTACAAAAGGCTTTTTTATGAAAAATACTGCATATATTATTGCGGCAAAACGCACAGCTGTTATTCCAAAAGGTGGAGCTTTTTGTAAACTTAAGATCCATGAATTAGCTGCACCAGTTATTAATGGGTTATTAAAAAAAGCAAATATTTCAAGAAATTCAATTGATGAGCTAATTTTATCAAATGCTGTAGGAGGCGGCGGTAACCCTGCAAGACCTTCAGTCTTAGCTTCTAATTTACCAGAAAGTATTGGTGGATTTACTATTGATAGACAATGCGCTGGTGGACTTGATGCCATTTGGCTAGCAGCTCAAATGATTATGTCAGGCACACATAATATTGTAATTGCTGGTGGTGCAGAAAGTGCTTCACTTCGCCCAATTAGAATGGCGATTAACAACACTGGCGCTGGACCAGTACCTTATGATCAGCCAAATTTTACTGGTTTAGAAGGTAGAGATCCAGGTATGTTAGAATCTATGGCAGAAATCGCATATTCATCAAAAATTTCTAGAGATAAACAAGAAGATTGGGCAATAAATAGTCACAGGAAAGCATTAAACAAAAAGATTTCAGACGAAATAATTGATATAAACGATCAAACAAAAGATTCATTTACCCGAAATCTTAGTAAAAAAATCTGCCAACGCGCACCAATTTTAAAAGGCAATATTACATCAGCGACAACGGCAGTAGATTCAGATGCTGCAGCTTTTTGTTTAATAGTTAATGAAGAGATTGCTAAAAAATATTCAAATGCGATTAAAATTGTAGCTGGAGTATCTTGTGCAGGAACTCCAGATGCACCGGCATTTGCAACTCTTAATTCTATTAAGAGAATTTTAGATGCAACAGAAATAGTGCCTTACTCATTTAACGCGATAGAAATAATGGAAGCCTATGCTGCTCAGGCATTAATAGCGACAGAAGCATTTAAATTTAATGAAAACTCAATAAATAGAAGTGGAGGAGCTTTAGCTCGCGGGCATCCAATAGGTGCATCAGGGGCCATTTTAGCTGTTAGATTATATCATGAATTACAAAATACAGGTGGGTTCGGACTAGCATCAATTGCAGCTGCTGGTGGACTTGGTAGTTCACTTATCTTATCTTGTTCTAGCCCATGACAAGATAGCATTTGGCCTTGATTTATGAATGCCATTTACAATAAATCCTGCCAAAATGCATTTTAGAATATCCCCGGGGATAAACGGTGACATAGTAAGTATAGATTGGAAAAAGTTCATTTTGGCTCCAATCATGTAATATGGAATTGCAATTGCATATAATATAAAAATACTACCAATTATTGCTGAAAAACTTGCCACAATGCTAATTGGTAAACTTCTTAATCTTTCCATTATATAGCCAGTTACAAATGCGGCAAAAGGGAATCCAAACAAAAATCCTGCCCAAGGAGTTGTAAAGACACCTAGTCCACCGCGGCCACCTGCTAAAAGTGGTAACCCCAAAGCTACCAAAGAAAGAAACAATAGAACCGCTAGGGCCCCTCTTTTTGCTCCCAAAATTATTCCACATAACATTACGCCAAGACTTTGAGCTGTAATTGGAATTCCACTCACCAGCGTGAGTTTTGGAAGAAGCCCTAAAACTGCTATTAATCCAGAAAATAATGCAATATAAACTATATTTTTTTCCATAAATTAGACCCCACCTCTTGCACGTATGGCCTCAGAGACCCTATCTGCATCATCAATAACCGTAATAAAAATTGGAATAATAATGCGCCAATTCGTATACCTTAATCCCCGCGCACGCCAACTTTGAGATAATTGCTTTGCACGTTCAATTAGTACTGGTGTAAATCGAATAACCATTCCAAGTGCAAGTGCAATTGGGGCAGTTTTAATGCCAATTAGTTTCAGTGGATTCAAAATCCACAAAAATAATTCCATCATATCAGAAAGCTTTGATGTAAGTGTTACAAAATTAGCTAGTGCAACTAAAACAAGCAAGCGTAGACATATAATAATACCTGATAAATATTCTCCGCGTAAGATATGAAAAATCCAGATAAGACCAATAACTAATACTATTGGGCGCAATAAATTCATCCCCTTGCGTAAAGCATTAAACGATACCGAATAATATAAAAAAACTATTCCAATTAAACAAAATAATAATAATATCCAATTGGTAATAAAAAAAATAAGTATTGAAATTAAACTTAAAGCTGCCAACTTAAAACCTACACGAGAATTATGAGCCCAAGATGTTCCCACCAAACTAATCGCTAACATTTGCACGCCTTCGCATTTCTTTTTCAAAATCAGGAAACACATTCTCAAATGATCCATCATTTATAATTTTACCATTATCAATCCATAGAATACGATCAAAATCCGCTAAAATTTCTTTATCGTGACTGATCATAACTAACTGTTGATTTAATTTTTCTAACGTTTGCTTTAATCTTAATGAAGTAGGTAAATCAAGACCTGCATATGGTTCATCTAATACGATCACATCTGGCTTCATCGCTAAAACAGCAATTAAACATAAATAATGTCTTTGGCCTTGAGAAAGATTATGCGCTAACTGGTCTGCCCAGTGAAGCTTGCCAAATCTCTTTAAAATTTTAAGTGCTTTTTTTTCAGCTTCATAGCGTGTAATTCCTTGTTGAATTAATCCAAAACTAATTTCTTCAATACATGTAGGAAAAATTATTTGATGATCAGGGTTTTGAAAAATAATACCAACAGTATTTAATGCTGACTTACGGTCCTTATATATGTCGATATCATTTATTTTTATAGTCCCATGAATTGGACTAATCAGCCCTGCAATCAATCTAGCTAAAGTAGATTTCCCAGATCCATTAACTCCAATAATTCCAACACGATGCTCTATAATGTTTAGATCAACTTGATCTATCACGCGATGATTTTCAAATTCAAAGATTACATCTTTCAAATATATTGCCATTTTACCTATCCATCACCTTGCTTCTCAATTACATCGAATGTAACCCAGCTTCAAGAAACATCATGGGGAACACCCCAATTGGAACTTTATGAACCTAACAGCTTTAAAATCACCCAGCTATCGACGTTATCTAATTGGTTCAGCAGCAGCAGTAAATGGATTATGGATACTTCGTGTAGTAGTCACTTGGATAGCTTGGGAAACCTCACTGTCTGCAACATTTGTTGGGTTAATAGCTGCTCTTACAATGCTTCCTACCATGATAATTGGTCCTCTTTTTGGTGCAATTATGGATCGATCCAATATAATAAGAGCAGCTTATGCTACTAATATTGGAATGATTATTGCAGCTCTTATTGCAATTATTTCTTTATTATTAAATATTATTTCTCCTTTTTTCTTAATATTATTGGCTCTTTATATTGGAGTTATAACTGCAGCACATCATCCTATGAGGTTATCACTTGGGCCAAGATTAGTTCAAAAAGATCAAATAAGTTCAGTATCAGCTCTAGCAGCATTAAATTTTAATACTGCTAGAGTAATTAGCCCTTTTATAGCCGGAATTATAATTGATAATTTTGGAACACTTTACGCACTTTTAACTGCAATAATATTATATCTACCTAATATAATCATATATTCTACGCTGCATCCTAGAGTTTTAAAGATATCAAAAGAATATCAAAGCATAAGTGCTGCAATAAAAGAAGGATTTCGATTTGTTTGGGCCTCTGAATATTTGCGACTTATTTTTGCCATCTCAGCCACTTATACCATATCAATTAGATCTGTAGCAGAAATCCTTCCTGTAATTGCTGATGGTACTTTTTCAAATGGTGCAAGTGGGTTAGGCCATTTAGCTGCTACGGTAGGTGCTGGATCTCTTTGCGCTGCACTTTATAAAGCGTTGGGAACTTCTGAACGTGTTCCAGCATTTAGCATTTCAATAATAATAGTTACTATTTTTGGCATGATATCAGCTTGGATACTAACTATTACGCAACTATGGCCTTTGGCACTAGTATCAGCAGCTTGCATGGGTTTTGCAGCCACTTATTTGGGGGTGAGTTTTCAAGCAGAAATACAAGCAGACTTGCATGATAATATTCGTGGTCGTGTCATGAGTTTATGGGGTATGATTACTCTTGGTTCAATGTCTTTAGGTTCGTTGCTGATAGGATGGGTCGCAGATACATTGGGGATGTTTTTTGCTGGTTCAAGCTTACTTTTATGTTCTTTAATTAGTTTATTATATATTTATTTTAACTCAAAACGTTTCAGACTTTGAGACAATTTCATACAATAAATAATAGGCAATAAAATGGGGGGATAAATCCCCCCATTTTTGGATCAAAGATAGCAATTAAACTTAACTACATCCACTTGTTGCACCACATGTATTGCATTTCATACATGTTCCATTTCGCACCAATGTGTAATTTCCACAGTCACCACAAGCGTCACCCTCATATCCCTGCATTTTAGCTTTCGCACGATCATCTAATTGTGGAAGACTTGTTGGTTTTTGAACATTTACCGAGACAGTACTGATAGTTCCAGTTGCCTCTTGAATAGGCGCATTATTTTCAAACAGATTAGCCTGCCCACCCTGTAAAACCATTAACTCTTGCGGTAAACGCTTACGGAGATAACCCGTAGATGATACTTGTTTGATCATTGCGAGGTTTTCTTCATTAGTTTGTTGATTTTTTGAGACGCCTTCATCAACTCCCTTACCAAGTGTATCAAAACTTTCGCCTTCAGGTTGAACATGAGCTAAATCAGTCCTATCTAAATAAGAAATAGCTAGTTCTCGGAATATGTAGTCTAAAATTGATGTTGCTGATTTAATGCTATCATTTCCTTGCACCATGCCAGCTGGATCAAACCTTGTGAAAGTAAATGCATCAACAAACTCTTCCAATGGAACTCCGTACTGTAGGCCCACCGAAACAGCTATAGCAAAGTTGTTCATCATTGCTCGGAAACCAGCGCCTTCTTTATGCATATCAATGAAAATTTCACCTATTTTACCATCTTCATATTCACCAGTTCGAAGATAAACTTTATGACCACCCACATTTGCTTTTTGAGTGTAGCCTTTTCGGCGTTCAGGCAAGCGCTCACGGGCTTGTTTATTTACCTCTTTAATAATTATTTTCTCTACTATTTTTTCAGCTAAAATCTGTGCACGTTCACCAGCAGGTGCTTCCATGAGTGTTTCTTCTAGATCATCATCATCATCATCATCAATTAGAGCTGATGATAATGGCTGAGAAAGCTTAGAGCCATCTCTGTAAAGAGCATTTGCCTTCACCCCTAAAGACCATGATAATTCATATGCAGCTTGGCAATCTTCTATTGTTGCATCGTTTGGCATATTTATTGTTTTTGATATCGCTCCTGATATGAAAGATTGAGCTGCAGCCATCATAGTTATATGACTTTCAACAGATAGGTATCGCGTACCAATACGACCACAAACGTTTGCACAATCGAATACACCGTAATGCTCTTCTTTTAAATGTGGCGCTCCTTCGAGTGTCATTGTACCACACACGTGGTTGTTGGCATTCTCAACTTGTTTTTTTGTAAAACCAAGGTGTGAAAGAAGATCAAATGTTGGATTATTTAAAAGCTCTTCAGGTATTCCTAAAGTGCCTTTGCAAAATTCTTCTCCTAAGGTCCATTGATTGAAAACAAATCTTATATCAAAAGCTGATGGCAATGCTGATTCTACTTTGTCAATTTCTACCTGACTGAAACCATGGCCAATCAGTGCAGTATGGTTAATACCTGGAGCATTACCCATTGTGCCATGGCCAACTGCATAAGAGATAATTTCTTCTGATTCTGCTGATCCATATCCCATTTTTGCTAAAGCTGCAGGAACTGATTGGTTGATTATTTTAAAATATCCACCACCAGCTAATTTTTTAAATTTAACAAGTGCAAAATCTGGCTCAATACCTGTTGTATCACAATCCATTACCAGTCCAATTGTTCCTGTTGGAGCAATCACAGATACTTGTGCATTTCTATAACCATGTTCTTCTCCAAGCTGAACAGCTTCTTCCCATGATGTTTTTGCCAAATCGACTAAGTGACGATCTGGGCAATTTTTTGAATCTAAGGGCACCGGCTTTATTTCCAGTCCTTCATATCCAGCTTTTTTACCAAATGCTGCACGTTTATGATTTCGCATGACGCGTAACATATGTTGTGCATTTTTTGCATATCCAGGGAATGGACCTAATTCTTTCGCCATTTCTGCAGAAGTTTTGTATGATACTCCTGTCATCAAAGCTGTCAAAGCAGCGCACATTGATCGGCCTTCATCACTATCATATGACAAACCCATATTCATCAATAAGCCACCAATGTTAGCATATCCTAATCCAAGTGTTCTAAAATCGTATGATCCACGTGCGATTGCTTCAGAAGGGAACTGTGCCATTAATACAGATGTTTCAAGAGTTATCGTCCATAAACGTGTTGCATGCATGTATGCTTCTGCATCGAACTCGCTGTCTTTGAAAAATTTCAAAAGATTCATCGACGCTAAATTACAAGCTGTATCATCGAGGAACATATACTCAGAGCAAGGGTTGGAAGCACGAATTTGACCATCTTCTGGACAAGTGTGCCATGCATTAATGGTATCATGATACTGCACTCCTGGGTCAGCACATGCCCAAGCTGCATGCCCTACATCTTCCCATAATTCTTTTGCCTTCACAGTTTTAGCAACTTTGCCATCTGTCCTGCGAATTAACTCCCAATCCTCATCATTTTGTACAGCTTTCAAAAATGCGTCAGTAACGCGAACTGAATTATTTGAGTTTTGACCAGCAACGGTATTATATGCTTCAGAATCCCAATCAACATCGTAACTAGGAAACTCAATGCTGCTATAACCCTGGCGAGCATATTGTAGAACTCTGTTTACATATGTTTCTGGTATCATAACTTTTTTTGCAGACTTAATTGCAACTTTTAAAGCTGAATTTACTTTAGGATCGAAAGCATCTGTCTCTGCACCATCCCAAGAACGAATAGACGCAAAAATTTCGTTTAATTTAAGTTCATGTAATTTAGATCCAGCAACAAGTGAGGCTACTTTTTGCTCTTCTTTTACTTTCCAGCTAATAAATTCTTCTACATCTGGATGATCCATATCACAGATAACCATCTTAGCAGCACGACGAGTTGTACCGCCTGATTTAATTGCACCTGCTGCGCGATCACCAATTTTTAGAAAAGACATAAGACCTGAGGATTTACCTCCACCCCCTAAGGACTCATCTGAACCCCTTAGAGAAGAAAAATTAGTACCTGTTCCAGAGCCATATTTAAACAAACGCGCTTCACGAACCCATAAATCCATAATTCCGCCTTCGTTGACTAAGTCATCTTTTACGGACTGAATAAAGCATGCATGTGGCTGTGGATGCTCATAGGAACTTTGAGATTGCACCATTTTGCCAGTTTTAAAATCTACATAATGATGACCTTGTGATGGTCCATCTATACCATATGCCCAGTGCAATCCTGTGTTGAACCATTGTGGACTATTTGGAGCAGTCATTTGAGCGGCTAACATATAGCGCATCTCATCATAGTATGTCTGAGCATCATCCTCAGTGTCAAACATGCCACCTTTCCAACCCCAATAAGCCCAGGCTCCTGCCAACCTATTAAATACCTGCTTGGAAGATGTTTCGCCCAGATATTCACCATTTGGTTTTACCTGCTGGCCATCTTTCGGTGCTGAGCGCCATAAAAACTCAGGCACATCATCTTCTTTAATACGGACAAGATCATTCGAAACACCGGCTTTGCGAAAATACTTTTGAGCTATTACATCAGATGCAACTTGGCTCCATGATTCTGGAACTTCAACATTATCTAGGGAAAAAACTATTGATCCGTTAGGATTACGTATTTCAGAAGTTGTTCGGTGAAATTCAATTCCAGTGTATGCGTCTTGATTAGCTTTCGTAAACCGTCGTTCTATTTTCATCTCTGCCTCATCTTTTTTTAATTACTGCCTCTTTAGTTACCCATTTAGCCCAAATTAAGCTTTTTGACTTTTAGATAGCCACTTTTTTTAAAGTATTGCTAACTACTATATGTAGTAGACCACAGGAACTATAGCACAAACTGTATCATACTGACGCCTCGGTCAACGATTTTATTTCATTTTTTTACACTTTTTTTAGTTGACTTGATGTTTACAGTG
>Ga0114995_10000580_pt1 | contig 25561 bp, 30 predicted proteins | sample ArcticOcean_MG_C_11_FD_87038 | JGI IMG/M metagenome (GOLD analysis project Ga0114995, IMG submission 87038) | Marine microbial communities from western Arctic Ocean - ArcticOcean_MG_CB2_154 | ecosystem: Environmental > Aquatic > Marine > Oceanic | place: Arctic Ocean: Canada Basin | collected... | reverse complement strand
TACCAAGGTGCTAAACCAATATATCTGAGTCAATGTACGGCCAGCTAATGTGGCCTCTTAACCACAACACTGTTTTTTGAGCACCCACGAAGACAAGCTTAGCATACGATTTTTTAGCTGCTCGTATTCATCCTGCGCTGCTTTAGAGTCACTACGGCCATCCACCAGAAACAACACTGGCCAATACAACACACCACCAATAAACTCTAACTGCTCCATTTGCGCATCTTCATCTCGCACACCAGCGATTTCTTGCATCTGACTAGCAATACGCCGAGCCTCAGAATACAGCTGATCACAACTAAAAGCATCATAGGCAGCCGTAAAACTAGGCACCTCAACAGTTGACTCAACCTTAGCTGGCACACTAGAACAGGCCACAGTAAAGCCCGCTAATAGCAATAATATAAGTTTGTTCATGATACTACCCTCACAATACTCTAATCTAACAGACTGCCTCTCACCCTTATAGTTCCTTTAGAGATAGTTCCTGTTTATTTCACCCACAAAAAAGCCGGCGAATAAGCCGGCTTTTTATTTGCGTTAGCAATACTTACTTAGGTGCACGCTTACGTGCAGTTTCGGTAAGTAGACGCTTACGTAAACGGATGAAGTTAGGTGTTACTTCTACCAACTCATCGTCTTCGATAAACTCAAGCGCTTGCTCTAGTGTGAAACGAATTGGTGGGCTAAGCACGATGTTTTCATCAGTACCAGCTGCACGAATGTTGGTCAGCTGCTTACCCTTAGTTGGGTTAACTGCCAAGTCGTTACCACGGCTGTGAACACCAATAAGCATACCTTCGTATACATCAATGTTTGGCTCAACCATTAAACGGCCACGGGTTTGTAGGTTAAACAAAGCAAACGCTAAGATCTTACCTTTAACCATGGAAATCAATACGCCGTTTTGACGCTCAGCCAAGGCACCCTTCTTCACTTCGCCATAGTGATCGAACAAAGATGTCATTACGCCGCTACCCGACGTCAACGTTAAGAACTGACCACGGAAACCAATCAAACCACGTGAAGGAATGATAAATTCTAAACGTGTGCGGCCTTTGCCGTCTGGTTCCATGTTAGTCATTTCGGCTTTACGACGACCCATTTCTTCCATCAAAGAACCTTGATGCTGGTCTTCACAGTCAATCAATACTGCTTCGTATGGCTCCATCATTACGCCATCAACTTCTTTTTCGATAACCTGTGGACGACCCACACCCATCTCAAAGCCTTCCCGGCGCATACTTTCGATCAATACAGACAAGTGCAATTCACCACGGCCTGATACAACAAAGCGGTCTGGTGAATCACCTGGATCAACACGTAGCGCTACGTTGTGGATCAATTCACGCTCTAAACGGTCACGGATGTTACGGCTGGTAACGTACTTGCCGTCTAGGCCAGCAAAAGGTGAATCGTTCACTTGGAACGTCATCGATACTGTTGGCTCATCAATGCTTAGAGGGGGTAATGCCTCAACAGTATCTAGATGACAGATAGTGTCAGAAATGTTCAGGCCTTCAATGCCAGTAACACATACAATGTCGCCAGCTTGAGCTGTTGGTACATCAATACGCTCAAGACCCATGTAGCTCATTACGTTTTGTAGCTTAGCAGTACGCTGCTTGCCATCAGAACCAACCACCTTAACTTGCTGGCCTAGCTTCATTTTGCCACGCTTAATACGGCCTACACCGATAACGCCTACATAACTTGAGTAATCCAAGGCAGAAATTTGCATCTGCAAAGGGCCCTCAAGGTCTACGTCTGGCGCTTTAACGTTCTCAACCAATGACTCGAACAATGGCGTCATGTCTTCGGCCATATTATCAACAGATGTACCCGCGATGCCGTTAATGGCAGACGCATACATTACTGGGAAGTCTAACTGCTCATCAGTAGCACCTAAAGAGTCAAACAAATCAAATACTTGATCCATAACCCAATCTGGGCGTGCGCCTGGACGGTCGATCTTGTTGATTACTACAATTGGGCTCAACCCTTGCTGGAAAGCTTTTTGAGTTACAAAACGTGTTTGTGGCATAGGGCCATCTACAGCGTCTACCAACAACAATACACAATCTACCATAGATAGAACACGTTCTACCTCACCACCAAAGTCTGCGTGTCCTGGTGTGTCTACGATGTTAATATGGTAGCCATTCCAGCTTACAGCAGTGTTTTTTGCAGTAATGGTTATTCCACGTTCTTTTTCTTGGTCGTTAGAGTCCATAACACGCTCTGCGCCTTGGTCACGACGATCAAGTGTGCCGGATTGTTCTAGCAACTTGTCTACCAAGGTGGTTTTACCATGGTCTACGTGGGCTACAATCGCCACATTTCTTAATTTTTCGATCATCTCACTACTCCAAACGGCCTCTATTGAACGTGGCCAAAATACGTATGGGCGGTGCTACACAGCACCGCCAAAAAAATGCAGCGCGAATTATATCAAAAGTACCGCGATAACACAGCACTTAAGGTGCAACAAGAGAAACATTTATACATGCTTATTTTTTCGCACCTTATTAGTGCGCTCACACTTTAAATTCGACTCTTTTTAGTGCAAAATATCACTGGATTAGTTTTTATTTGAAATGTTTTCCTTGTCAGAGGGATGACACCACACTGAAAACCACCTATATGCGACCAAAACCGCCATAGAGAGTCAATTTTGACGCCTTGCGTAAAGTTGGCATGAGCGTTGCTACAACTATTAATAGCACTATTAGCAATGACAGCCAGTACGCTGCAACCCATACACGTTAACCCACTGGCTCTGAGGCCAGTTTTTATTGGAGAGACTTCATGTCTGCAAATACACTTAAAATGATCAAAGACAGCGAAGCGCGCTGGGTAGACCTACGGTTCACCGACACCAAAGGTAAAGAGCACCACGTAACGATTCCTGCACGTGTAGTAGACGAAGACTTCTTTTCTGAAGGCCAAATGTTCGATGGTTCTTCAATTGCTGGCTGGAAAGGCATTAACGATTCAGACATGATTATCATGCCTGACGACAGCTCTGCTGTATTAGACCCATTCACAGACCAAACTACTGTTAACGTACGTTGTGATGTAATTGAACCAACCACCATGCAAGGCTACGACCGTGACCCACGTTCAGTTGCTGCCCGCGCTGAAGAATACCTTAAGTCTACAGGCATCGGGGACACCGCATTCTTTGGCCCAGAGCCAGAATTCTTTGTATTTGATGACGTAAAGTGGAAAGCCGATATGCAAGGCGCCATGTACGAAATAAATTCTTCAGAAGGCGCTTGGCAGTCTAACGCCACCGTCGAAGGCGGCAACATGGGCCATCGCCCTGGAGTCAAAGGTGGTTATTTTCCAGTACCCCCAGTCGACTCTGCTCACGACATGCGCGGTGAAATGTGTGACGCTATGGAATCGATGGGTGTGGAAATAGAAGTACACCATCACGAAGTAGCAACCGCTAGCCAGAATGAAATTGGCACTAAGTTCAGCACCTTAGTGCGCAAGGCTGACGAAGTGCAGATCCTTAAATACTGTGTGCATAATGTGGCGCACGCTTATGGCAAGACTGCTACCTTCATGCCTAAGCCTATTGTCGGTGATAATGGTTCTGGTATGCACGTACACCAGTCTATTGCTAAAGATGGCATTAACCTTTTTGCTGGCGACGGCTACGGTGGTTTGTCTGACATCGCGTTGTACTATATTGGTGGCATTATTAAGCATGCTAAAGCGCTTAACGCATTCACCAACGCCTCTACTAACGCCTACAAGCGCTTGGTGCCTGGTTTTGAAGCACCTGTTATGCTGGCTTATTCTGCCCGTAACCGTTCGGCTTCTATCCGTATTCCATACGTAAGCAACCCCCGTGGTCGCCGTGTAGAAGTGCGATTCCCTGATCCCACAGCTAACCCATACTTGTGCTTTGCGGCACTATTGATGGCAGGCCTTGACGGTATTCAGAACAAAATACACCCAGGTGATGCAGCCGACAAAGATTTGTATGACCTACCAGCTGAAGAAGCCAAAGCAATTCCAACAGTTGCTAGAAGCTTAGAAGAAGCTCTTGATTCACTAGAAGTGGACCGTGAGTTCTTAACTCGTGGCGGCGTATTTACCGACGATATGATCGATGCTTACATCGCACTTAAGTACACTGAAGTAGAAGCAGTAAACAGCGTAACTCACCCTGTTGAGTTTGCCCTTTACTACTCTTGCTAAGCGTATAACTAAAAGCCCTCTTAGGAGGGCTTTTTTAGCACACCCTGCGCACTAATTTGGTGCATCGACCTATTCCCATAAACCACCCATACGGAGTGCAATGCCTAATCCACTGCAAGCCAGCCAAGCTCTTGCTAGCTTGGTTAACCATTTAACCACCGCAATCGTTTTGGTTAACCCTCGCATGGAAATTGTGGCTCTCAATTTAGCTGCAGAGAATTTATTTCGAGTCAGCCAGCATCAAATGCAACTGGAACCCATCAGCACTTTGCTATTGTTAGATCCGCTTCTTAAACAGCAATTACAACATAGCTCAAGCCATCAGCAATCTTTTACCAGTCACGACACCCAAATTCAGCAAGCCAATGGTCATAAACTATGGGTAGACTTAACTGTAACCACGGTAGATGAACAAGGCAGCTTAGCCTTAGAGATCCAACCTTTAGAACGTATGAAACGCCTTACACAAGAAGCGCGTATGACAACGCAACAGCAGGCCTCCTCTAACCTTATACGCAACCTTGCTCACGAAATTAAAAATCCACTAGGCGGCATTCGTGGCGCGGCACAGTTATTACAAAGAGAGCTTGATCCTTCTTTACACGAATTCACCGACATCATTATTTCCGAGGCAGATCGCCTAAGAGATCTAGTGGATCGATTACTTGGCCCCCAGCGCCAAACCCAAAAACAAATTTGCAACATTCATCAAATACTAGACAAGATAGACCAGCTATTACGTGCCGAGGCCGGTGACCAAGTGCAGCTTATACGGGATTATGACCCCAGCTTGCCAGAACTATTAATAGACGCCAACCAAATGACACAGGTGCTCCTCAATGTAGGGCGTAATGCACTGCAAGCATTACTGGAACATAATATTATTGGCGGCCACATAAGCCTAAAAACCAGGGCCGTAAGACACTTCACTATAGGCAACACCTGCCATCGCCTAGCGTGCTGTATCAGCATAAGTGACAACGGCCCAGGCATTGCCGCAGACCTAAAAGAAGGCATATTCTTCCCATTGGTCACTCATCGTGCCCAAGGCACCGGACTGGGCTTAAGCATTGCCCAAAGCCTTATACAACAGCATCAAGGCCTGATCGAATGTGACAGCCAAAAAGGCCACACTTGCTTTAATATTTACCTACCCATGGAGAACCTCTCATGAGCCAAGATGTATGGATAGTAGACGACGACCACGCTATTCGCTGGGTACTAGAGCGCGCATTACAACAAGCACAAATTAGCAGCCGCTGCTTTGAAGACGGCCAGCAGTTGTTGGATGCACTTGAGTCTGATTCACCAAGCCTAATTGTTAGTGATATTCGCATGCCAGGGATCGACGGCCTTAGGTTATTACAACGACTACAGCAACAAATTGCCCATGTGCCCGTTATTATTATGACCGCACACTCAGACTTAGACAGTGCCGTAGCCTCCTATCAAGGCGGCGCGTTTGATTATCTACCCAAACCGTTCGATATTGATGAAGCCGTAGTGTTAGTGCAACGAGGCTTGCAGCACGCCCAACAAGAAACAGGCACTAGCACCCCAGAACCTGCACCAGCCAGGGCTAAGATCATTGGCGAAGCGCCTGCTATGCAGGAGGTATTTAGGGCTATTGGCCGCCTGTCACAATCTAACATGACAGTGATGATTAACGGTGCTTCTGGCACCGGTAAAGAACTGATTGCCCATGCACTGCATCAGCATAGCCCACGGGCCAAACAACCTTTTATTCCCTTAAACATGGCGGCTATTCAGAAAGACATTATTGAATCTGAGCTGTTTGGTCATGAAAAAGGTGCCTTTACAGGCGCAGCTAACCAACGCAAAGGGCACTTTGAACAAGCTCACGGCGGTACATTACTACTGGATGAAATAGGCGATATGCCCCCTGAAGCTCAAACTCGATTATTAAGAGTGCTAGCAGATGGAGAGTTTTATAGAGTGGGTGGCCACAACCTAGTTAAAGTAGATGTGCGTATTATTGCCGCCACACACCAAGACTTAACTAAACGAGTAGAGCAAGGATTATTCCGCGAAGACCTGTTTCACAGACTTAATGTTATTCGTATAGCACTACCAAACCTTAATCAGCGCAGTGAAGACATCCCTGCACTAGCAAGACATTTCCTAGTGACCAGCGCCAAAGAGCTTGCAGTAGAAACCAAGCAACTTTCCAACGCCGCCGCAGAACATTTGCAACAGTTAGACTGGCCTGGCAACGTGCGTCAATTAGAAAACGTTTGCCGCTGGTTAAGCGTTATGGGCAGCGGCAGCCAAATATTGGTGAGCGACCTACCACCAGAATTACAAGAAAAAAGTGCCAAAACTAACACTGAACAAAGCTGGCAAGATTCATTATCAAAGTGGGCTAAGAAAGAGCTGCAGTTCAGTCAAGAACAATTACTCAACACCGCCCTGCCTGCGTTCGAAAAAGTAATGATAGAAGCTGCCCTAAAGCACACCCACGGCCGTCGTAGAGAAGCTGCAGAACTATTAGGATGGGGCAGAAACACCCTTACCCGTAAAATTAACGAATTAGGGCTTTAGACAGAACCAGCTTAATATTAAAATACTTGTAGGAACAGATAAATACCATGTTACACGTTGTCCTTTTTGAACCAGAAATTCCACCTAACACAGGCAATATTATTCGACTGTGTGCCAACACAGGATTTCAATTACATTTAATTGAGCCACTAGGGTTTATGCTAGAAGACAAAGCACTAAGGCGAGCTGGGTTGGATTATCACGAGTGGGCGCGCATGCAGGTACACAAAAACTACGACGAATTTCTTGCTAGCGTACAGCCAAAAACCATCTATGCTATGACTACAAAGGGCAGTGATTGTTTTAGTAAAGCCAAGTTTGAAAAAGATGACGCGTTGTTATTTGGCCCTGAAAGCCGAGGCCTGCCCGAAGAGATTAGAGCCAGATGCGATGGTAGAATTCGCTTACCCATGACAGCAGAAAGCCGCAGTTTGAACTTATCGAATTGTGCGGCTATTGTGGTCTACGAAGCATGGCGCCAACTCAACTACGAAGGCGCTAGCTAGGAGAGTAAGTTAGTGCGTTTGCTCTGGAGCAGCTTCAACAGATTCAGCTGCAACTTTAGCCGCTTCAACTGCTTGAGTGGTTTGCTGAGCCATGCTCTGTGCATACAAAGCATCAAAGTTAACCGGAGCAAGCATCAAGGCTGGGAAGCTGCCTTTTTGCACTAAGTTATCAATGGCTTCGCGGGCGTATGGGAACAGGATGTTAGGGCAGAAGGCACCTAATACTTGGCCCATGGACTCTTGAGGTACGTTGGCAATGTGGAACAAACCTGCTTGCTGAACTTCCGTTAAGTAAACTGTCTTTTCTTCCGACATAGCCGTAATGGTTATACGCAACACTACCTCGAAACTATTTTCGTTAAGCTGGCGAGCTTGGCTATTTAGATCTACACCTATTTCTGGCTTCCACTCTGCAGTGAAAGATTGTGGTGCATTTGGCGATTCAAAAGACAAATCTTTCAAATACACACGCTGAATCATAATTTGTGGCTGTGTGCTGGCTTCTGGGGCTGCTGCTGCGCCTTTTTCTTCTTCGCTCATGCTTAACTCTCTTTATTGTATATTTTATAAGGAAGTGCTTCGTTTATGAAGCAGCTAATAAGGTATCTAATTGTTGCTGACGATCCAACAGATGCAATTCATCACAGCCACCAATGGCATTGCCATTAATAATGATTTGCGGCACGGTACGGCCACCCGTGAGCTGCATCATTTGTTGGCGTATATCACCACGTCCATCAACACTAATTTCTTTATAGGCTATGCCTTTGCTGTCGAGCAAACGTTTAGCTCTAAAACAAAAACCACATAAACTAGAGCTATACATTACTACCTGTGCTGTCACTTGTGTTGTCATGCCAGGGCCTCGTTATTAGACTATTATTTACGAACAAGTGGCAAGTTCTGCCCTGTCCATTCGGCCATACCGCCAGTCATGCGCTGAACGTTGGTGTACTCGGCCTTTTTTAAAATATTCGCTGCACCCGAGGATGTTTGACCTGTCTTACATATTATAACAATGGGTTTATTTTTGTGTTTTTCAAGCTCTGACATGCGCTTTGTTAGATCGGCAAAAGGAATATTCTTAGCACCCATTACACGTCCAGCTTTAAAATCTGCAGGAGTTCGAATATCTAGCAACAAGGCATCTTCACCATTTGCCAAAACTGTCGCTTGTTGTGGAGAAACAGACGGGGCAGCTTTGCGGCGTTCTGTGATCAATAACACTGCCAATGTCATCAGTAAGGCCAGTACCATTTCCCAGTGATTGATTGCAAATTCAAGGTAACGTTCCATAAGTTTTATTATTCCCAACGATTAAATAGGTTCTAGGCCGCCATAAGTGCGACAAGTTCGGCGGCATTATACGCCATAGCATGGATAAATTGGGGGCGGACTGCTAAAATATCAAGTGCCATTTGCCGATAATAGACACCATGACCACTTCTAGCCCAAAAGCCCTCATCATTCTTGATGGATGGGGACAAAGCGAATCATCTACTTCCAATGCCATTAAAGCAGCTATTACCCCAACTTGGGATGCTCTGCTGGCAAATCATCGCCACACTTTAGTAGGGACCTCTGGTGCTGATGTAGGCCTACCAGAGGGTCAAATGGGTAACTCAGAAGTAGGCCATATGAACATTGGCGCAGGTCGAGTGGTGTATCAAAACTACACTCGCATTGGCAAAGCCATTGAAGACGGCGAATTTCATACCAACCCAGTGATCCTTGCAGCTATAGATAAAGCAGTAGCCAACAAAGGCACTGTACATATTTGTGGCCTACTATCCGATGGCGGCGTACACAGCCACCAAGATCATCTATTTGCAACCTGTCGCTTAGCTCACGACCGTGGTGCTAGAGCTATAGTAGTGCACGCATGGCTAGATGGTCGAGATACCGCACCCAGTTCTGCCCAAGGCTACATACAAGCGCTTACAGATGCATTAGAGCCAATAAATGGCCGTATTGGTAGCTTATGTGGGCGTTATTTTGCTATGGATAGAGACCAACGCTGGGATCGTATTGAAAGTGCATACCGCGCCATGCGTTACGGCGAAGCAGAGTATGAATGCTTATCTGCTCTTAATGCATTACAAGAGGCCTATTTAAACAACAACACCGATGAATTTATGCCTGCTACAGTTATTCTAGACCACCACGGCCAGCCTGCCACCATTAAAGATGGTGACGCAATAATCTGTGTTAACTTTAGGCCGGACCGTTCACGCCAAATTACACGTGCATTTGTGGATGCCAAGTTTGATAATTTTGATCGTGGAGAACCTCTTGATCTAGCTGATTTTGTGATGATGACGCAATACAGCGCTGACATAAATACCTCCTGCGCTTTTCCGCCATATTACCTAAAAAATGACATTGGCGAAGTAATGGCCAACCATGGCAAGACGCAATTACGTATTGCCGAAACTGAAAAGTATGCCCACGTCACCTTCTTTTTTAGTGGTGGACAAGAAGCAATGTACGAAGGCGAGAGCCGTGAGCTGATCCCCTCCCCCAACGTTGCCACCTACGACTTACAGCCAGAGATGAGTGCACCAGAACTAACCGACAAACTGGTTGCCGCCATCGAAAGCTGCGCCTACGATCTAATTGTATGTAACTTTGCCAACGCCGACATGGTGGGGCACACTGGCAAATTTGACGCGGCTGTAAAAGCTGTAGAAGCAGTGGACGCATGCCTTGCACGCATTGTTTGTGCCTTAGAAAAAGTAGATGGTGAGGCGCTAATTACCGCCGACCATGGCAACGTAGAGCTCATGACTAACCCCTCTACTGGCCAACCTCATACAGCCCATACGTTATGGCCTGTGCCGTTGGTTTATGTGAGCAGCAGAAACAGCAACGCCAAACTTTCTTCTGGCGTACTAGCAGACCTAGCACCCACTTTGCTGCATTTAATGAACCTAGAACAGCCAGAAGAAATGACTGGCCGTAACTTGGTGGAATTTAACTAAGTTGCGCGTTATTGCAACCTTAACGTGCGGCCTGCTATTGCTAATAAGCGCAGGCCTGTCTGCTAATAGCGAGCAGCAAGTACAGCAGCGCATGCAACAATTGCAAAGCGATATTGGCAGCCTACAGGATTGGCTTAACAAGGCCCAAAACCAAGCTTCTGATTTGCAGAAACAGTTACGTAGTAATGAAAAAAAAATTAGTAGCCTTCGTAAAGCCATAAAACAAAACCAACAAAGCAGCAAAAAATCAGTTTCACGTCTCACCAAGCTGCAACAGCAATCTAGCCATTTTCAAGATGCCTTATCCGAACAACACCAGCAACTCAGCAACCAATTAAAGAACCAATATCAACAAGGCCAGAATTCAGCCAGCAATCTTTTACTCAGTTTAGATAATCCGTCGACCCTTGCCCGCAATATGGCGTATTACCAATACTTAAACCAAGCCAGCGCCAACCAAATGGCGGTTTATCGCCAAACATTAAATAGCCTTGCATTAGTACAGCAAGAACAAGCCGACCTTGCCCTAGAATTACAGCAGTATGACAAACAGCTACAAGAACAAACCCAAAATTTAACACAGGCCAAAACCAAGCTGGCAACTAACCTTAATCAGTTAAAAAATAAGCAAGCCTCAAAAGCACAACGATTAACCAGTGCTAAAGCCGATCAAATACAAGCCCAAGAGCTGCTAGAACAAATTCAAGTAGCCATCTCCAAAGCCAACATTCAGGTGGCCAACATCCCTTTAGTAGATGCTAAGGGAAAGCTACCCTGGCCCTTAAAAGGCAAAGTGCTTAACCGTTTTGGCGCATCAAATAGTGCCTATCCTTTAAGCCAACAGGGCTGGCTGATTGCCGCCCAAGAAGGCTCAGATGTAGTGGCTATCCATGGCGGGCAAGTGGTCTTTTCCGATTGGTTAAAAGGTTATGGATTAGTTATTATTCTTGACCATGGCGATAGTTTTTTAAGTCTATACGGACAAAATCAGGCACTCTACCTTTCGGTAGGAGATTACGCCGCTGCTCAACAGCTTATCGCCAGTAGCGGAAAATCTGGTGGCAACACCCAAGCTGCAGTATATTTTTCTTTACGAAAACAAGGTAAACCCTTGAACCCTAAACAATGGTTGCAATAAAGTGACGTTATGCATATTACACTGAACCACCTCACACCAAAATCCCAGTTTAGACGTCATTTTATGCGCCTAATGCTTTTACTTGGACTAAGTACATTAACCTACAACACTATAGCTGCAACACCTACATCCCAAACCCCCGTGCCATTAGCTGCGCTGCAGTCTTTTGTAGCCGTGTATGAACGCATTCGACTACAACACGTAGAACCCAAAACAGACGCAGAGTTATTACAACTGGCCCTTGAAGGCCTCATTTTAAAACTTGATCCATTTTCCAGCTATTTAGATGCTGACGACATGACTCGTCTGCGAGAAGACACCCGAGGAGAATACTCTGGCATTGGTGTTGAGCTAGTGCCTGAAGGCACTTACATTCGCATAATCACCCCTATCGACAACAGTCCAGCATCTCGTGCTGGCATTATACCTGGCGATTTAATTACTCATGTGCAAGACCAGGCGGTTAAAGGTCTAGACGTGCACGCCATAGGCCAACTAATGGCTGGTGGTGCTGGCAGTGAGGTAAAACTCACTATTTTACGTAATGGCGAAGAGCTTAAATTTTCCTTAATTAGAGAGGTGATCACTACCCAAAGTGTGCGTAGTGAACTAATGGAGGGTAATGTAGCTTATCTTCGTATTAGCCGCTTTCAAGACCACACTGGGCAAGATTTAGTAGCGCAAATGCAGTCACTTAAGTTAGCAGGGGCTGACCGCTGGCTACTAGACTTAAGAAACAACCCCGGCGGCACTTTAGAAGCAGCTGCACAAGTGGCCGATGCTTTTTTAACCGAGGGTACTATCGTTACCACTAAGGCGCGTCAAACACATGACAGTATGCGCTTCGATGCCCACACCAAAGACCCTAGCGAAGGTTGGCCTTTGGTCATACTTATTAACAACGGCAGCGCTTCGGCATCAGAAATTGTGGCAGGCGCTATAAAAGACCATCAACGAGGAAAACTGTTAGGCACTACCAGCTTTGGAAAAGGCTCTGTGCAGTCTATTATTACTTTACCAGAAGGTACTGGCGTTAAACTCACAACGGCATATTATTACACCCCAGGGGGCCACAACATACACCTCAAGGGTATTGACCCTCATCTCAACATAAGTAACACCAGTGCGGAAGACGATCTACAGCTTACCGCAGCACTAGATTTACTTAACACCATAAGCCCTAAAAACATAAAATGATCAAAACATCTATTAAGCCTTTTATTTGGCTGCTACTTATTCCTTTTATAGCCACGCCACATTTAGTTACAGCGGATGAATTTCAGCCGTCTATAGTGATCATAATAGATGACATAGGCTACAACCTTGCCAACGGACTAGGCGCCATCAATCTGCCCGGCCCAATCACCTTGGCAGTGATGCCCCACACCCCTCACGGTGCGTTATTGGCCCGTAAAGGTGCTGCAGAAGATAAACAGATAATGCTGCATGTACCCATGCAAAACCATGCAGGCCTGCGGTTGGGCCCAGGCGGCCTTACCTTGGATATGGACGAAGATGAATTCAAACAAGTGTTACGAGGAGACCTGGCCAGCGTGCCCTATGCAGCAGGCCTAAATAACCACATGGGTAGCGCGTTAACCGAACAACCCTTACCTATGCAATGGACAATGGATGTAGCTAAAGAGTTAGGTTTGTTTTTTGTAGATAGCCGTACAAGTGCCTATAGCATTGCCTGGCAGCAGGCTGTAACTCAAGCTGTTCCAGCACTTACACGGGACGTATTTTTAGATAATGATACAAGTATAGACGCGCTAGAAAAGCAGTTCCAACAGGCCATAGATATTGCTAACAAACATGGTTCTGCAGTGCTTATTGGCCACCCCTACCCAGCTACTGTGGCATTTTTAAATAAAGCCCTTGGTCGGTTAGATGAAGCTGGCATAAAGCTTGTCTCCGCCTCGGCCTTGATCCATAAACTGAAATAACTACAACCGCATCTCAATGCCCTTTGAGGCCATGTAATGTTTCGCTTGAGGAATGGTGTATTCGTTAAAATGGAAAATACTAGCCGCCAATACAGCATCAGCCTTGCCTTCAATCACACCATCTACTAAGTGATCTAAGTTGCCCACTCCACCAGAAGCTATCACTGGTACAGACACAGCCTCACTAATGGCGCGAGTTATACCTAAATCATAGCCGCTTTTAACGCCATCTTGATCCATGCTAGTAAGCAGTATTTCGCCAGCGCCATATTGCACCATTTTAATAGCCCACTCAATAGCATCAATACCCGTAGGCTTACGGCCACCGTGGGTAAATATCTCCCATCGTGGTGTTTCATCTGGGCCACTTACTTTCTTGGCATCTATGGCCACCACAATACACTGGGCTCCAAAACGGCCCGCAGCTTCTTGTACAAAGTGTGGGTTAAACACGGCTGCAGAATTAATACCTACTTTATCCGCACCGGCATTAAGCATGCGGCGAATATCTTCACAGGTTCTAATACCGCCACCCACGGTAAGAGGAATAAACACCTCACTTGCCATTTTTTCTACCGTATGCACCATGGTGTCACGGTTTTCGTGGGTTGCGCCTATATCTAAAAAGGTTATCTCATCTGCGCCTTGCTCATTATAGCGCTTAGCTACTTCTACTGGATCCCCAGCATCACGAATATCAACAAACTGCACGCCTTTAACAACACGGCCGTTGTTAACATCTAAACAAGGGATAATACGCTTGGCTAAGCCCATGGGAATTTCCTAGTAGTGTGTAGTGCTAAATAGCAGTGATCAATAAGTAGCTGTTAGATTTGAGCATCGCAATAAGACTGGGCCGCAGCCAAATCTAACGTACCTTCATAAATAGCACGACCAGTAATGGCTCCCACAATGCCTCCTTCTGCAACGGCAGCCAAAGCACGTACATCATCCATATTGGTCACGCCACCAGAAGCGATCACAGGAATACCAGCTTCTTTAGCTAAGTGAAGCGTAGCTTCTACGTTAACACCCTGCATCATGCCATCACGAGCAATGTCAGTGTAAACAATAGAGCTCACACCATCGTTACGGAAACGTTTTGCTAAATCTACTGCTTTAATGTTAGTTACTTCAGCCCAGCCCTCAACAGCCACCATACCATCAATGGCATCTAGGCCAACAATAATACGGCCTGGAAAATCACGACAGGCTTGGGTTACAAAGTCTGGGTCACGCACAGCTTGAGTACCAATAATCACATACTCAACACCAGCCTGCAGGTAAGCTTCAATAATCTCTACGTTACGAATACCACCACCAATTTGAATGGGCAGCTTAGGGTGCGCCATGGCAATGGCTTTAACAATGTCACCATTCACAGGGTTACCAGCAAAGGCACCATTCAAGTCCACCAAATGTAGCCTTCTACAGCCGGCATCTACCCACTGGCTAGCTACAGCCACAGGGTCTGCAGAGAACACTGTAGACTCTTCCATACGGCCTTGGCGTAAGCGTACACATTCACCATCTTTTAAATCGATAGCTGGAATCATTAATAAAGGAGTTTGAGACATAGACTATTTTGCGGTAGCGTTTAACTACCGTCCCACTGTAAAAAGTTTTGTAAAAGTTGAAGACCTGCCGCTTGGCTTTTTTCTGGGTGAAACTGCACCGCAAAGAGGTTTTCACGGGCCAACGCCACGTCAAATTCAAGGCCATAATTGCAAGTGGCCGCTACTAAATCACGCTCTTGGGTACGAACATAATAGCTGTGTACAAAATAGAAACGACTATTGTCTTCTATGCCATCCCACAACTTATGAGGTTGTTGCTTTACTTGGTTCCAACCCATATGAGGCACCTTCAAATGGGCTTCACGAACACTAGCTTGATCACCAAAGAAAGACACATCACCTGGCAATTGGCCTAAGCAATCTACGCCACCATTTTCACTAGAGCGCTGCATAAGCGCCTGCATGCCCACGCAAATACCCAGCATTGGCTTTTTACCCATTTGGTCGGCCACAATTTGATCAATACCAAGGCGCTTAATCTCAGCCATACAATCACGAATAGCACCTACACCAGGCAAAAGTACACGGTCACACGATTCAATTTTAGCCGCATCGTTAGTTACATACACGCGGGTATCTGGGCATACGTGTTCTAGAGCTTTGGCAACAGAATGTAAATTCCCCATGCCATAATCAATCACTGCAATGGATTTCATAGCAAACCTATCAATGGAAACCTACAAACTGCCTTTAGTAGAAGGCATCATGCCCGCCATACGCTCGTCTGCACTTAAAGCCATACGTAAAGCACGGCCAAAGGCTTTAAACACGGTTTCGGCTTGATGATGCGCATTTTTGCCCGCAAGGTTATCAATGTGTAACGTTAGCTTAGCGTGGTTCACAAAGCCGCGGAAAAACTCATCAAACAAATCAACATCAAAACCACCAATACGGCCACGGGTATAGCTTACATGATGAAATAAGCCTGGGCGGCCGGAGAAGTCTAATACCACGCGAGACAATGCTTCATCCAGCGGTACATAAGCAGAACCATAACGAGTAAGGCCTTTTTTATCGCCTACAGCTTTGTCTAAGGCCATACCTAAGGTAATGCCTAGGTCTTCCACAGTGTGGTGGGCATCAATCTGCAAATCGCCTTTGGCGTTAATGTCTAAATCAATTAACCCATGACGCGCAACCTGCTCCAACATGTGGTCTAAAAAAGGCAACCCAGTAACACAATTAAACTTACCAGTGCCGTCTAAATTAATGCTCACTGCAATCTGGGTTTCCAGGGTATTTCGTTCTACTGTGGCGATACGTGCCGACATGAGATTTCCTCGCGTTTGATAATGGGTAATGCTACATAATAAGTCCAATTATACGGCTTTTAGTCGCCATTTTACAAAGCACAAAGGCCCCTAAAAGCGATAAAACAATTGTATACTCAGCATTATCTATACTTGCTCACACATACGTCCTGAATCAATGACTAAAAACGCCTCTTTTGCTGAACAATTACTCACATGGTTCGACCAACACGGTCGCTACCACCTGCCTTGGCAAAAAAACCGTACGGGCTATCGTGTGTGGGTATCTGAAATCATGCTACAGCAGACCCAAGTAGTCACTGTAATCCCCTATTTTGAACGTTTTATGGAACGCTTTCCTAAAGTAGAAGACTTAGCCCGAGCCGATATTGATGAAGTGCTAAGCCTGTGGACAGGATTAGGTTATTACAGCCGAGCACGCAACCTTCATGCCAGCGCCACTGCTATCGTAGAGCAGCATCAAGGTAGCTTACCCAATGACGTAGCCGCTCTTATAGAACTAAAGGGCATAGGCAGATCCACCGCAGGAGCGATTATTAGCCAAGCCTACAACGAGCCCGGCATCATACTTGATGGCAACGTAAAGCGACTACTCACACGCTTACATGCTATAGAAGGATGGCCAGGACAAAGCCAAATAGATAAGCAACTATGGCAAATAGCTACACAGCTCACTCCAAGCCAGCGTAATGCAGACTACACCCAAGCCATCATGGACATAGGCGCAACCATCTGCAAACCCAAGCAGCCGTTATGCGTGGCCTGCCCCATGCAAGCTCGCTGCCAAGCGCTAGCGCAAGACAAAGTGGCCCTTATCCCTACACCTAAACCAAAAAAAATATTGCCACACAAAACCATTAGTGTGTTGTTACTCAAAAACCAATTTGGCCAAACCTTGCTAGAGCAACGCCCAAATAAGGGCATTTGGGGCGGACTTTGGAGCTTGCCAGAGTTTTCCAACCTTGAGGCATTACAGACACAACTCGCTTTAGATGGGCTGCCAATCAATACCAGCCCTATTACACCTATCAAACACGTATTTAGCCACTATAAGCTCACCATAGAACCCCACCTTTTGGTGCTAAGCGCTGCGCCACAAAAAGTTTCAGAAAACAATCAAAGTCGGTGGTACGACAGCCAACAACTGCTTACAATAGGCTTAGCGACACCGATCAAAAAACTACTCGAGAAAATCTAATGACACGCACCGTTTTTTGCACCAAATACAAAGCCGACATGGAAGCAATGGATCGCCCTCCTTACCCTGGAGCTAAAGGCCAAAAACTATTTGAAACTTTATCCAAACAAGCATGGCAAGACTGGCTAGCGCACCAAACCATGCTCATTAACGAAAAACACCTTAATATGATGGATCCAGAAAGCCGCTCGTACCTGCAAGGCGAACTGGACAAATTTGTATCTGGCGATGATTACGATCAAGCTGAAGGGTATGTTGCACCTTCAGCTTAGTAAAAACCCACAACAATAAAGAAAATAACCAGATTTCAGTAACTTATTGTTGACAGGAAAAAGTAAAACGGGTTTAATACGGCCCTCTTCTTGGTAGCGCAACAGCTCGAAACCAGCACAGAAGAAAGCACTGCAGTATTGCCCGGATAGCTCAGTCGGTAGAGCAGAGGATTGAAAATCCTCGTGTCGGCGGTTCGATTCCGTCTCCGGGCACCATTAACTAGACGGAACCTTTTGTTTTTAAACGATTAGTTCTCTTTTAGTAAAAAAATACCCACGTTATTACCCACCTTATTGAAAAAACAGTTTAGCTCAGCAGTAAAACTTAACTAGACACTAAAATCCGACTTACTGGTCAGAACCATATCGTCGTTGAGTCTAGCCATTACTGCTTTTGCACTTTGCAGGTGCGCATAATATGGCGCTCTTGGATTAGCTTCCATCTCCTTCTCACACCGCTCTATCATAAACTGTAAAGCTGATTCCAGCATGATGCTTTCACTATCACTGATTGTAAGGGTATGTTGATACGTTGTCATAAAGCATCCTTGGAATTGATTTAGCCACTATGTTTTAAGAATAGCCCAACTACTGACTGGACAACAGTAGGTGCTAACTGATGTCCCTGATCTGGAATTAGTTGCACTTGGTCAGCTTTTATTAACTCGCTAAACTCCAGCACCACATTTGGCCTGCAAGCGCCACCATCTGATTCTCCAGTACACACTTCCAAGTAGCTAGGTTTAGCAATCCTGCCCTGCTCTAGAGCCTCTAACCAAAGTCTTTGATTCGGTGGCCTTGAGTAGAACATTTCTTCTTCTACTAACGTTAAGCCTAACGCAGGCGACAAAAGTAACACATGGCTAGATATTGCAGGCTTATCAATGAAAGCAGACGTTAACAAGTAGGCACCATAGGAGTTAGCAATAATACTGGTGTTAGGGCCATCAAACCTATGTAGTAAATCGTGAATGGTTGATATTTGTTGCTCAAACGGCAATGACAAAAAGATGCTGTTAACTGAAAGACCTATGCGATGAGGATCAATGCTTTTTAAGTATGCTCCTAACCCTTTATTAGCATCGCCACCACGGCCTGTAATATAAATGACCAGCTGATCTGTACTCATACCGTTTAGACCTTACGAGGTTTGCTGACTGACCAATTTTCAGGATCGCTGTAATGATAGTTATCCCTCTTTGAAAGCCACCTTTGTACCCGCTGATTTGCTGCCTCAATCATTACAGGGTCTTTCGCATACTTAGTGCAAAGTAATTGTGGCTTAACTTGAATAAAGACTCTTGGCAAATCCAACCTGTCTGCGTCCCAGCATGTAGCTACCGTTTCGTTAGGAGCATAAGTGCCTCCCGTATGCTGCTGACAGGCCACCTTAAGGAGCTTTAAATCATCTAAATCCAAGCTAACAGCCCATCATCAAAACACTGCTGAGCGAAGCCTGCGCCTCGAGAGCCATGCCCATGATCAGTGTCTTCATTAACTCTGCAACTGTCATGAAACAAGGCAAAAAGCTCAACAACTCCAGTGTTTGCGCCAGTCTTCTGAGCCAATTCTAAACCGTTTTTACGCACACGCATCCAGTGACTTGGCCCGTGAACGCCTGAGTGTGACAGTTTAAACTTACTGACTGCGAACCTTACAAGCTCAGGTGTTAAGTAATGATGAAACGGCGCAACATCCATTCCTTTGTTTTAAGCCAGTCCATTGTAAAACCAAATAAACCAGCAGCGATTGTGAGCGTGCTGACATACAAGGTTATATCTATTGTGGCTGCAGAAGTAAGTTCAGGCAACCAAACTACAATACCAACCAAGACTAACACCACAGTTATTGATGCTGACTTAATTTCAACATACCTTTTGTAGCGTCTCATTATTGGTGAGAATTGAGCTATTAAATGCCAGGCAAACACAGAAGGAATCATCAGCACAAAAATGTGTAGGGTCATTATCTTGGAAAGAAAACTGCCGCTAATAGCATTGAAGATAAGGAAATGGGCTACGCTACCAACTACCATGCCCACGAGTAATGCGATCACGTAACGGATTATTATTGGAACAAATTGTTTAAATAACCAAGCAGCCATCAGGCCGTTGTACTCTCTTCTTTCTATAAGTGCCAAATAGTTTTCTTCACTCTAACGGTCATTGGGTTTGAATACTTCATACTGGCAATCCGTTTGATTTATATGTTGCGCTGACCGGTTGAATCCATAGACCTTAATTTAAGGGGGGTTCATATTCACTTGTCATTTTCATGTCATTCCTCTGTCATACAGTCAGATTACTATAGTTTTGGCTCTGACTGAGTTCAACTTTTTACACCCTGATTAACTTTTTAGTTTTCCCTCTACCAACCAACTGGAGTTTTTACAAATGAAATTAAAACAACTTTTTACAGCTGCAACTGCTGCAATAGTGATGAGCTCAAGCGTTTTTGCTGTTGATTTACCAGCAGGCACAGCAGCGGATCCTTTACGTGTAATGATGGTACCTGCCGATACGGGCAGTGCTGATGTTGCTGAAGATTACAAACCTGTATTTGATGCTATTGCAAAACAATATGGCATTCATTTTAAAGTGATGTCTGGTAGCAGCTATGCAGCTGTAGTTAAAGGTTTATGTTCTAACCAAGCTGATATCGCATGGTATGGCCCAGTTACATTTGGTCAAGCACATAAAATGTGTGGTGCTGAATTATTAGCATTAGATGTAAAAAAAGGTAAGTCAGTTTATTACTCAGGTATTTTCACTAAAATTGGTAATGGCGTCGATACCATCACTGATCTTAAGGGTAAATCAATTTCAGTAGGTTCAACATCGTCTACATCATCATTTAACTTCCCAATGGCAATGATTATTGATGCCGGTGTTGATCCTGTAAAGGATATTGCACAAGTTATCATCACAGGTAGCCACACAAACTCAATTGCGGCACTAAAAGAAGGCCGTACTGATGCTGCTGCAGCGTCATTTAACTCATGGGAAAAAGCGGTTAATAAAGGCATTATTGACCCAGGTAAATTCCGAGTGTTAGCAAAATCTGACCCCATTCCTAACCCACCATTAGCGATGAATCCTAACTTGCCTTCTGAATTGAAAGCAAAATTAAAAGCGGCATTCAATGATATTCATAACCACGTTAACCCTGAATTAATTCGTGGTTACGGTGGTAAGAAAGTTGACCGTTATGATGCAAACTATTCACAAGACAAAATGTTAGCGGTGCTTAACAAGTTATCAAAAGTAACGGATGAATTGAAAGCAGATCTTATCGACAAGTCTGGTAAATAAAGTAAGAGAAATCAGCGAGGGAGAGGTGCTAGGCGCTTCTTCCTTGTCCTGATCTTAAAAACATAAAGCAGGTATTTATATGTTGGAATTTAAATCAGCATCGGTAATATTCGACGAAGGCACTAAAGCGGTTGATAACGTAAACCTCACTATTAATAAAGGTGAGTTTTGCGTGTTATTAGGTCCTTCAGGTGCAGGTAAATCAACATTGATGAGTATGTTAAATGGTTTAGTTGACCCTACCTCGGGTGAGGTCGCCTTAGATGGCGTGGTGATGACAAAAAAAACCAAACGTACCTTGCAGCAACAAATCAGCATGATCCACCAACAATTACATTTAGTGCCGAGATTATCGGTATTACATAACGTTTTGACCGGTAAATTATTTGCCGTGCCAACATTTAAAAGTTTATTCAAATTGTTTGCCAGAGAAGATGAGCGTCGCGCTTGCATGTTATTGCAAGAAGTCGATTTAAAGGAGAAGCACATTTATCGCCGCGCTGCGGCCTTATCGGGTGGACAACAACAACGTGTAGCGATTGCTCGTGCTTTTATGTCTGAGCCAAAAGTGGTGTTAGCAGATGAGCCGGTAGCGAGTCTTGACCCAGCCGTTAGTCGTCAGGTGTTGAAGAGTTTGAAAATGGCTTCTCACAATCATAATGCAACGGTTTTATGTAGTCTGCATCAGATTGAATATGCGATTGAATTTGCTGATCGCATTATCGCGATGCGTGAAGGCCAAGTCGTTTTCAGTGGTCCACCGAGTGAGTTGGACGATGCAGCATTGAAAGCCATTTATGGTAATGAATATCGTGCTGCCACGGCGAAAGAGCGTGAATTATCTGAACAAAACAACAGATTAGTTGATTCAGCTGATTTAAAAATAGCTGCAGCTTAAGGGATCTTTAAATATGTCACAAAATACATCTAAAATTACCAACAATGATTGGCAACAATGGTCCTTGCAACAGATGGTTACGCCGAAAATGATCGGTCTATTATTGCTCGTGTTCATCATATTAGGATTCTCTGCCCGTAATACCGAAATGGACACGGCGGCCTATAAGACCGGTGAAGCGGCATTAGCCGTGACAGGTTTGACACAATCTACCGTGTTAGATGGCGCAACAAGTTTTGTCAGAGAGGCCTTTCCTTTCACGATTGAATCAAGAAAATCGACCAATCGTATTGTTGATTTTGATCGTGATAATTTACCTATGTTCAGTCATATCGAAGTGGTTGATGAGCAACGCTACGATGCACTTAATGAAACCTATACGACAGAAACAAAAGAATATTTGGTGACGCCATTTGGTTACTTGTGGAAAGTATTGGTCAAAATGTGGGAAACCATAGAAATGGGTTTCTGGGGTACATTTTTATCAGTGATGATTTCCATACCTCTCGCTATTTTTTCAGCTAAAAACTACAGCCCAAATAAATTTACCTATCTAGCCGCCCGCTTTATTTTGAGTTTTCATCGTGCCATGCCGGAACTGATTATGGCTTTGTTCTTTGTCTTGATGTACGGCTTTGGTCCCATTGCCGGTATTTTTGCCTTGGCGATGCACACCAGTGGTGTACTCGGTAAATTCTTTGCTGATGAAATAGAAAATGCACCGAAAGGCCCACAAGATGCGTTGTTATCAAGTGGTGCTAACAAAATACAAGTCTTACGTTATGCTGTATTGCCACAAGTATTTCCAAGTTATGTCGGTTATGTACAATACATTCTGGAACGAAATATCCGCACAGCAACTGTACTAGGAATGGTCGGCGCAGGTGGTATCGGTATGGAATTAAAAGGCCGTTGGGATATGTTTTCTTATTCCCATGTTTCCACTATTTTATTGGTTATTTTAATCACGGTGATGGTGTTGGAACACTTCAGCCAAAAGATCAGAAGCAAAGCGATGTAATTCCATTTCCCTGAATTATTTCAGGGTCGAAACAATACTTGTCTATATATCTACACCTTTGATTATTCAAAAAGTAGAGATCAAACCTTAATGTTTATCTCCTCACCCCAACCTTCTCCAACAGGAGAGGGAGTGAAGTTTGGTCTTGTTTTAAGGATGGGTCAGGTTCTTAACTCCTTCTCCCTCAAGGGAGAAGGTTGGGATGAGGGTGTAAACCTAAAAGGTGAGTTGTCCTCGAGTGGTCATTAATCATGCAAGTGACAGATATTTGAAAATAAATAGATTGAATGATTATCGGTATATATTGAAGAGAGATATTAAGTGAATATAAACGAACGTAAAAACTGGATCAGATTACTGATGGCGGTGGATGAAAAACAAGTTAAGCAGTCTGCTCAGCAGATAACAACGGGTTGGGAACTACGCTATAAAGCGTTACCACAAAGTGGATTGGGCATGCTCAAGCTACGTGATGGCGCATTGCAAGAGCCCTTTTATCTCGGTGAAATTCCCGTTGCTAGTGCATGGGTGGAATTGACTTTGCCAAACGGTGATAAAGCCGAAGGTGCCGCTCAAGTAATGGATGATGACAAAGATCTGGCTGAAGCGCTTGCTGTCTGTGATGCCGTATTAGCCAACCAATTAGCAGGTCATGACTTGCTTACAGTGTTATTACAACAAGGCGCTGACAAATTGGATGCTGAGCAACGTAATCGCAAACAAATGCTGAAACGTACTCACGTTGATTTCTCGCTATTAGGTGCAGAAGAAGGAGAAGATGATGAGCAAAATTGAAGCTATCTGGTTGCCTGAAGTGCAGCAACAAGTTTTTCGCGGCTTGATGGAGGTTATGTCACGCCCTGGTAAAACGGAAAATCTTAGTGAGTTGACTGACAATGCCTCGCCAGCACGGGCTTTATTGGCTACCTTGCTTGATGGTGAAGTGAATCTATGTGATCACCACAATTTATTAGATGACGCTGATTGGCCTTTATTACAGGCAGAAAAAGTGGCAGTAGAACATGCCACCACTATTTTATGTCGTGGTGACAGTGCGGTTGATTTTGAACCACTGTTAGGTGAATTATCCTCACCGGAACATTCAGCAATGATTGTGTTAGTCGTTGAAAATCTAAGCGAAGGCAATAGTCACCTGAGCTTAAGTGGTCCCGGCGTGAATGGTGATATTTCAGTAAAAATTTCCGGTTTAAATCGCGATTGGTTGAATCAACGTGAGGAATGGATTAGCTCATTCCCATTAGGTGTAGACTGGTTATTGGTTGATGACTCACACGTTATGGCTTTGCCAAGAACGACAAAGATTGAGGTGACATCATGGGTTATGTAGCCATTAAAGGTGGCGGTCTTGCCATTAAAGGTGCCGAAGATACACTGGATTATTTGCGTTGTGAACAAGGTGATAGCGGCACGCCATTAGATATGGACACCATCGAACATCAATTACGTTTTTTGCATGGACGGGTGTTGTCAGAAGGCGGCTTATATCATCCTAAACTCGCCTCATTAGCGATTAAACAAAACTTGGGCGATACCTTAGAAGCCGCGTTTGCATTACGTGCTTATCGTTCAACCAAGCCACGCTTATTAGAAACGCCGGTGTTAGATACCAGTGAGATGCGAGTAACTAGGCGGATTTCAGCTGCCTTTAAAGACATTATCGGCGGTCAAATGTTAGGTGCAACGACGGATTATGCCTTGCGTTTAATGCGTACTGAATTATTAGATGAAACGCCGGAAGCCTTTCGTGCCGTCGCCAAACACTGGTTTGATGATGAGCGCCCAGATTCAGACATTCCTGATACTTTTCCTAAAGTGTTGGATAGTTTGCGGGCCGATGGCTTGTTAGCTGAAGTCGATAAAGCGGCGGTTCAAGACCCGTTTGATATTACTCGTGAGCCATTAATATTTCCCGTACCACGATCAGCCGCGCTAGCAACAATGGCACGTGGTGAAACGGGATCCTTGTTAGCAATCGCTTACTCCAATATGCGTGGTTATGGTGATGTGCATCCAACAGTAGCGGAATTACGTGTCGGTTATATTCCGGTGATGTTGCCTCACCCTATTACCGGCGAATTGATTGAAGCCGGTGAAGTATTGATGACGGAATGTGAAATTGTCGCCATGTATGAAAGTGATGATGAAAACGAAAAACCCACTTTCAGTCTAGGTTATGGCGCGTGTTTTGGTAATAACGAAGTCAAAGCCATTGCGATGGCGATTCTTGATAGATCACTGCAAGTCGGTATGAAAGACGGGCCAACGAATCCATCGGAAGACCCTGAGTTTGTCTTACTGCATGTGGATGGTATTGATTCTATGGGTTTCTGTACTCATTACAAAATGCCACATTACGTGACCTTCCAATCAGATATGGATCGCCTGCGTACCACCCAAGATAAAGCTAAAGCCAAATCAGAAGGAGCAAAATCATGACGGCAATGAGAAAAGCCAATGCGGCGTATCCTTTTGGCTTTCTAGATGAATACGCCAAAAAAGAAGTGCGTCGTACCGTGTTAAAAGCGATTGCCATTCCCGGTTATCAAGTGCCATATTCTTCACGCGAAATGCCGATGGGTCGTGGGTTTGGTACCGGTGGCTTGCAACTCACTTTATCCATTATTGGTGCAGATGATACTTT
>Ga0114995_10000573_pt1 | contig 25731 bp, 37 predicted proteins | sample ArcticOcean_MG_C_11_FD_87038 | JGI IMG/M metagenome (GOLD analysis project Ga0114995, IMG submission 87038) | Marine microbial communities from western Arctic Ocean - ArcticOcean_MG_CB2_154 | ecosystem: Environmental > Aquatic > Marine > Oceanic | place: Arctic Ocean: Canada Basin | collected... | reverse complement strand
TACCTAGTCTTTGTACAAAAACTGGTTGCTGGTGCCAGCCTGAAATGCTTATGACAAAGTGGAAACTTTAGTTAACGGAATGTCTGCGGCACAAGTACACCATTTACGTGTGCATGTAATAGGAGCAACAGGTGATTCAAATGTTCCGTTATAAATATTACCTAAACTACCGCCTACTCTACAAGTAGCACGATGCACTTCACCGTCCCAATTAATCATCAAACTTTCTAATCCAGCGTTACACTTCCAACCTTCAAACTGATTTAATTTGTGTTTAATAATATCATTAGCATGTATTTTAGTTTCTTCATCAACAACGCAATTTGCTTTTACTGTTGCTGTTTTACTTAACACCCATTCTAGATCTTTTTCTTTGTAGCGCATGTCATCAAAATAATCACGATCTTCTGCAGAAGACCATCTTATGCGTCTACATACATAAGGAATATTATGTCCTTCAAGTAATGATGCTGTTTCTCTAACTTGATCCATATGTTGGTGATGAGCCATTAAATTAACTTGATATAGTGTAGACATGCCTTCCATATCTAGTAGTTGCGAATATCTAACAATGTTTTCTGCAGCTCTACGAGTATGTTCGTTGTCAAAATGCAAACTAAACACCCATTGATTTACAGGTTGTTTAATATACCATTCTGCACTACGCAATCCGTTAGTAGTAACACTTAACCAATCTAATCTTGCTCTAGAACATTCGAGTATCTTTTCGATCTTAGGATGTACAGTTGGTTCGCCACCAGTTAAACTAAGGCGTATAGGTTTGCCGACCTTTTCTAATTCGTAGATAGTATTAACCATTTTATCTAAGTTAGTGTGTGGACTAAAGTTATCGTGTATTTCTGCAGGACAGTATGCACAATCTAAGTTACAGCGTTTGCCTATATTCCATTCTACATGAATACTAGTATGATGTCCCCAACGACTTTCTACTTTAAACATACGGAATAAACTCTGGATTAGCTGAAAGGAAGTCCTGTTTACGAGTTTTGTCTAACGCACCATTAAAGTTAATACAATCTTTCCAATGCGACTCGTACATGCACTTTGCATTTAGAAAGTTTATATTATCTTGTATTTGTTGTAGTGTTAAGGTTTCTAAAATTTTATGTTCTTTGACTAATGGATATTCGAGTACTTCTATTTTCATTTCTTCTAAACGTGCTACTACTTTTTGTTTTAGCTCTGGCGGCAGTACTTGCGCACTTAGTGCCGTAGGGTAACTTACTCTATGTGAATAAAATACAATACCTAGTTTGTTAATGAAGTAATCGATAACTTTGTCTATCTGCATAATATTGTTTGCTTGTACAGTAAATGCACCAACTACTCTACTTACATTCGGAAAAGCCTTAAACACTTTGATGTTTTCTTCTATTTCAGCAAACTTACCATTGCCTCTAATGTACTCATAAACGTCATGTATACCGTCTATGCTTACGTTTACAGCTACACTTTTAAACTTAGGCCAATAGTCGTAGATTGTTCTTCCGCCTTTAATACCTAGTGTAGTGCCGTTTGTAGCATACTTGATTTCAATGTTATCTCCGTATGGTGCAAGTTTGTCTAGTATCTTGTAGTGATATGGATCCATTAAAGGCTCACCGCCTGCAAATTCTACACGCCTAAAGAATGGCAGTAGCTTTTCAAAACTTGCCCACCAGTTATCACTGTTATCAAACGGTCCAATATACTGGCCTGGCTTGGTTGTAAGTTTGTCAATAATAGGAATAAGAATATTGTCTTCTTTTTCGTAGAACGGCTTCACTTCGTTCCAGTCTTTCCAACTTGTACTATCCAAAGGATTGCACATACGACACTTTAAATTACACAAGTTATTGAGCTTAATCTCCATTGTAGGAAGTTCAAAAGGCATTGTGTAATCGTCGTCTAAAGCGTCTAATGCATCAGGGTATAAGTTGACTCTAGCTTCAGGTATTACCCCTGCTATATGACGCTGTCGTAAGCTCTGTACGCCCTGATCTTCAAGGTCAAAGCACGGTTTACATACATCTGGACGCTCGTTATTAAGTACTTGCTTACGCACTTCTTTCATAGCATCGCCATTCCACACTTCTTCTAGTGTTTCGTTTTGAATATATCCAATTGGCGCACTACGACAGCATACCTTAATGGCACCATCTTCTCTAGTAGCAAGCCCTGTAAAAGGATGCATACAGAATGTGCAACTATTTGGCTTGTTCAATTGCCCACTCCCGTTCCTTGCACCAAAAACATTCTCCACATATTGGAATATCTTGTCCAGGTGTATATGATGTATAATCCAAACCGTCAAACTCTCCTTCACAACTTCGTGTAATGTCTAATAAGTCTTCTATATTATTCTCATAGTATTGTTTTATGATCCAGTCTTTAGTAGTATACACGAAAGGATGACAAATGTCAATACCCATATGTTTCATTTGTAATGGTAATACTCCGTCATTCCGTTCTTCTAATGCACCAACGATAGCTATGTCTGGATTTTTATTAACTGCAGCAAACCATGCATCTAAGTTGTGAGTATGCACTACCCATTCATTATGTGCTCTAAGTATAATTCTATTACCGGGTTTTGTTTTTCCGTATTCATCTGTAATATATGTAGTGTTAGGCTCCTCCATTTCGGGAGGTATAAATCCTTCAATCTGTTCTATACGATTTTTAAATCTTTCTTGAAACCAACTTACGACATCTTTAGCAACATATCTTTGCCAAGGACGTGTTTTCCACATTCGTACTTGTGTTGTAAAATATATGTCAGCATCAGTTTCTTTAAGTATTAGATATGCTAGTAAAGCACTATCAGCACCGCCACTAAGACTAATGCCTATTTTCTTCCAAGTTGGGTCTAAATATAATTCCATACAAGTATTTATGGGGAAGTATTCGTATGATTAAAGGAACTGATTTCTTTATTCAAACTGCATTATATTTGTATTTTTTATTAGATACTCACGACCTTCAAACATAAACGTATTTATTAATAAATATTTGCATGATTAGAGGAATTGACAATAACCCGTATATAGACTTAGATGCACACCTTGACATTGAAGGGTTTACTTCTTTGCACCCTGAAATATGTAGAGGCTTTGCTGAAGCAAGAGATTATGCTAAAGAAGGTACTTGGATAGTTCCAGGTTTTGATGTTTCAAAAACTAGCTATGTTATGAACTGGAAGCCTATATATCAAGCATTTGATGAATATCAAAACTTATCAGATACTGATCCTATAAAGATTGAGGGTAATAAAATTTATCCTAAAGACTTTAAGGATTATCAACAACGAAATCTTTTTACTAGATATTTAAAAACAGCATTAGGAGCAAACGATCCTTATGTTTATTATTTTCTTTGGGAAGAAGGCGACTGGGATGAACGTAATGCAATTAGAGAACCAACTGAAATACAAAAGTTCTTTCCTAATGTTACTAAGTGGGTTGAAAATTTAGTACAAGAAAATATTATAAGTCGTATTGGCAGAGTTATATTTTTTGTATGCGACCATAACGGTCGTGCGTTTGAACACAGAGATCTTATTTTAAATGAAGATGGAAGTCTTCCAGACTATTCGCCTCATTCAAATGACTTTATACACATACGTCCTAAAACAAAACGAGGATTTTATATATGGGATCCTGATACAGAAAGAAAAGTTTATATAAACAGTCAATCAGCATTTTGGAATGACCAAGATTGGCATGGCGGCGAAAGCAGCACTGAACAAGAATATGGTATGAGAGTTGATTGTGTTTTTACTGACGAGTTCCGTAAGAAAATAGGTATCAATCATGTTAAAGAATATTGATATCGATTTTAAAAATGTTCCGTATGAGTTTGAACTTTTTAGAGATACAGAACAACTTAATGTATGGAAAAATGCAGGACACAATATTGAAAATACAAGAATCGGTATTAATCAAAGTTTTGATATTTCGCAACTTGAATCTATTAAAGAACACTTTAGTTACCTAAGTAACATTGGTATATGTTTTCATGTACTAACACCAGGCAACTATTTGCCAGAGCATAGAGATTATTATGGTTTTTATGCAAACAAGTATAACATTACAGATTTAAATCAAATTGAAAGATCAGTAGTCTTTTTAGAAAATCACAAACCTGGGCATTTCTTAACAGTAGAAAATAGTGTGTATGCAACCTGGTCAGCTGGCGACATATGTACTTGGCAAGGCACTAAACTACATAGTGCTATCAATTTAGGTATTGATAATCGGTATACACTACAAGTAACTGGAATATTATGTTAAGTAATTTATATGCCTCTACTAGTGAGCAAGCAGAATATGTGGAAAGATTAAAGGTTGCAAACCATATAACTGATGACAGATATTTTATTATACACCTTGACTCTTTTGGAATACCACATATACGCAATCTAATACTTGAAGACCCTAAAGAAGTTAGCAAACGTGGCCTAGACATTTATCTAACTGAAATATTAATTAAGTATAAAGGGGAACAAACAACAATTGATCGTAACGATTTAACATCTGCAAATACATTAAGATTTAACAAATTTAGATTTGACTATGTAGATGATACTGAAATTAGTTGTATACAGTTAGATGATATTGATAGGCTTGTAACAAACAACAATTTAACAAACGTTACTGTACATATTGTTGAAAAAGATTACAAAGATGTTTTTAAAAAATATAAAAATTTTAAAATTGTATATTACGATTCCTTTTTAACTGAGTATCTCAAATATGAAAATGCTCATGCAAGTAGATTTAGAAATTACGATATTCATTGTGGACAGACTATACAAAGTAAACTAACGCATAAATTTTTATGTACTAATTATAGATATGCTTTGCATCGGCATTTGATGTGTGCTTTTTTAGTAAACAAAAACTCTAGTATTAGCTGGGCGTATAATGGTTCATTAGATGATTTGCAAAATGCGATAATTTTTAATTTATCTTCCTCGCAATACTATGACAACATTATAGAAGGTATTGATACTTTAAATGAAACAGTTCCTCTATCGTTAGATATAGAGTATAACTATACTAGTACGAACAGTAGCAATAAAGATCAAATATATCTATATCCAACACCATCATCAAATTCTACTCCTACAAGAACAAATAAAGACATTTATAAAAATACGTTTTGTTCAATTATTTGTGAATCAGAGTTTTTTGAAATAACTAGTAATGTAAGCGAAAAAACTTTTAATGCAATGTATAATAGGAAACCATTTATAATACTAGGATCACCTAATACGTTACAATTAATTAAAGACTTAGGATTTAAAACATTTGACAATTACTGGTCAGAAGAATACGATGCACTTTATGATTCAAAGGAAAGATTTGAAAAGGTATGCGAGACTATCAACTTTATAGATAGCTATAGTTTAAATTCGTGTCAGCAACTCTTAGTTGATATGAAACCTATTTTAGAACATAATTATAATCGACTAAAACTATTTAATACTGGAGTATACATAAAATGACAGCATTTAATTTTGTAGGAAACTGTTCAACAGTAGACTGGGATACTTTAATAAAAGATTTAGAAAACCATGTGCCGCGATTTAGGCCACCTACTAATTCAAATAAAAATATAAGTAAAATAGAAAAGTTATGGAATGAAGTAGGCTACAAAGGAAAGTTAGATGGCGGAACAGCAGAATGGCAAATGTATGATGCTGGCAAATGTTTTGATGAAAGCGTTGTAGATACAATAATAGAGTTTGCAGAAGTGCCACATTACACATATGCTTGGATAAGCAAAATTATGCCAGGCTATTGTGCTCCTCCGCATTTTGATGTAATGCAGTCAGATAAAGAAATTCATAGGATGCATGTATATCCGGTAGATGCACAAATGGGTCATGTATTTTATGTAGGTGATCAATACATAACAGATTATAAGAAAGGTGACGTATATGTTTGGACAGATTCATTAGCATGGCATGCTGGTATGAATTGTGGCCTTACACCTAAATATACGTTAAATATATACTAATATGATTACAGATCTTAATATTAAAGTTGACACAACACTAATACAATCAGCATTAGATAACATGTCAGGCGATGATTTTAGATTAACTCTAAATGAACCAACAGGAGACTTTTTCTATGATCCCTGGACAATCAAAGACGAATTTAAGAATACTCCGTGGGGTCAACTACTAGGTATGTTGCCTTTTGAATTAGGCGAAGCACGTATAGCAAACTTGGCACCGATGCAAACACTTGCAGCTCATGCTGATATTGATGATAGATGGCACCTTGCATTAACAAACGAAAATAGTTTTTTAATTAATTTAGACGATAAAACAATGCACGAATGCGAAATAGGAACTTGGTATTCTATGAACGCAGGCACAGCACATACAGCAACAAATTTTGGAGTGTCAAATAGAATACATTTATTAGTACGACAATTGTTAACTAATAGCAAATTACAAGCACCAAAGACATATACAATTACAGCTGATACATCTAAGTTAGTTCCACATAGGTATATATTTGATATGGTGTTTAGTCCAATATTACATAAATTAAACATTGATAAATGTCTATCAAACTTTGTTAAAACTGAATTAAGTGTGTCGTTTGACACTGAAGAATATATAACACTACCTAACAATGAGAACTTTATAATAACATGAAAATAGTAATAACCGGACAGACAACAGGCATAGGACAGCAATTATATACACATTGGAAAGATTCCGATCATGATGTAATTGGTATTTCTAGAGATACAGGGTATGATATAATTAATGACTTTGATAGCGTTATAGAAGAAATAGAAACTGCAGATGTATTTGTTAACAATGCAAATATTGATAATTCTCAGATAGACTTACTTAATGCTACATTAAATAAAGTGCCTAAAACAATAGTATTAGGTAGCGGACTTCATCAGTATAGTGAATATGGAACATTTGATTATATAGAGAAAAAGAAAGAACTATTTACATTGTGTAAAACTAGTATAGCAAATCCTAAAAATAGTACAAAAATATTGCATGTAGGATTAACATTCTTACCACATACTAATATAGATCAAGAAAATTATACATCCTGGAAAGACATGTTCAGTGTATTTGACCATTGGATTTCTAACCCAGTCTTTTGGGACGTTAATTTTAATTGGAAGGCAACTGAACTTATTGTACATAAGTTAAAACAAATGATACCTGATTTAAAAGATATCTCTTAGTTTGTCTATAAATTCTTTTGGATAATTTGATTGAAAGCTATCTATAATAATATTATTAAACATTGCTAATGGAATCTTTTGATCAAAGTCTGTAATTGAATATTTGTTAAGTAACGGTTGTGCAGATTCAAATCTTTCATCGCTTACATGACTACGTATTTGATTTATAGTTATGTACTCTTCTGAAGCAGCATGACAGAAAAAATAATTAATACTTTTTAACCTTCCGTTAACTATAAAATAACTACTAGGATGCACACTAAATTTATAAAAGTTATTGTCTCTGTAAATCTTAAACAGTTCTAATAGTTGTTCTTGCCAGTCAGGCAACACTTCGTCAAACGTGCAGTTTTTATCATAGTGCTGTTGCCAAAAGTCGTCACCGTCAATTCTTAAAAATATTTTTCTTTTTTCTAAATCTATATCTAAAACTTCTGGAACATAATCAGGATAGTTTTCTGACATAAACATTAGATACTCAACTTCTCTATTCCATTTGTTTTCCATTATTTCCGGATCAGTAACCTTATTCATTCCGGAATGGTAGTCTGTATCATTAAAATACCATTTGCAAAAAACAGTTTTTTCATCGTTAATAAGGCTAGTATAAATTAAATTATTTCGTACTAGACCTTTCCCAGGTACATTGTTGTAATAGTAGTTCATAATATTATTTAATCAAAACGTGCGTAAGGTGTAGTAGTTGTGAATAAGTATGTATATGGAAGTAGACTTTAACTGGCAAAAGACGTATATGATTGACGAAGTTCCTAGTGATGATGTGTGGGATAACTTTGCAACTAAAAATAAAATAGCTCTAGAAGATAGATACAAAAAACTTAACATGCCTAAAGAGTGTTCAACGCACTACATGTCACTAAATCCTATAATTAATAATGAACTACAAGCATACTTAGAACCTTACAAAAATAAAGTACATCATTATAATTTTTTAAAATTAACTCCTGGTTATAATCTTTGGATGCATTATGATAGTTATTCTACTTTTGTACGATATAATGATATTACAGAACAACAAGCAGAAAACATAAACAGAACTATTGTAATGCTTACGCCTTGGACGAAAGGGCAAGTACTTCAAATTGATAATTCTGCGCATACTAACTGGAATATAGGAGATCCATATACATGGAGTGCATACACATGGCACGGTGTTGCTAACTTTAGTTTTACAGATTTTATAGTAATGCAAATTACTTGGATAGACTCGTGAGTAAGTATCAGTACGATAATAAACATTTACCGTTTGGGCATTCAGCAGCTATTAACGATACTGATGTATTACAGTCAATGAGTGTTGATCTTTCTAAACTAACTGATAAAGACATTAATCGTCAATTTTGCACAGAGTACTTAGATTGGATTAAGAGTCATAGTAACGCACATATAGGATTAGATAAATTTAAATATGCTGTGTATTCTCACGGTACAAGCGAGTCTTTTGATAAATTTTATATGAAACATCTAAACAGAAGATTTAGAATTTTTAAAGCAGAATATTTATATCATCAACTAGCTTGGCGCAATAGTAACCTTGATTGGGCATTCATAGAAGATGCAAGACTTGATAAAAACGATGCTGTAATTATAAGTTATCCTTTTGCTGATACAGGTAATAAACATCATCAAATGGATGTTATATTACAAAATTGTAGTGCATTAGGTATTCCTGTTTTAATAGACTGTGCATACTACACTATAAGTTCGGGATTAGAATTTAATTTTAATTATGAATGTATTACAGATATTACATTTAGTCTAAGTAAGACTTTTCCAGTTGCTCATGCAAGAATAGGAATGCGATTAACAAAAGATGACGATGATGATACTTTATTCGTATATGAGAAAGCAAACTATCAAAATAGATTAGGAGCAGAATTAGGATTAAAATTAATTAATAATTTTGACTCGACTTATATTGTAGACAAATATAAACAAACACAAATAGAGTTTTGTAAACTTACTAATACACAGCCAAGCTCAACAGTACTATTCGGCCTCGGTGGAGATGATTGGAAAGAATACAATCGTGGTAGCATTACTAATAGACTTAGCTTTCACAATTTTTTAAATAAAGGAATTTTAGATGACAGTACAATCAAATAATGATTGGGATCCATTAGAAGAGATTTTTGTAGGTACAGCAAAGGGTGCTGTATTACCAACAATGGACCCAAGTGTTCGTAGCTTTTCTTATGCAACATATAGTGAGCAAGAATTAAATGGTCTTGAAGGTGCTCATGATAAACAAATTATGGAAGAAGCAGAAGAAGACTTAGACATTCTTTCTAATACATTAACTAACTTAGGTATTAAAGTACACCGTCCTACACCTACAGATCACAGTGTAGAGTTTAGTAGCCCCGACTGGACTACAACGGGTTGGTATAGTTTCTGTCCACGAGACTTATTATTACCATTAGATAACATGATTATTGAATGTAGTAGTCCTATGCGAGCAAGACAATATGAAACTCGCGTATATTATGATTACTTGTATCAGCAAATGAAAGAAGGTACACAATGGATTAAAAGTCCTGCTCCGATTCTTAAAGACGATTTATATCAATTTGATGACCTAAGTGTTCCTACAGTAAAGAACAATGAAATTGTTTGGGAAGCACCTAACATAGTACGTCTAGGTAAAGACTTACTATACCAAGTAAGTAATACCGGATCATTACTAGGTTATGAGTGGTTAAAGACTATTGTAGAACCTAGAGGTTATCGTTTGCATTTAGCAGAAGACTTTTACTTCTTTGCACACTTTGATAGTACTGTTATACCATTACGTCCTGGGTTAGTTATGTTTAATGCAGAACGTTGTACACCAGATCATTATCCAAAGATATTTGAATCATGGGATAAAATTTTTGTAGGTATGGATGATTTGATAGCACCTAATGCAAACTTGCCAAACGGTGTAAGCCCTTGTAGTCCGTGGATTGGTATGAACCTACTAAGCATCAACGAAAACTGTGTAGTAATTGATAAGGATCAAGAACCACTGATGCGTATACTAGACAAGCACGGCATTGAAAGTGTAGCATGTCCAGCACGACAAGCACGTAGTATGAGTGGTGGCTTCCATTGTAATACACTAGACGTTAAACGCAAAGGTGGCTTGGAGAGTTACTTTGACTAAGATTGATCTAGTACACTTTTCCATACATTAATAGTATAGTCAAGACCGTCACTTAAATTAACTTTAGGCTCCCATCCTGTAATGCCTGTAATCAATCGATGGTCGCTATTAAGCCAATATATTTCACCCGGGCGTATTGGTTTAGTATCCCAGACTACTTCTCCGCTCCATTCGATCTTATCTGCAATCATACTAACATAGTCTTTAATCTTAATAGGATTGTCAGGACCAATAGTAAAAATATATCCGTTGTTTACTTTGCCAGGGTTATTAATAACTGAACACCATGCATCTAGTAAGTCGTCAATAAAAATAAAATTACGATATGGCTCTCCGTATCCTAATCCTATACGTTCAGGATTAGTTAGCATTTGTTTTATGATTTGCTCAGTAACAAAGAAATCGTTATCTTTCCGTCCGTATGCATTAGTTTGACGTATTGCTGTAAACGGAAGCCCTAAACTTCTGTGTGCATATTCTAAATACTTTTCACAGCCATACTTAGCAACAGCATAAGGTGCATTAGGATTAGGTTGTGTATTTTCATCAAACGCTATAAACTTCTTTGGAATACCGATATCACGCACTTCGTCACTAATAGGTTGCCAGCCATAAACTTCCATAGTACTTGCAAACACAAAGTTTTTTAAATTACGCACTTTACTAGCTGCTTCTATTAGATTAACAGTGCCTACGTAGTTTATCTGACTAAATGTAATTTGTTCGTAGAAGCTATTTTCAACTTCGGTACGTGCAGCTAAGTGTACAATAATATCTGGTTTAATATCGCTAACTTCTTTTTGTACAGCATCAAAGTCTAACAAATCATTTTTTAAATGATACAACTCGTGTTCATTTTCGAGACGTGGCGTAAGGTGTTGACCTATAAATCCGCTTGACCCTGTTAATAATATTTTCATAAAAAAACCTCCACTATAGTATATAGCAGAGGTTATAAATTAATTAACTAGTGTTGAACTTAGTGTAAGTCAACCCATCCAGTTATACTACCGTCATTGTTAATTTGAAGTTTATTAGTATCTTGTAAGTATATTACCATACCTGCTTCAACAACACTTGAAGGTATTGCTGTATCTCTTGCAGCTGCATTAGCAAATGGAGTATGTTTTACTACCGGAGCTGCTAAATGATGTCTTGAGTTTACAGAAACTTCTGAAGTAAAACCGCCATCGTAATCTTGAACACCAAACTCTATTTTTCCTGGCAAAGTATTAGTTCCGGTTACTGTGTCAATTTTACCTGTAATAATAACCTTTGGAGTCATTGCTCCACCTGATAAACCAGCTACAGCAAATGCACCTATTAAGTCGCCTACTTGTACATCTGCATTGCTTGCTCTACTACCTTGTATGGTACTAAATGGCATGTTATCAGTTGATGCATCAATGCCTGTTTTAGACATAGTAAAGTTGTTAGAATTTACTGTAACTTCAGTTAATTGAGTTGATCCTATTGTAAGTTCATTTGTAGATGACTCGATAACGTCAGCAGCTAATGTTAGTGTACCGTTGCCAACTCTAAATTGATCTGCATCAACAAATATAGTACTAGAATCATCACTAAGTACTGAACCAGTAATATCACCTTGTATATTAGCTGCTGTTAGTGTGTCAGTAGTTGCATTATAAATTGTGCTACTAGCGTTATTAACAATGTTTCCTGATAACGCAATTGACTCTACAGTAAGTTCTTGATCAATAGTTGCGCCGCCTGTGTATACATGTTGCCATTGACGGTTTTCAGTACCTAATGTGTATGTTTGTGTTTGTGCTGGACGTAAACTAGAGTTAATAACTCCGCCTACTGTAATACTATCATCGTCTGCATCACCTAAACCAATGTTACCAGTTGCTGTAATAGTGCCATCAATATTAATATTGCCTGTGCCAGTAATATTATTGCTGTTAAGATCTAAATCACCACCTAGTTGTGGAGTAAGGTCGTTAACTAAGTTGTTTTCTATTGGACCAACTAATATGCCGCCAACAGCAGCACCGTCACCAACATAAAGTTTTTTAGTGTCTGTTGCATATATTAACTCGCCTTGTAATGGGGTTAAAAGCTGTCTTTCAGCATTCGTGCCTCGTCTTAATCTTAAAGCCATCTATAGTACTCCTGGTATCGTTCTTATAATGTATTTATGCCAAACACAAAAAGTTACTTTCGTTTCTTCATAAATGTGCGTGTACGATCTTGTATATCTTTTTTTAATCGCACTGTGTCAAGCCTAAAATCTACGTTATCAATAACGTTATCATATTGTCGAAACAACTCTTCTAATGTAGATTCTACATTTTCTTCTGCTGTTTGGCGCTTAGATTTTGCAATATCTATCTCCCAAATTCTACCGTCGTTAAAAGATACAAGTACTGAATGAAGATATTCTATCGGAACAACTTCAATATCTATATCTTTAAAGACTTCGGGCCAGTGATCGATTACTTTTTCAGGCAGACGAGATTCGGAAGGCACTTTTTTAGGCACTCTACTTAGTAGTCTTTTTGGCTGTTGCTTTTTTTGGCACTAGCTCTTCTGCTTGTCTACGTAGTGCAGCAGCTTCTTTACTAAGCCTGTCAGCTTGTGATCTATACTGAGCTGCAATTTGATCGTCTGACAATACACTATCTTGCGCCGCTTGAAGTGTTTCAACTTCTGCTTCCGACTTTGCCTTAGGAATTTCACTAACTGATGCAACTGACGTCACAGGTGCGCTCTTATCTTTAACAGCAAGATCATCAACACTAACACCTTTTTGTTGCGCAATTATTAGATTAAGCTCATTTAACATAATTTTTGTTTTATGATCTGGTGTCATTTCAACATCTTTAGTTAATACTTTAACCATTTTACCTGTTTTGTGCAAACGTGCAAGCATGTTACTGCCATCGGATAGTCTTGATCTTGCCATAACATCAGCAAGTTCGTCAGCCGTTTGACCACTATTAGATTCTACTAATTTAATTAGTGAGTCATGATCTGCAGCTTCTAAGTTTTCTGTTGTTACTACAATAGCACTGTCGCTGTCGCCAGGCACAGTTCTATATGCAACTATTATTTTTCGTTGATTGTTAGCCATTCGGCCCACGTGTTTAAGAAACATAATTATTCTCCTGTTGTTTCCGCAGCTTTTTCGACTTCAGGCTGTGCCTGTTGTTGTGCTTGAACTGCATTAAGAAATGATTCTAATTTATTGTAGACTTGTCCAATTGTTACCATTTCGTTTGGTTTAAAAGCACCGCGTTGACTTGCAACATCGATGATACTCTTTAATGCACCAAGGTCGTTAATAGTTAACTCTTGTACCGGTGCTTCTTGATTAGCATTTTCTTCGCTCATTTTATACTCCTATAATTTTGTATGGTGTGCGTTATTATATTTACTAGTATTTCAAATGTGGACACGCCAAAGTGAAATACGAAAGTTCTTTAGGATCTTCAAAACCTACTTTAATACAAGTATTAATTTGACTACTATTGTTTTGAGATGTAATAGATAATGCTTTACCTACATAGTATCGTCCTTTTAAATGTTCGACAATCCATTTTGATAAAGCATCTTCTATATTATATGTCATAGGTATAACAATAAACTCAAAGTGCTCCGACGGCACTTTGAGTTTTCTTAGGCTAAAGAAATTTAAAGCATTTGGTTCCTTTAGCTTCAAGCCGCTACCTCATAATGTGCTGTTTGACCAAACGGTGCTTGTAAATTCTTATCATGATTTGAGTGGATAACAAACACTGTGTCACAGTAGTCTGCATCACCCCAACTATCCCATGCATAACCATCTGTAAACATAATGAGCTTCTTAGGCTGTATATCGTGTTCTTTCATGTATGTCCAGTTAGCCATAAAGTCAGTGCCACCGCCGCCTTTAATTTCGTATTCAGTAATTTCACGTCCGTCTTCTGCTGTAAAGTCGTCTTCACCGTATACTTCTGTATCAAAGCACCAAATTTTAATATTGTAGTCTTTGTATTCATCCATAATGCCTTTAACTTCTCCTAAGAAGTCTTCAGCTTGTGCATTACCAATTGAACCACTCATGTCAATAGCAATACAAATATCAATTGTTTGGTCAAAGTTCATACCTGGAAGTATAGCACCAGTCTGCCAGCCCTTGCGTGACGGGCGGCTAAATGAATAGTCATTTTTAATAGTTGATTGGATCTGTTGCTGTAATAGTTCGCGCCAGTTCATTTTAGGCTCAGTCAACTGCTTAATTATACGTTGTACACCTGCAGGAGTATTACCTGCACCTGCACTTTGTGCGGCGTTAATAGTAGCTTCTTTTATTTCGTCTTTGATCTTTTTAATTTCATCATTGGAAAATTTAGGTTTAGACTTACTAACACCTTGTCCGTTTGAGTCTTTTTCTTCGCCTGCATCACCGTCACCATCGTCACCATCCATATCAAGATGTTCGTCTAGCATTTCACCAAGTTGTTTTAAATACTCTTCGCCGTTCTTTTTTGCTTCTTCAAACAAATCATCATATACAGCTTCAGACGTCCATTCTTCATACTTAAAGTCTTGGTAACATTGTACAATACTTGGTATAGTACCAATACGGTCACGTACTAGTGTATTGTTTACAATATAGTCTGCAGCAATATTGTAAAGCATAGGATTACGATCGCCTCTACGTCCAATATGATCAAACACCATATGCAAAATTTCGTGTGCAATAACAAATTCAATTTCTTTATTGTTCATTGCATTAAAGAATTGTGTGTTGTAGTACAAGTTACGACCGTCTACAGCTGCAGTACCAAGCCAGTCATCTGCGGCTAAGATTTTTAAACGTGTAGCCATATTACCAAAGAACGGGTGACGTAGTAGCAAACCTACTCGAGCTATAATAATACGATCGTATACTTCAATTCGCATATCGTCTAATTGTTTAGCTGTAATAGTTGGATCTGGTTCCCAATTTTTTAGTTTACTTGCAGTTTTTGCTGTAGACATTTGAATTGCTACATACTGTGGTAAAAAATCTAACATATTAAGCCTCTCATTGTTTTAACTTGTACATATATTATAGCATCTATAATACATTTGTCAAGAGAAAAGTGAGCTCCGAAGAGCTCACTTTTTGGTATATTATGCTTGCTGAGCAGCATTAATATACTTGCCATAACGTTCGTGGAATTCATCAAAGCATTCCACTTCGTCTGGATCAATGGGTAATTGATACTGTGTTAGTGCGAGCTTAATGCCCATAACAACTAATTCAACATCAAAGTTATCCATTGAAAAGCGCAGGAAGTTGTTAACTTTGTCATCAAACTTCTTATCGTTTGCGTCTGATGCTTCTTTTAACTCGTAGCAAAGAGACACAGTCAAGGAATACATAGCACTGATTTCTTTTGTCTTCATCTCTTTTACTTTTCCTGCTAAGATTTCAGTTGGATTAGGCATACTCGCCGCTACCTTGCGATGAGCCATAAACTTGACAGCCAATCCTTCACCAACTGCACCACTAACTAAATCAGTAGTAGTGTTTTCATCCAATTCGTCTTCTAGTAATTCACTTACAAACGACCATGAACGAGGTGTTGCAAATGAACGACTTGGCGACTTTGGATCAAAATCGTATAAATCTTTCTTACTAAAAGTAAGGAAACCAACAACATCTTTGTGTATGTTGTTGTTTACACTCCACTGGAACCAGTCGTCAAAGTTAACAGCAAGTTCTAAGTGGATAAATCTGTTTGCTAACGGAGCAGGCATTCTATAAGTAACACCTTTGTCAGCTTCTCTATTACCAGCCGCAACAATCATTACATTGTCTGGTAGCTTGTAAGTGCCTACTCGACGATTAAGAATCAACTGGTATGCTGCCGCTTGTACGCTTGGCGCTGCCGAGTTCATTTCGTCTAGGAATAGTACAATGTGATCAAATTGAGCAGCAAACTCTTCGCTTGGTAATTCGCTGGGCGCACCCCAAACCATTGTACCTGAGTTGCTGTCGAAGTATGGAATACCTTTAATATCTGTAGGTTCCCAAAGCGACAAGCGAATGTCAATTAAATGTGAATTTGAAAATGTACCAGTAATCTGTGATACAATATCACTTTTACCAATACCCGGAGGTCCCCATAAAAAGATAGGACGTTTCTTTTTTAGCGCATGTTTGATGCTTGCTTTTGCGCCATTTGGTGTTACTGTGCGAGTTGATGTGTCCAACATAGTGTATTCCTCTTTTGTTATCAGTGCTAATTTCTAACTTATATATATATTATACACTAATTACAGCAAATGTCAACCATTTTTTTAATTATTCTTGTCTTTTCATTGCTTTTGCTAAACCATACTTGCGTATATCACCTGAGAAAAGATGTAACTCCATTGCTTTCTTTTCTTCTGTTACAGTTACGCTCCGTTGTCCCATATAGTAAGGACAAGTAATAAACTTATCTAAAAAGATAATAGTTTGTGTGGTTAGATGAAAATCTTTTGGATAAGGTACATCGTATGTAGATAATTGTAAATCTTCCACAACAACACGAAGTCCTTCGTCAGTTAATCTTAATCCACCAGTATCTTTTGATCTAGTATTTTGCCACCATTGAGGCATGTATTCTTTAAGAGTAGCTTCTGTAACAGCTATATTTAAAGTTTTTAAGAATATCTTTGTGTAAGTATCTTTCCAGTTCATTGATCTTCGAACACTAATTCGCCTTGAGTTAGCTTCATAACAGTAAACTGGTCACAATTAAACATGTCATTTAGTTTTAATGCAAGGTTGTGGGCATGTCCGGGATTAGAAAAACTAGTTTTCTTATATTTTGGCCCAGGGTAATTAGTTAACATATTAGAGCTTTTTAAATTGAAAGGTTCATTCTGATAAAATACAGCCCAAATTGCATCAGCATGGAGTACTTGCTCACTCTTATAGGTCTTCTTATCAATGTTTTCTAATAACACGGTTGGTTTTGGTCTGCTCATACGTAATTCCTTTAATTAACTACGTATATATTTATCTCTTTTTAGTTATATATGTACTTAACTAATAGCAACACCAACCAGTAATAATGTATTTTGTTTCTGTAGGAGCAGAAACTCCATGATGATAGTGTGTCCATCCAGCCGGCCAAATAACAGTAAGCCCGGCATTACTAGGTGTAACAACATCTTGTTGAGTAAACATAGTACCTCCACCATTTTTGATAGTAGTAAGATAAGTCATGTAAGATAGATGTCGTTGTGCATTTTCAGGATACCCGTCATTTTCACAATGTGCTACACTATACGAATCGTTAGGTTTGTATACTTGAAGCCTTGGTCTAGTAAATCCCCAAGGTTTAATATGTTGTAATGAATTAGGATATTTGTGTGTATAATGCTGTATAGTATTAATAAGTTGTTCACAATATTCTTCACACAAGTCGTTGTCAAACTCACCAAGGTCTGACCAAGAATATTGTCTAGGCTCATCATAAAGAAGACTAGTTGAATCATGGTCGCATTTGTCAACTATACGCTGACAGAGGTTAGTACTAGTGTACCAACCTCCTATAAAATTGTTAGTTAAAAGCTCATATTCTACCAACTTTGCCCGCCATCTAGCTGTACTTGTACAACATTATCTTCTTCTGCTTTCTTTAACAACAGGGCCTCTAAGTCTCCGTTTAAGCGTGTCATAACTTCACCTAGTGTAAAAGCTAGTCTTTTAGCCGTTTGAATGTCTATTTTAAGTTCTCTTGTATTAGAGGCATCAGCACCTTTTACAGCGTTAATAAACTGTTGTATTGGTAGTGTGTTTAATTGATTATCTTCCATAGTGTTTCCTTTATTGTATAAAAAACATTTGATTTAGTCTGTGTAAGTCATCTACATATTTGCCTGGCTTCATATAAGGATGATGATATAAACGTGAACTGTATAAAATAAATCTATTGTATTTCATTTCTGCTAGATACTCTAATTTCCAGTCACCGACGCTATCTGTTACAAACTCGTTGTGTGGTTCAGTATCAGTCTTTGACTTACGTAGCTCACTTCCATTTCCTGTAAACTTGTTGTTAAAAGAATAAAAGCCAGTACCACCTTCACACTCTTCCGGAGTGTTTAAAAATACAGTACCTGCAAATGCATTTGGATCAATATGATCAACATGTGGTACTCTTGCTTTGACCCATTGGTCCTGCATAACATTAACTATAAATGTTGCGTTTGCTAACTTTTGATTAAGATGTTGTTCGGGCATCTTACTCCAAGTGCTAGGCCATACTTCTTTAATTAAATGATCAAACACTGGACCAAAGTGTGCTAGTGAGAATATTGAATCTATTCTACCACCTGGAAAGTTATTCACTAATGATGCCGAATTAAAACATGGTGGTATATCTAATGCTAGTTGTCTAACAGCATCAGGGTTAGCATATAAGTCGTCTATTATTACTATAGGCCATTCACCAACTGAGCCTAATCTAGTTACAGACATTTTTAGATCAGGATTAAGTTTAAATGTTTCTAACTCATCTATGATCTTTTTATGCATTTAGTACCTCTGGAATAAATTTAGTTGCTATAAGTTTGTGTGCTTCTACATTGTAATGCACTTCGTCTTGTAGCATAGTAGCTATATCTATATTTAAGTTATCTTTAATCCATGTTTCTGCTGATGTGGTAAACAACTTTGTTTGCGTTAATGGCACAAACGATTCTAATATATTAGGTAATTCTACATGGTCATTTATACGCCATATGTATACTGGAATGTCTAACGTTTTACACATACTATCAATAAGTGCAATATCCTTACAATATTGTTCGTATACTAAATGAGTTAATACTTGATGATGTACTACAGTATTATAATACTCTTGGGTATCTCCGGGCCAAACCTTTGGTATCCAGTGTTGTGGCCACTTTTGATTTCCACTAGCTAAGTTTGTGCCATTAAACTTAATTTTGTCATTCCATTCGACTATGCTATAATCTACTGTAGAAAAATCAGTATGTAGTACAAAGTCTTCCTGTTCTTCGTGTGTCGCTAAAAAATAGTCATTAGATAGTTGGGTAAATCCAAGTTCGTTTGAATGACCCATTTTCCATCGATCCCAGTGTGTTGTTTGTATTACTACTTTGTCAATATCTATATATTTTTTAAACATACTAGATATCCATCGAGGATATACTGAGTTAGGAGCACCAGGATCAGCATAAACTACACAAGGTGCAATCTCTTGTGAATAGATTCTTCCGTAACAGTTGTCTGAACCAAAAATAGGTTCGTCTATTTTATGTGCCCAGTAGCCAGCCGAATGGCTGTCGCCAACAAATAAAGTTCTACCTGGCATTTGCGCGACTCAGCTGCTGACGCATTTCTAAATCGGTTTTGAACGGACCTTCAGTTTCATAACGTTCAACGGTAATAAGTTTAGGGCAAAAACTCTTTACCCAACCTTTGTCGAACCTAATAATAAAATAACCTGCACAATACAAGCTCTTAGACTTCTTACTCTTTGTAAATAATGCAAGACGTTGCTTAACATTAAACATTGGATTATACGGAGCACAACTAGTACTAAATCCGTAAATTTCAAATTCTTTAGGCTTGCTGTCGACTGTCTCTATTGGAGACCAAGTAATGTCGGCATTTAAATTTTTAGTTAGTGCTTTGATATTTTTATAAAACCTAGTACCTGTATTATTTGAAGAATACATTAACTGACTGTCATCGCCGATACTTAGTGTAGCAACCTTTTCGCCCTCGCTTTCAACAATCCAAAACTTGTTCTTTAATATTTCTTTTGCACTTAATTTCTCTGTCATATTATGCTCCTTGATATTTTGCTTGCAAAGGTGGCGCAAAGTATTGTGCCTGGTCAGCAACTCGTTGCATGTCCCACTTAGCACAAAACTTCATAAGGCGCATGCCTACCTGATTAATATCTTTAGGCTCGACCTCTGCAATAGTTGTATTAATTATCTCTCTAATGTCTGCAGGTTGTGCTGTTAAGTCACACAACACAACATTGCGATTATAGTCATCTAGCACACGATGCTCTGTGCCATTATGATCAGTCCAACGTTGTAGCATCATGTTATTCCAATTGTAACCTTTAGTATTCTTATCTTCGTATGCTTCAATAAGACCTACTTTATTCTTAGTGCCTTTCTTGCGTACACCAGGATAAGCACTAAACACGTTATCACTTGTGTCGCCTCTCATGCACTTTTCAAACAACATAAAGTCAGGCTGCGGTGCAGGCTTTGCTTCTTTAGTCTTCTTGTCAATTACAGGCTCACGCTTCTTATCATCAAAGTAACCTTCGTGTGTAATAATAGTATTACTTACACCGTTGTATTGTGTTACATTGGGCGCAATTAGCTGTGCAAAGTCACCGTCTGTACTAATAATAGTATGATTGTCATTAGGGTGTGATTGTACCCAACCTGCAATAAGATCATCAGCTTCGAGTTGCCTGTGTTGAATAACAGTACAGTTAGTCTTCTCTGTCATAAAGTTCTTAAACTCGTCAAAGATCTCCCAAAACGCTGTGTCTTCTTCACTCTCTTGTACAGTCAACTTGTCACGAGCAACTTGTCTATTACGCTTGTAAGGCTCGTAATAGTCTTTGCGCCAGCTACGACCTTCTAAGCAGATCACAACATGAGTACCATCAAAGTCTTGCCAAGCCTTCTTAATGCTGTTAAGTGTGATATGTAGTGCCATGCCTACCTTAGTGTCAAGGTCACCACGAACTACGTGTCTAGCACGAAAGAACGTGTTAGCTGTATCTACTAGTATATAATTTGCCATACTACATGCACCCCGATAAACATAATGAGAATATGCTGCCATTCTGTACGAATGCAACTAGTAATGTAATGCCTAATATTTCTAACATAGTTTTGCCTTTATGTAATTTATATTACTATTATAGCACCAGATCTGGCTGTTGTCAAGTATTAAGATACTTCACTCTTGCCCTTAGCAATAGGTACAACATTAATGTATCCTGCACCTCTTGATGTGTCCATACCTTCTTCGTCTAGCATATTATATACAATATCTCTAAACCAACGGTCTACAATTTCTTCTTCAGGATCGGCTTCTTCTCCGTATCCATTTCGAATTAGATCTTTGATAAAGTACTTGTTCCAATCGAGTTCAAAGAATCCATTTCGAATGTTATCTTTGTTTACTTGCATATCAAGTACATTAACCCAAGGTTGCTTCTTCTTAGTAGCATAAGCCTTCGGGTCTTTTTTCTGCAAGACTTCTAAAGAATCTTGTTCGACACGTGCCTTTTCTTTAGCAATGCGTGCCTCCTCTTTATCAAGTCCTGTTAATTTTTTTAAAAAGTTTTTCATATTAGTCCTTTTTCTCTTAACTTTTCATCAAGAGGTTTGTTAATAGATGCCTTCATAGCTCGTTCGTGTTGATCGTTTGCATAGTCTCTAGGTGCCCCAGGCATTTCCGAATAGTGAGATGTGTAGCCTTGGGGTAAAGCGCCATCCTTTTTCCATGCAAACTTCTGCAACTTCTTTAACGTTAAGGACATACTCTTCCGAGCGTCCCCCAAGCGGCATACAATATACTGGACACTCAACGCCGACATCACGATATGCTTGCACAGCTCTACCAGCTTCTTCAATATCTGAACGATCAGCAACAACAAATTTAAGATAAATGTCACTGCTAGTAACAGTGGAATAATTAAGAGCAACGTCAGGCTTAATAGCGTCCTCCCAAGATTCTCCACTAACGGATAGCTTAGGCGAACAACTCCAAGTGACAGTAATTCTGTGACTATCGTTGAGATAGTTGTAGAGGTCGTCATGTAATACTTGTGTAGTGTTTGTTTCAAATGTAACATTTTTTAAATCTCTCATACGTGGGTGTTCAAACAGCTCTACATAAAGTCGTTGCCACGCTAACAACGGCTCTCCACCTGTCATAATTAAATGGACGTCTTGTCCGTTATCCATTGTCCACTTGCCTTCTGGTGTGAGCGACAACAAGTGTTCAACTACTTCGTCAACTTCTGCAAGTTTGTTAAAGTCTTTAAACTCAGGATAGATACTTGCATATGTATCGCATCCTGTATGAATGATAGGCAAATCGTTAAACTTCTCAGTCTTTGCAATAATGCCATTATCTAACAAGTCTTTTACTTCTTGATTGTATCTTTGACCATCTGCTTGTTTTTCTGCACGACTAGGTTCATCTTTACCAAGTCCAAAGTTCATGCATCGAAAGTTACAACCGAAGGTACGCAAGAATACACTAGGTACTCCTACAAACTTACCTTCACCTTGTACACTATAGAATGCTTCTGAATATCTTAGTTTCATCGTGCAAACTCCTGTTGTAGTTTAATGTTGTCAAAGAACTCTTTCTTTGTACCAGCATCGTCTTTAAAACTACCTTTAAGTACAGTTGTTTGTGTAAGACTACTAGTTGCCATAATGCCTCTGTTCTCACAACAACCGTGTGTTGCTTGAATGTATACGCCTAGATGTTCTGCGTCAGTTGCTAGTTGTATTTCACGTGCAATATCATTTGCAAGTTCTTCTTGTAGTGTTCCACGTCTAGCACACCACTGTGCAATACGTGTGTACTTACTAAGACCAATTAGTTTGTCTGCGGCAATAATACCAATATACGCTGTACCTGTTACAGGCTGGTGATGATGTGAACACATACTTTTTAGTTCACTACGTACTACTAGCATGCCATCATAACGTTCATCGCTATCATTAGGAAATGCTGTTGCACTTGGAGCAGGATCATAACGTCCTGTCATAATTTCAGTAAAGTACATTTTAGCAAGACGCCGTGCTGTACCCTCTGAGTTAGGATCATTAATACGATCAATTAGTAGTGCATCTAGTACACTTTCAAATGCTGTAGTTGCGTTATTAATAAGTTCTTCTTTATCGCCAGCTTGTAATACTTCGCTGATGTTATCACCGGCCCAGTAGCGTATGCCTGCGTCTTCTAATTTAGTCTTAATCTGTAGTGCTTTATTCATTCAATTCTCCGATGTTTAGGCAGTGGATTGCCGGTAATAATACAATGCACAATATAACTTATATTATACATTGTATTTAGGTTTTTGTCAAGTATTAAAATATTTTTCTAACATATCAATACGATCAGTTGCATGAGCCATTTTATCAAGCTCTTCTTGGATTGCTTCTACAATATCACTATGCTCACCAATACCTGTAGCATTGTTCATGTAAACCATAATGTTAGTCTTTGCTCTTTCGAGCTCTCCTTCAGCATGCATACGTGCTGCTTTTACTAGTTGTTGTTTCAATTCCATATTTCCTTTTCCTTAGTTAAATGTAAATGGTTGGTCTTTGTCGTGTCGTTCATAGTAATTAAGATTTATAAGAGTTCTCTTATCACTATCTGTACACTTCGTACCGCAATGAATTAGATCAGAATTAAATATAACTAATCTATTTTCTACAGCATCAACTGATGGATGATCTTTAAAATGTAAAGGTCCGTTGCAAGTGTTTAAGTAATATATTGCAGTTATACATCCTGCTATATCAGAATGATAACCTGTTTTAACTAGTTTATCTGCTCTAGGCGATAGTATTGCTTGTATTCTTATAAATGCTCTTGGTTGAATTATATTAAAAAGAGGATGCAATAATTCAAAAAAGTTACTTCGTTGATATAGTCCGTTGTAAAACGTATGCGAAAATTTAAATTCTAATTCTGGATCACCTGTGTTTTGCGTTGCATATCCTTGGCTCATCCCCCACGGAAATTCATCACTCCACATTACATCTCTTATGTAATTAAATTCATCTAAACTTAATGCATCATCGATAACTTTTATATTCTCGTTCCTAAGCATATTCAGCAACGTTTTCCCAAGGATAAACAAGCCATAAGTCTTCTTCTGCCTTGTTTATTTCATGACATGTGTAACTAACTGGAACTTCAGAATTACTTGCACCATTATCTGTTAGGGTAGCAAAGCGAACATTGTTGCCCCATACTGCATTCCAGGCATCGTGCTCCATTGGCATACAACCTGATGGCCAGTCTTCTTTGATCCAATTAAATGTAGCACCTGTATCGTTGATATCGTCTACAATTAAAATGTTCTTACATTCACGATCATGTCCTTGTTGAAACATACCATATGCATCTTCAGCCATCCACAAGTTGCTTTCGCTTTCACTGGTATCGTCACGTAGGCTAACTTTAAGTGCTTCACAACGGATACCAGTCATATTACTAATAATAGTAGCAGGCACATTGCCGCCTCGTGTAATGCCTACAATATAATCAGGACGCCAATTGTCTGTATACATTTGATTAACAATGCTTACGCACATACGTTCAACGTCAGTCCAACTATAATAATGTTTCTTAATCATCTTTTTTCTTGCCTTTATAATCTTGTTCTACTAGTTTGTATACAGTTTTAAAGTTTTCGTATACCTTAGCAAGTGCAGGATATTCTTTGCACATATCGTTTACAGTATACACATCCGGTAATGCTTCCGTCCACAGTGTAGGAACAATTTTAATGTTATCATACGTAGTATATCCCATGTCACTTAGGTCAACTGTATTAGTTGAAATGCCACTAATAGTAGTAGTAATACTATCTAAATTAGAAGAATTAATATAACTACTGTTAGTATTGGTAGTAGTATAATCAATTGTAATTGTATCAGCCGTTGATTGCGTCATATAATGCTGCTCCGCTAAAAAATTCTTTGTTAAGTTTTGTACGTTGCTTTTCTAAGGACACTTGCAAGTCGTCATAGTTTTCCATATAGTTTACAATCTGTGCAATTATTTTATCTCTATTATGCAAGTAAGCATCGTAAGTTTCAGTCCACGCACTTGGATATTTAAACTCAGGCAATGCCATTTCACTGTAGCTTAGTCTATCAGGTATCATAGGAATAGCGTCTACTAATGCACCTTCGTACCAACTAATGCCAAGTGTTTCTTGCAAGTTAGCACTGAACACCATCTTAGCTTCGCCTAGTAGGTTATGATATTCGTTCTTTGAAAGTTCTTGTTCTTGACAAACAACAAACTCATATTGCGGCAAACGTTCTTTAAGATCTCTAAAGATTTCGACTTGCTTCTCAGGTGCAACACGATGCGGGAACAAGATCAAGTCTCGCTTTTCCATACCTTTGTAGCTAGTTAAACTATCCTTAAGATACTCCATAGGCCAACCAACTCTAATTGCTTTGTCCATATCAACATTATAACTATCCATCATTGTATCTGTAAACAAGTCAATATGGAATTCACTTGCAAAGAAGTTGTCATCATAACATTCATACATTGACATTTCAGC
>Ga0114995_10000568_pt1 | contig 25842 bp, 28 predicted proteins | sample ArcticOcean_MG_C_11_FD_87038 | JGI IMG/M metagenome (GOLD analysis project Ga0114995, IMG submission 87038) | Marine microbial communities from western Arctic Ocean - ArcticOcean_MG_CB2_154 | ecosystem: Environmental > Aquatic > Marine > Oceanic | place: Arctic Ocean: Canada Basin | collected... | reverse complement strand
TCACTCCCTTCACTCCCTTCACTCCCTTCACTCCCTTCACTCCCTTCATCCGTTAATGATGTGCGAGAAGAACACGTAGATGCGCTTCTCGTAACGCTTTTATTCAACAATTCGCCTATTGCTTTCCCCGACGAATATAATTCCTCTATGTTTTCTAAACCACCATTACTATTACTATTACTATTATTGTCTTTCTTAAAAACTTCATCCAGACAATTTAAATCTTTTACATCCGACAAATTTAAATATTTAGGAGATACATTTTCACTTATACGTAGTTGCTTTTTATGATTTCTTGAACCAGAATTTATAAACTCTTCGTGTATCGTATTATCTAACTTAAATAGTTTATTTACATTTGATGTAAAATAGTCGCTATCATATAAATATTCTATATCATCTATTATATCCACCTCAAAGTTCCTTTTTATACCTAAATAACTTCCAAAGAAATCTAACCCATGTATAAAATTATGTTTATGAAGCAATTGACTTGTTAAATATGTCGCAAATGAGTCTACATATGCCGAATTATTCTTATCTAATATCTTCGCATAACTATCCTTATTATTCATCTTTGGCAAATTAAATAATTTATTGTCGTCTTCCTCATATTTTCCTGTCATATATTTTACCGGGTCTAACAAAGGCGACAATTTAAAAAACACCTTCTTGTCACATAATACATTATCAGTGTTTCTAACGAAAGCTTTATCTTTATCTTTATCTTTATCTTTCTCATATCTCTCCAGTTTATAGTGTTGGTTCAAATTTATTGAATTATAATTATCATCATTTAACGAAAAGAATCTTTCATATATTGGAACATAATTTTGTAATTTCTCCATACCTAATCCATCCTCCTTTTCAAAACAACGAAATAATTCAGTATTATCATTTTTTGAATAATTAACTTCCATATTTTGTGAATACATTTCTATTATTCATTTTAAACTAATTTTGCGGATAAATATTTATTTCATTATAGATATTTATCTATATATAATGACCCTCGAATTAAAGAAATTCTCTATGAATGATATTACCTTTAAACCTACCGAAAATAAGGGACCCGTTGTTGTTTTAATTGGACGACGTGATACCGGCAAAAGTTACCTCGTTAGAGACCTATTATATAACCACCAAGATATACCTATCGGAACGGTCGTTTCCGGCACCGAAGCCGGCAATGGCTTCTACGCCAGCCACATCCCGAAATTATTTATCCACGACGAATATAATACCGCTATTATTGAAAATATTCTTAAGAGACAAAAAGCCGCCCTGAAGGCCGTAAGAAAGGAAATTACACAATATAAAAAAAGCAATATTGACCCCAGAGCATTTGTTATCCTCGATGATTGTCTATACGATAATACATGGACTAAAGACAAAATGATGCGACTTCTTTTTATGAATGGTCGTCATTGGAAAATTATGCTTATTATTACTATGCAATATCCTCTTGGTATTCCCCCTAATCTTCGCACCAATATCGATTATGTCTTTATCTTAAGAGAACCCTACATTTCAAATCGTCGAAGGATTTGGGAAAATTATGCCGGCATGTTTCCTACCTTCGAATCCTTCTGCCAGGTTATGGATCAATGTACCGAAAATTTCGAATGTCTAGTTGTTAATAATAACTCCAAGTCTAATAAATTACAGGACCAAATCTTTTGGTATAAAGCAGAACCACATGGAGATTTTAAATTAGGTTCTAAAGAATTTTGGGATATATCCAAAGATTTAGACTCCGACGACGACGAAGCACCCTATGACCCCGATGCTTCTAAAAAAAGAGGGGCCGGTCCAAAAATTAACGTTCGAAAGTCTCGATGGTAATTCTAGGTTTTCGACCCCACCCAACAAAATGTTTATATTGATGCAACGCTTTAACTTCATAGGAGAAAAAATGACACCATTCATTCTTTTCTACAAAACATTCCCGCTTTTGTCTTACACCCTTTGACATTTACACCCTTGAAGATTTTAAAATGATTTGCATCATTCAGCGATTCATTTATTCAAAAATCAGTATAATACCCGTTCTTCATTAGAATTAGATAATGCCATTGCCGGATTAATGAATTGAATATGATACGTTCTCACCGTTTTCATATACCATATACCATATACCATATACCATATCTAGACTTTACTTGCCACGCATCGTAATTCATCGGCCTTTTTCTTATTCATTTCAAGGTCTCTTTTTATTTGTTCAGCATCTTTTATATAGCTACAATTATGTGCCTCCGGTAAACGATGTGCTATACAAAAACATAATTCACATTTACACATACCAATTAACGCAGCGGCAGGAGGTATTCTTTCACCACATCCATCAAAAGGACATCTCTTACACTTCTTCGCCATTTTATACTATTGATATAAATATTATATTATATATATCAATTCTATATAAATTATTTAATAAATTATATATCGCTATTCTCTAATGTATTCGCGAATTTATTCACGAATTTATTATCCATAATAGGTACGATTACCCACGTCACGGCCTGTATCTGTATCGGTTTCATTCGCCAACATTGTTTTAATTTTTACATTAGCGGTGGCTCTTCCTACATATAGAGGTGTCGGGGCAGAATTTCGATAAGCCCGTTGCGTCATTAATATTGACTCTCGTTATTCCCGATGACGCATTGAACCGACGGCAGAACCCTTCGACCCACTTTTTATAGATTTATCGCGTATAGTTATTCGTTTATCTTTGCAAAATATTCTTTTGTGGCGAGGCGGTTGTACACATAGTATATTATAAATGAATAAGGTTATTTATCCGTACTATCTCTAACTAACTTACTTCTTAGATATCCCTGTAATACCTCCGCACTTTTATGTTTTTCGAGGTTTTCTAAAACATCTTGTAAACCGTGGTCACTATTCTTATCACGAACTACATTTTCGCTGTCAAATAATTCTTTGCGAATATTAGCAGAGATAACTTCATTGCTTAACTCGGTATCTTCCTCGCTGGCACCTTTTACATCAATTAAGTCGCCTTGTTTATTTATTGTCTGTGTAAGAACATTACCACTAATTGAAGCTTTTTCAATGTTATCTTCAATCGCGGTCCTTTTTGCATCTTGAACGCGATTATCAAATTCTTTTTTAGCACATGCTTCATTCTTATTCTTTTCATGCATCAATTGATTTAATTCCTCTTCCAAATATTCTACCCTACCGGTATTATACGCCTCGGGGTGGAACGGCATCCAGACTCCAACTTGCCCGACATAAACATCGTGATTCGGGTCGGCTTCTCGCAACATTTTACATCGAAGCTCGGCTTCCTGAATCGTTGGATAAGAGCCTCTAACCTTGATACCGCGTGAATTGGTTTGATAAGCGTGGATCTCGCTGAATTCGGCGTTTAGTTCATCTTCATTCTTTTCAATAAAACTTTTATAATCATCCGAGACATTGTAATTATATAGAGCATCTTTTTCAGTCTTGACAAATTCTTGTAAATCATCTTGAATTAAAGCCTGGTCTAAATTATGTTTGTAACTTATAAAATGTAAAAACTGTGTAAATTTGTCAAGTGATTTAGAGATTTCCCATTTATTAACAAATTTTTCAAATAAAAACTCCTTTTTTTCTTTTAAAATATTCTCGGGAGATAGAAAAGATAAACATACAAACTTTTGTCCTGCAATAGTTCTATCTTCATCCAAAACATCCACATATTTAGGATTATTTTTTCCATTATCATCCGCTTTCAATTCAAAATTAGGTTTTCTATTCATAATATAAATTATTTAAATTGATATTTAAGTAGTTATATTATCAATATATTTTTTTCTAATTAGATAATATAATATGTTAGATGGACTTAATTTACAAGATTTTTTAAATCGCGCTATCAAATACCTCGTTGAAGGTATTATGGTTGCGCTCGCCGCCTTTGCTATTCCCAAGAGAACATTAAATCTTGATGAGATTGCCTTAATTGCTTTAACCGCGGCCGCCACATTCAGTATTCTAGATACATATGTTCCAAGTATGGGCGTCCAGGCTCGCAGTGGCGCAGGACTAGGCATCGGTGCTAATTTAGTTGGTTTCCCTCTCTAAATTATATATTTAATTATAATTAACGTAAGATTATAATTAAATCGTTGTTATAAACTCCCAATCCAACTCTTCGCATATTTTCTTCCAAATTTCGTCCTGTTCTATTCGTTTTTCTCTATCTTTTAACATCGGGAAGTAAGGTAAGAACTGTGTTTGGTCTAATAGTTCACAAAGTTTATAAACTGTATAATAATAATTTAAAAAATTTACCCTATCGTCGGGACAAAATTTCGCATAGGGTGCCTGAATATCCATAAATAAATTACATAAAAGCTCCTCCAATTCTGGCCTCATAATCGGTGGCTTTATACCTAGTTTATCTTTAATAAAAGGTATGTGTTCATAATATTTGTTATAACCTAATTTTTTTAAAATATCCTTAGCCTTCTTATTTGTTAATTGTTCTAACACTAGTCGTTCTCTTTTTATTTGTTTTTTTATATTTTCAAGCACGTCATTGGGTATTACTGTTGTTTCTTTGGCTTGAAATTGCGCGAGTATTTCTCTAAAATGGTTGATTCTCTTATACGCATAAAAACATACTTCTTTAGGAGGTTCTTTATAAGAAGGTTTATCGTTATCTACTAAATATCTTTCATTATAACTACATTGATTGCATACCAATATGCCTTCGTTTTCTACCATTATCATCTCTCCTCTCTCACATGTTTTACATATATCAGACTGTACTACAAAATTATTAATGTCAATAAAAGATTCATCTATATTTGATAAATATTGCTGAACATTAGTTTGCTCTTTATCATAACTACCGAGTGAATTTTCGTCATTTTCAATATTGAAAAATTTATCAAGAATGGTGGGCTTCTTCTTACATTTTACAATATTTTGTTTATTTTCAAAATAAGTAAATACATATTTTGAGTTATTAAGATAATACTCCTTCTCAGACCTTTCAATATTTCGAATTTGTTTAGATATAGTTTTTAACTCATCTTCAATATCTAATTTCTCCTCAATACTAATACTCTCCTTCTTTAATATATGATTTAATCTTAATCTTTTACTTTTTAATTTAGGCAAAACATGATTTTTATCATTCGTCATCTTTAAGGTTATTTCCCTATGCTTTCCATCTAGAGTAATCGTATCCTTTTGATTCATCTCAATTATCTTTTTATTTTTTGGTTTAAATGATGGCATACTAAATTTAATATTTTCATTTGTTTAATTCAATAAATATTTAGTTAATATATTAACTTTTCTTTGTATTAATAATATAAAAAATGCCGAATATTATCGTTGATAAACAATCGAATATGGATGCTATTGAACTTGGTAAGATGAAATTTATATATAATGCATTACAGAGTGGATGGAGAATCCAAAAAAAACGAGATTCCTATATCTTTTCTAGAAAGCACGAGGGTAAAAAAGAGGTGTTTGTTGACACCTATATAAAGCAATTTATTGAAGATAATATTTAAGTAATATCTAACCGGATTTATAATAATTATTTATTTTTTAAATAATTATCCAAAATTTTTTTTTCTTTAGCAATATTATAAGATGGGAGGAGGATTAATGCAACTAGTCGCTTACGGAGCTCAAGATGTTTATCTTACGGGCAATCCTCAAATTACATTCTGGAAGGTGACCTACCGTCGCCATACCAACTTTGCTATGGAATCAATTGAACAGACATTCAACGGACAAGCCGACTTTGGACGCAGAGTCACATGTACTATTAGCCGCAATGGTGACCTCGCATACCGTACATACCTTCAGGTCACCCTTCCTGAAATTAACCAATCTATGGGAACTGATGTTTACGCCAGGTGGTTAGACTGCCCCGGCGAGCAGATGATCTCTCAGGTTGAGATTGAAATCGGTGGTCAGCGCATTGATCGCCAATATGGTGACTGGATGCATATCTGGAACCAGCTTACCCTCTCTGCTGAACAAGCCGACGGTTACAATAAGATGGTCGGTAACACTACCCAATTAACTTACATCACCGACCCGAAGTTTGCCGCCGTTAATGGTCCTTGTGGAGCAAGTGCCCCGGTGCAAGTATGTGCCCCGCGCAATGCTTTACCCGAAACAACCCTCTATGTTCCTCTTCAATTCTGGTACTGCCGTAACCCCGGTCTTGCTTTACCACTCATTGCTTTACAATATCACGAAGTTAAGATTAACCTTGACCTTCGTCCTATTGATGAATGTCTATGGGCTGTCACCGCATTGGCCGGCGGTTCTGGAGATATGAAGGTCACCACTGCTTACCAGCAGTCACTTGTTGCCGCGTCTCTCTATGTTGACTATGTCTTCCTTGATACCGAAGAGCGCAGACGTATGGCTCAAAACCCCCACGAGTACCTTATCGAGCAACTCCAATACACCGGCGATGAATCTGTAGGTTCATCCTCCAACAAGCTCAAGCTTAACTTCAACCACCCTTGCAAGGAAATAATCTGGGTTGTTCAGCCCGATGCTAATGTTGACTATTGTGCTTCCCTTATGACTGGCAACACTTTATATAGCACTCTTGGCGCTCAGCCTTTCAACTACACCGACGGTGTTGATGCTCTGCCAAATGCGGTTCACGCTTTCGGTGGAATGGATGCCACTTCAAGCAACCCACCGCTGGTGGGTGGCACAGACGTTATTACCGCATCTGGTTTATTCCAAGACCGTTTCGCCGACGATACGTCCGCTACTGCGTCGGCCAACATCGATAATGCCTGGAACGCCTCTGTCATGACCCCTCCTGTAGTGGGTGTCACCGGGAGCAATGTCTCCGACGCCGGCACATTCGTTCTGGCCGAAACGGCCAAGTCCATGCACTGCTGGGGTAACAATCCCGTTGTCACCGCCAAGTTACAACTTAACGGACAGGACCGCTTCTCCGAGCGTGAAGGGACCTACTTCGACCTCGTCCAGCCATACCAACATCACACTCGCACACCTGATACCGGTATTAACCTTTACTCCTTCGCTCTTCGCCCCGAAGAACACCAGCCATCCGGCTCGTGCAACTTCTCCAGAATTGATAATGCTACTCTTCAGCTTGTCCTTTCTAACGCCTGTGTCCAAGGCACTCACACCGCCAAGGTCCGCATATACGCCGTTAACTACAATGTTCTCCGTATTATGAGTGGCATGGGGGGATTAGCATATTCGAATTAAATTTTCGACAGCCTCCATTTACAAACACGCAGGAATTAATGAAATGTCCGGCAAATAAGAATTCGAGAGTTAATTATATTGATTTTGATATAATTCATTTCTAATTAATTTTTGACAGACATTTATCCAGACATTATTTGGTAAAATTGATATAAATAATTCATCATATCATTTCTTATAATATGATGAATGACAATAATTCTATTGATAATTATTTATCTGTTGATGAAAAAATTATCCATAAAGATGATGGTAGGCTCTCTGTTGGTGGGCGATATGCTAATCAAAAGAAAAATTTCTTATATTTAGTTGAAAATGAAAAAACAAAAGAAAGACATTATCTTATGAGTTGTAATAATAATAATGATATTTACACTTATATTTCTTGTGAAGATATTGAAAAAATATTAAATATGGATGTGCGACCATGTTTTAGTCTTAATAAATTAACTGGTTATTTATTTTCAACACAAAAAAATTATTCTCTTTATTTACATCGATATTGTTTAATTAATACATGTCCGGATGATATTAAAATCAATGACCCAGTTTATTCGGTTGATCATATTAATAGAAATAAATTAGATAATAGACGTTCAAATTTAACATGGGCAACACAGAGAGAACAAAATCTTAATCAGGGTAAAAAAGCTAGAAGAAAAACAGCAAAACCCTTGCCAGATGGAATTACCCAAGATATGATGCCTAAGTATGTTGTTTATTATAACGAATGTTACAATAAAGAAAAAAATTTATACAGAGACTATTTTAAAATTGAGAAACACCCAAATATTACAACCCCAATTATTGGATACAAATCTAATAAATTCACTGTTATTGAAAAATTAGAACAAATTAAAGAAATTAAATATAATTTAGATAATAATATTGTTCACGAAAAAAAAAGTATTGTTCCACAATACTATAGAATTTGTAATATGCGGAATGCCCCTCACATGTGTTATGAAAAACGCGTCGTTGATGATGATAATAATACTAAAAGATTATCTTTTAATATGAAATTAAAAGATGGAGAAGATATTGGAAAAGAATTAGAAAGATTTAATAAAAATTTATTCAATAAATATCCCGAACTTATGGAATAATTCAAATTATATTTTAATTCATATTAATTAATTATGAAAAAATATTAAGAATAATTTTTTTTATGTAAAACTCCTGAAATATACGTTATTATATCATGTGTAGCTCCAAGCCTTTTTAGTTTTTCTTTTACAATATTTCATTTCATGATATCTTGCTCCTTTTTCAGTATCGAATTCTCGGTCACAATAATTACAACACCATACTTCAATTTCTTCGCTAGATTCATCGCTCGAATTATCACCCAATTCATAACCATTTACATCGGCCGAAGCATAACAATCTTTCTCCCAATGACTATTTCTTCCACATCTATTACAACAATCTTGCGTAGATTTATTTTTATTTGGTTTATTAACAGGTTTAATTGGAGCCGTTACTTTTTCTACAGTCTTTTCTTTTATATTTTGAACCCCAGATGTATGACATTTTTCATGATGCCATTTTATTGTTATTTGTCCTTTAAAACTAGACTCCTTACCAATTCTAATCTCGCCCTTTGGAATTAGCTCTTTACATTTTTGACATTTAGCTCTTCCAGTCTTGGCTATTTCTTTTATAGCCGTTTTATCACTATTATTTTCTGTTTTTTTAGGTTCTTCATCCTCTACATCATCCAATATATTATTTATAATATCAATAGATGTTTTTTCTTGTTTTTCAATGGCATAACATGCTTCTAGATTTTTCAGCCAAGCAGCTTTTTTGTTAGAACAATCTTTCGCAAAATGTCCAGAATTACCACATTTACGACACCTGTCTCCCAGTCCAAAAATAGACATTTTTATCATATCGCATTCCTGATTTGTTAAATTAGATGTATTTGTAAATTCCCAACCTCTCACATTATTAAATCCGTGTTTAATCATACGCATTATTGTCTCATCTTTTTCCCAATTTGATAAATTATTATCTCTCGGTGTTAGTGGTTCTCGAACTGTATATATACCTCCATTTACTTGTACAAATTTCGCACATTTATCGCCGCCTGATTTATGATTTTCGATTCTGGATATAATATTCCCTGATTTACCAATATAATATTTATCTTTATTATTCAATTGAACGACGTATACGCCAGAGTTCATGATATTCTTATAATATATTATTAAGAATATATTCAATCAATTTTTTTCAATATTATACTCCAAAACTTACAAAAATTGACTTAATCCTTTTTTTTAATTCATATTAATTTTTTATATAATATGAATTATTTACTGTGACCCACCAATTCCATATCGCCAGCCCAGATTACCCCATCTTTTAGTATAGCAACATTTAAATCGTCGAATCATTTCACGAACCATTTTATCTTTATCCTTTTCAACGTGGAGTTCTATATCAAGTAAAATGTCCATCCAAATAGCATCACTATCGTTATATCTACCAAAATGTAAAGACTTCTTTAGTCGGTCATAAGACCCGGTATCATATGTATCTACTATAAGATCAAACCCGGGCTCATGTACCATTAATTTTGTCATTAACCTTTGTAGTGCTTTTATTTCAGTTAGGCTTTTGATACTATTTTTATAATTTTCATACATCATAATAAAGTATTGATATTTTGAATAAAGATTTTGTAATTGGGAGTCGGTATTTACAAGTTTATTTAATTCAAAGATACGATTTGTCTCATCTACCCTCACGATTTGTATTGTATCCTTCGTTGCTAACCCAGAACTTAAACTCGAAAATATTATTAATAATATATCTCGAGGTAATTCATTTATAAGCATTATATTATTAAATTTAAATATTTAAATTATTATTTATATATAATCGCAAATCGCCGCTATATACCCCCTATCTACTATCGTCAATTTAAACGGCTTCCCACAACCAAAAATAAACTCTCTCTCTTTCAAATTATCACAGTATTCCTTCGTTGAATGCGGAGGTATTGGTTCAAGAGTATCCCTAAAAACTCCATGTCGAAATATCGCACAATTTATCTCTAATATATTTATTGTTACAAATGTATCACAATGAGGACATTTTACACATATTATTTCATTCTCCATATATTATATTTTGTTATTCTTTTTATAACATTATTCCATAACCATTTAAAAGATTATGCATATCTAATTCATAAAACATGCAGATATTTATAAAAACTTTAACTGGAAAAACTATTACCTTGGAAGTTGAAGGTACTGACACCATTGAGTCTGTCAAAGCGAAAATTCAGGACAAAGAAGGGATACCACCAGATCAAATGTAGGTCTGAGTGAATGATAAAACATTTGCTAGTCCAAGTATTGTGGGCTAGACAGCCAAACTTCGGGAACCGCTTAAAGTTTTTTAGTCCTAACACATATGTGAAAGCATGTGTGGGCTTCAGGGAAAACTTGAAGGTATAGGCATAATCTAAAAAAATACGTAGCCGATCCGAATCCAAGCCTCTAAGTCTATTAGTCATTTAGATATGAGGAAGGTTAAACGCGTAGATGGTTGTCGGGGTGAAAAATTGACTATTTTAATGATCCCTTAAGGTATACGCTACTCCCACCTGAAAAGGTGCTATATTGTATTTTTAGCATATCCAATACTTTAATATGCTATTAAGAATATATAGGGGTTATGATCTCAAGAGGAAATGCTTGAAGAAACCCGGTATAAAGGCAACAGAGATTAATTTTTGCGGGTAAATAGCTTGCCCGGAAAAGCGTTCTACCAGAATTATTTAGGCTCTAATTCTGGGAAAATAGTTAGTATCCTAATACCCCAAGAGGTAATATACAGGCGCTAGTCTTTATTATTCAAGAATAATAATAAGGGCGAGATCATTGGAGGCGGGAAACTCCTTAGAGCTTCAACTACCACTCTTTATTTAGAAATATTAAAGAGGAACTCGGCTAGCAGCCGAACCCAATGGTAATAACGTTGAAGATTGGACAATCTGCCATTCTTATTTTAACCTCGCTATGACAAGAGTATGAATAAGGACTCAGAGAACGGTAAATGGTCGGTGAGTTATGATGGATTAGTCATCCTGAATTCGCCTAAGGGACGTTCCAGCCCATAAAGAAATTTATGGGATTAACTGAAGCAGTTAGAAGACGGTAGAACACTGGGCGAGTATAATATTCAGAAGGAAAGTACGCTCCATTTAGTACTTCGATTACGAGGGGGCCTTCATGTCCCGATAAATTATATGTTATTTTAATTTGATATTTTAAAAAAATTGATTTAATTATAATTATTTTATTATAATTAAATGAGTGGGTTTATTTATAAAATAATTTCCCCAGATAATAAGGGATATATTGGTCAAGTAGTAGAATATTTATCTAATGGAGATAAAAAGGGTATTGAAGGCAGATGGAAACAGCACATAAATAACTCAAAAAAATGTGATACTTATTTAAGCCGTGCGATTAATAAATATAAACCAGAAAATTTTCAAATTATTAAATTAATGAAATGTAATATACATGATCTAGATTTATTTGAGCAACTATATATTAAAACACATAATACATTAGCACCCAACGGATATAATTTACAAACTGGTGGAACAAATACTATTCATTCTGATATTACATGTAAAAAAAGAAGTATTTCATTAAAAAAAATGCTTACTGACCCAGATAAACGATTAATTTGGTCGAAAGCCAAACTTGGAAAAATCCAACCAAATAAAAGAAAATGTAAAAATTTAATTAATCAAGATTTGCCAAAATATATTTATTATAAAGAATGGCACAATGGTAAATATAAAGGATATTGCGTAGAACATCCTAACGTACAAAATAAAAGTAAAGTAAAAGTTTTTTCAAAAAGCAAATATACTCTAGAACAAAATCTTGATGAAGCTAAAAAATATTTACAACAAATTAAATAATTAATTATTATACATTTTTAATTCAATTGGAATTCAAATACTTTTCCAATCAAATATCTTATATAACAGATATAAAGCTATAAAAATATATATATATTGTAATGAGCAAAGCGTGTTATGTTCTTGAGGTTTTACAATTTATCACAGAAAGAGAAGGTAGTAATGGTTGGTTGGCACAAAATGGAAAAATGAAACACATCGGTTATATGAAAGGCAATTTTAAAACAAAACAAGATGCGGTTACATATTATAATAGGCATAATCCACACATGCGACCTTTGAGAAAATATAGCTACCGTAGTGATTGGGACCCAGAAACAAAATTATTATATATAGTTAGAGATGATTATCTAACAAATGCTACAATTGATTGTTTTTCCATGGATGACAATACCGAATTTACAGAAGGATATACAAAAAATAAATGGTTAAAATAATATCAATTTATATTATTTAATTAATATTATTATAATTTTTTTATTCAATAGGAATTCAAATACTTTTCTAGTAAAACTCGTTACATTATATAAAAAAATTGATGTAGATAAAACCCTTTTAATAAATATAAAAATCACTATGGTTGATTGGGACGAACATTTATATCCACATCAACAAGAAGCCATTATTAATAAAAAAGATAAATCTAAATGTATAGTTAATATGTGGTGCGGTACAGGCAAAACACGAACATTTACGATCTCTTTATTTCAAGATTTTCAAGACATAAATGTTATTGTATTTCCTTCTCTTGGTTTAATTAATCAATATAATAATGATTATTTCCTTAATCAAAACAAAATCTTCAAGGAACATTTTGATAAATTTCAATGCCTAGCATTTTGTTCCGACGATGATACAAAACTTAAATTAAAAGCATCTACCATTAAATATTCTACTTCAGAAAAAACTTGTAAATCTTTTATGAAAAAAAAAGATAAAAAAATTATATTAGTTACATATCATTCATTTGAAAAATTTATTAATATATGTTTCGATAATGAATTCCAAATTAATCGCCTAATATTTGACGAAGCACACCACGTAGTTGGAGAAAAAATACAAGAAATCGTTATTAATAATGAACGTTTAGATAATATTGTAGATAAAACGGAATATTATACTGCTACTCCTGTTAATAAAAATGAGATTACTATGTATGATAGAGAAGAACCCGAAAATAGCGATTGTGGTGAATTAGCATATGAATACTTGTATCATAAAGCGGTTGAAGATAAAGTATGTAAGGCATTCACTACAAATATTGGTTTATATTGTATCAAACCAGAATATAAAAATAAATACCAACCCATATTTGAACTTATTATTCGCGCTTGTTTATCCGGCGAATATGATTATTGGAATGTATTAACTTATCATACTTATGTAAATGAAAAAGATAGCACAAATGGCCTATCTTATGTTAACGATTTTGCTTCCAATGAAAATCAAAGACTTTTCAAATCATTATTTACTACAATACAGAATGAAGAATTTACAGATACTAAATCGCTATATCATCTAGATAATGTATTATTAAAAGGCGTTAGTTGTGAAACTAAAAATAGGGAAAAAATCATCGAGGAATTTGATAAAAAAGTTCCGGGCAGAATATATATACTCGCATCTTGTGGCATTTTAAATGAAGGGATTGATACTAAATGGGCAAATATGGGAGTTCCTATTAATCCCTCCAAGAGTATTGTAAAAGAGACACAGCGTATTGGGCGTCTTGTAAGAATTCCGGAAAATAATATGCCAAATGCTGTAATACTTATTCCTTGTCTAATTGATATTGAAAAATATAAAGATCTTAATAATTTGGAAGAACAAGATAAAATGATTAGACAAGAATTATCAGAGACAGGAAACTTTAATACCGCATTAAATGTGATTAGCGCATTTAAATATCAATATGATCCTGAATTATATGAAAAGTGTTTAAGATACCCAAATATGTACGCCCCACAAGAAATAAAAGACAATCTATCAAAATATGGATTAATTGTAGAAGAAAGTCGAGGTGATTTAGTAGATAATTTGAAATATATATGTGAAAAAGAAGATATTCCATTTGAAATAGAACTAAATAATAATATGAGTGATGATGAATTATTGTCTCTTGTTAGCGAAGAATTAGAAAAATCTATTGAAATTTATACACAAGATTATGATGAACCAGTTAAATTTATTAATAGAGAATGTGTGGATGATGAACCAATAAGATTATTTTACTCAGATGATGATAAAAATTATTCACCCATTATGAAAAAAGAAAAGAATATGAAAATAAAAAGAAAAGATATTAAATCTCCCAAGAAAAGAAAGGCAATCTTTAATATTCATACACATCCAGATTTAGATGTTCTGTGGAATATTAAAGATGTAAAATTAAATAAACACTTTGGACAAGGAGTGTTGGATGTAAATATTGATTGGAATGTTAAAACGTGGAATATTAACTATGAATTATTAAAAACATATATGACGAAGGAAAAACAATGTCCTGTCCGTAGTTATATAACCGATTGTGGGGTTACGATTGGTAATTGGGTTGGTACACAACGACAATATAAAAGAAATAATATATTAGATAAACCGAAGATAAATAAATTAGAATCATTAACAGGATGGTTATGGGAATTGGATTTAGATGAATGTTGGAATATTAACTATGAATTATTAAAAACATATATGACGAAGGAAAAACAATGTCCTGTCCGTAGTTATATAACCGATTGTGGGGTTAAGATTGGTAGTTGGATTAATAGACAACGAACAAATAAAAAAAAGAATAAATTAGATAAAACGAAGATAAATAAATTAGAATCATTAGCAGGATGGTTTTGGGAATTGGATTTAGATGAAGGTTGGAATATTAACTATGAATTATTAAAAACATATATGACGAAGGAAAAACAATGTCCTACCCTTAGTTATATAACCGATTGTGGGGTTAAGATTGGTAGTTGGATTAATACACAACGACAATATAAAAAAAAGAATAATTTAGATAAAACGAAGATAAATAAACTAGAATCATTAGAAGGATGGTTTTGGGATTTAGATGAAGGTTGGAATATTAACTATGAATTATTAAAAACATATATTACGAAGGAAAAACAATGTCCTGTCCGTAGTTATATAACCGATTGTGGGGTTAAGATTGGTCGTTGGATTAATAAACAACGACAAAATAAAAAAAAGAATATATTAGATAAAATGAAGATAAATAAATTAGAATCATTAGAAGGATGGCTTTGGGGATTGGATTTAGATGAAGGTTGGAATATTAACTATGAATTATTAAAAACATATATGACGAAGGAAAAACAATGTCCTGCCCAAAGTTATATAACCGATTGTGGGGTTAAGATTGGTGCTTGGGTTAGTAAACAACGACATTCTAAAAAAAAGAATAATTTAGATAAAATGAAGATAAATAAATTAGAGTCATTAGAAGGATGGGTTTGGGAATCTAAAAAAACAACTACAAAAAAAGACATGTCCAAACCTATAATTCAATCCAAGAAAGAACCATCTACAAAAAGCACTAAACCGCCACCAAAAAGTGAATTATCCGAATTACATAAAAAATATAAAACGATGTCTTCACAAAATCTTAATAAACAATTTAATGATAATAAAGAGGAATGGGAAAAATATCACGAAATATCAAAACAAAATGAGCAATCTTTCCCGGAAGAAGATATACCAAGAAATAGAATAATAAAGAAATTAGAAACATTTGGCGGAAAAAGGAAGAAAGAAGTAGTAGATTTAGGTTGCGGATATGGTGAAATATCACAATATTTCAAAGATAATAATAGATTTGTCTTTCAAAATTTCGACCACGTTGCGATTAATGATACAATCATAAGTAAAGATATAAAAAATACAGAATTAGATGATACATCAGTAGATATTGTAATAATGTGTTTATCGATGTGGGGTAGTAATTGTAAGGATTATCTTAAAGAGGCATATAGGATATTAGATATAGGTGGCACATTATATATTGTAGAGCCATACAAAAGATGGAATGACAATGAAGAAAATAAAAATAGATTAGTAGAATTATTAAAAGAAAATAATTTTGTCATTGCCGAACAAATCGATGAAAAATTTATGTATATAGAATGTAGAAAATAATATTAATTCATATTATTTAATTAATATTATTTTTATTTTTTTATTCAATTGGAATTCAAATACTTTTCCAATCAAATATCTTATATAACAATTAGAAGACCATAAATATATTTAAATAGCAGTTAAACAAAATACGATATATCTATGCGATGAGAACAATATTTGGAAATGAGTTAAGAGGTTACGCACAAATCGGTTATAGAATTTTTGGTAATGATTTCCGTAAAAACAACCAATTATTAAGATGTATAAAACATAAACAGATTGAGGGAGAGTATTTATTATCATTGCCGCAAAATCATTCTTTTTTAGATATAGGGACACATTGCGGGGATACGGTTTTAACAATGGCACTTTACGCATTAAAAAATAATAGAGCTGATATACGTTTTTTTGCTTTTGAGCCTAACATAAAAAAATGCGGGTTAATACAGAAGGTGGCAGAGAAGAATAAACTAACAATAAAGATATATAATTGTTGTGTAGGAAATATAAATGGATTTGCCGAAAGTGATAAATTAATCGCGGATTATTCTGGCGGGTGTTCTTATAAATATCGAGATAGTAATGATAGTAATGATGATAATGATATAAAAATAATGAAGCTGGATGATATTCAAAATATATTGATGCCGATAGGGCTTATGCATATTGACACTGAAGGGTGGGAGTTAGAAGTATTAAAAGGGTCACATCAAATATTAAAAGGTGTAAACGGAGAAGGTATTGAGGAAGGATTGATATTGATATGTGAATGTTGGTCTGACGATATATCTATGAATGAGAAAAAGAGGGGTAGAGCATATAATATAATGTCGGAAACGCCAAGAAAAGATATATTAAATTTAATAAATAAATATAACTTTAACCGGCTGGATGATATAATAGATTTAGATACAAACCTGGTATTTAAAAAAAAGGTTAGTTCCGTTTGTTGATAATATAATTCTCGTATATGTCTATTTCAATTTTAGAATATTAATAAGGTGTGACAAAAATAATAGTAGTAGAGCATTGAATGGTTATAAATATTACGAATTATAATTAATGAATTTTCAAATACTTTTAATTATAAATCATAATATATATATATGATTTATAATAGATGTAAGACAAAGAATCGTTCCAATAATCGTTCCAAGAATAAGTATATTCATAAATCCCAAAAGAAAATGAGAGAACGTAATAAAAAAACAAGAAAATATAAGAAAAATAAGAATAATAGGAAGATATATCGTAAACGGAAAAATGTTATAATGGGTGGACAGAATAAATTAACGATAATAGAAGCTTTTACTAAAATAAAAAACGATTTAGCAATCGATGAATATACGACAAAATCATTAAAACTTCCCGACTCTAAACTAATTCTAGAAATATTTAATACCCCGTGCACACATACCGATAGTGAGTTACTCGACGAATTTGAAACAATAAATAATGTATACTTTAGTAACGAAAAAGATGTATGGCAAAAAGAACTTTTTCCCAGCGACAAAGTATTTCCAACCATAGATGGCGAACAGGATTTTTTTGTATCGTTAATAAACGAAATGAATAATAAGATATCACTCGGCGATAGTTATGGATATTATAAAAGTTTACTCAATGATAAGGTACCAAGAATAACGCTTGTCCAATTTGTATCTTTTATTAATAATCTTAATAAATTATGTATTGATGATGTTTCGTATATTCTATTGGGGATGGCGGAATATTTGGCACCGATTGCTTTACAATGGGTATCTCTTATAGAAAGACTAAAAGATATGTGCGGCGATGTAACGTTACTAGAAATTACACAAACAATAAATGTCTTTATCTCAAATATGCGGCAAGGGGCGTGGGATCCAATAGCAAATCAAGGAATAATATTAGATAGTATGTATGGTTTATATTTAGATAATAAAGAATTTCATCCCCTAGGGATCCGTAAAGGCGCAATCGTGGTAGTTTTACCCGAAAAAATACACGACATAGAAACCTTCGAATTAGATTTAAATAAACTGGTAGATATAGTGACAACAAAAGGTCAAGAAAAATTATGTAGAGTAACTTTGTATGAAGTAAAATCATTACTCGCATGGATTCATAAAAATAGGTTGCTGAAAGAAAGTAAGGTTTGTATCTCCTTCTTAGAAATCGCCCCCGGTATGTATGGATATATATTTTTTTCAAATAAACTAGCGAGGACCTCAATCCGCGCGGGTCTCTAGTCTATATTGTAATATAATCTATATCAACACTAAAACATTTCTATATATAGAACCATGGTTACCAATATTTCAATTTACATATTTTTATATAAAATTGAAAATAGATTACTTATGATAATTAAGAGTAATATCAATATGGAAACCGACAAGAAAACCCATTTAAAAAATGTTTATGGTTTCAATGATTTTAGAGAATATCAAGAAGATATAATAGATGACCTGATAGAAGGAAATAACGTTCTGGCAATAATGCCTACTGGAGGTGGGAAATCGTTGCTATATCAATTCCCCGCCACGTTTTTAAATAAAATAACGATAATAGTATCTCCCCTAATTTCTTTAATGAATGACCAATGTATATATTTAAATTCTAAAAATATCAAAAGTGTGTGTTTAAATTCAGAAACCACGTTAGCATGTAAAATGACCGAGTATAAAATTATATATACTACCCCCGAATATATCACGACGAATATTCTATCATTTCATAATATCATAGAACATATTGGATTATTTGCGGTAGATGAAGCTCATTGTGTATCGCAATGGAGTGTAGATTTTCGCCATAGTTATTTACAATTGGGAATGATACAAAAGAACTTTAAAGATACGCCAATATTGGCGGTAACCGCAACCGCGACCCCAAAAGTAATAGATGATATTTACAAATTATTAAATATTACAGAAGCATGTGAATATAATTTAGGAACAAGAAGAACTAATTTATATTTAAATATTTTACCAAAAAGCGATTTTGATATTAGCAGTATTAATGAACCAACGATTATTTATGTTTCAACGCGTAAATTGTGTGAGAAATTGTATAACGACCTAATAGCGAAAGGTATCACTTGTGCGTATTATCACGGTGGATTGGGTAAAAATGAAAAAAATAGTAGTCATAACAAGTTTATTAATGGAGAGGTCAATGTAGTTATTGCGACAATCGCATTTGGTATGGGTATTGATAAGTCTGATATAAGACATGTCATAAATTATGGTGTACCAAGCGATATAGAATCTTATTACCAAGAAATTGGACGAGCGGGTAGAGATGGTTTACCAAGTAAAGCGACATTATATTATGATAAAAGTGACTTTGCAATAGCCACACATTTAATAAAACTGTCGGATAATAAGAAACATGTTGAGTTTAAAATGAATTCACTGAATATGTTTCGTAGATTTCTAGCCGAGCCCAAAATTTGTAGGCTACAAATGATAGATCATTATTTTGATACAGGAGAATTACCTTCTCTAAAAACAATATTTCGACTTGATAAATGTGGAATATGTGATAATTGTTTAGGGCTTAGTAAGAAAAATAATAAAGACATTAGTGAATATTCAAAAACAATCATCAGTGTAGTGAATAAACATAAACATAATAAGGGTTATTATGTTGGTGCCGTGAAATTAATTGATGAAATTAAGAGAAGTAACTATGATAATATTAATAATAAAACTAAAAGTTGGCTTCGTACGATAATAGAAACATTATTGGATAGGGGGGTATTAATCCGGGCTGGAGAGTATTCAACGATTCAAGTCGCAAAATTTAACGCCGAGGATGTATATCCTATATTTTCAAATATAGAAGATGATTCGTACAAACATCTACCGGTAATTAATTCAAAAGAGCAAGATTATTTATATCTAGTAGAGATTAGAGATAAATTAGCCCGAAAAAACAACATTTTGCCTATCATTTTCATAAATGATATGGTGTTATTAAATATATTGGAAAAAAAACCCACCACAACGACCGAACTATGGTCTATAGATGGTATATCCCAGGAATTTACGATGAATTATGGGCAAGAATTCATCACAGAATATAATAACCAACAATCTAAATGTATCGGTTCATTGCCTACGAATAAATCCAAAAAATCTTCAACAAGAGATACCACTCTAAAATATTATAATCAAGGTAAATCAATCAAAGATATCGCCCAAATCACCGGCAAAAAAGAGCGAAATATAGAAGAACACATATTATATATATTCGAACACGATGAGAATATTGATATTGATTGTAATTATTTTAACCTAACCGATGAAATTATTTTAGAAATAGATAACGCGATTGAAAAGGTTGGAACGACACTATTACGACCAATAAAAGATATCGTTCATAAACGTATTAGCTACGCACAAATAAAACTATGCTTAATTATTAATAATCTACCAGAATAATCTACCAGAATAATCTACTTGTTATTCTAATAATCGAATTATTTCTTCATATCTATTTTCTACCAAAGTACTCTTGCCCAATATCTCTCGGTTCGCATCATCAATTGGTATATTTCCCCACCGGTCCTTTTTACATTTGTCCACCTCCTTTTCTAAAAGGTATCTCACTACTTCATCGTTTCCTTCCGACGCCGCCAAATGTAAAGCGGTTCGTCCATCATAGTCGCTAGTATTTAAGTCGAATCCTTTACCCGATATAGCCTGAATTGTTTTTAAATCACCATTACCGGCCGCAGATAATAAAGTATATAAGTTGGTTTCTTCGTTGGTTACTTCATAATTAATAACGGATTTTTTCTTTGAATTTAACACATTATCATATACGTGAAAAGGATATTTCGCGGTGAGTTTTTTAAAGAACTCAATACCTCTACTACTATTACCAATATCATCTAATTTTGGAGAGAATACGGCAATTCCCATAACATTAGGTATGATACCGATAATAATCCCCGATACGCCACTTTTTGCGGGTATCCCAATTGTATATGCCCATTCGCCAGAATAATCATACATACCACATGAAGACATTAACGATAGTGCATTTTTAACAGTGTCGGGGGGGAAAACCACCTGTTCTGTAACCGGACAAACACCACCGTTCGATAATGTTGCCGCGATAACTGCTGCTTGTTTACAATTAATTTCAATAGAACAACATTGAAAATATAAATCTAAACTATCCCGTAGGTCATTATTATTCCACTCTCTCTTATATTTAATATCTTTACCACGTGAAAAGGCCTGTGCCTCCTGCATCATATAACCGATACAATAGTTTCTGTCGGCGGTGGTTCTCTCTGACAAATAAACTGAATTACTAAAATTAATTTTAGTATTACCTGCTAATTTAGACCAATAGTCAACAATAGTATCAAATCTATCAGCAATGGGCTCTCTATAATTAACTAATGAGGTGGACATAATAGCGCCACTATTAATTAGGGGATTATGTGGCAACTTGTCGCTATTTAAGCATAACTCATTAAAATTCCGTCCACTAGGTTCCCGACCGATAAAATTATGTACGTAATCTGGGCTATTTAAGTCGGCGGCAATCAAATATGTTATAGGTTTAGAACAAGATTGTACACAGAAGGGGATGTTAGTATCTCCCAGATTTAATTGTTGTCCATCAATAGTACAAATAGAGACACCATAAAGTGTATCGGGAACTTTAGCAAGTTGTGGAATATAATCGGCGACCTTACCTAGGTTATGTTCCCGACACGATAAAAAGATATCATTAATTTCTACGCTGAACGACACCCAATCACGAATAATTAAATCCTGTTCTATAATTTTAGTAAATAGTAATGTATTTGTCAATATTAATTCATGAAATATATCATAGTCAATATTATCGGGCAAATCATTCACATAGTTACCGAATCTGTTATCGCAAAGTGATATACCCGACGCACTAACCAATTTTAGTAATACATCTTTCGTTAGGGTATTTTCTCTTGTAATTGAGTCAAAATAGGATTTAAATTCAGTACCTTTTTCCGTCTTCATCTATATGTTTTAAGGACTGAACTGTTTTAAGTATTATTTAGTTATTGGTCAATATAATCAATATAGACATATTTGTATGAATAAATTATATATGAATAATATGAATAATATGATAGAACAAGATAATGTTTTAAAAGCTGGTATTAATTTTACAAATGAACTAGGAAAAGATCAAAAGAAATGGAGGGAGAGATTTGGTACTATAGATTTAGAACAATGGAGATTAGAACAATTATGTCATAACAAAGTAGATTGGGTTTATGTTGGTGATTGGCAGGCGGACCAAACCAAACCATATCAGGGTTATTTAGAACGGAAGGATAATTTATTAAATGATGTATATCACTATTGGCCTTCGAATAATCAAAAGAGTTAGAGACGGTGTTTTGAGGCGAATACTATATTATTTTCAGGTTGAGATATGGTATCTAAATACAATACCTTAATCGTATATGGAATCGTATAAATATTTTTAATTATATACTTTTACGATTAAAATAAATGAATAAATAAAAACATAGCAGATCCCATAAATAAATGTTGAAAATGTTGCATTAAAATAACCATATATGGACCATAATATATTGGTAATGATAGCTAAAGCCAATGTTATGTGGGGGAAATTATCGGTGTCTTTTGTCTTATATACTAGATATACTATTGGGATAAAACTAAATACGCCTAATATGGTCGCAAGTAAGCCAATAAGTTCTATAGACGAGTCCATCTATAATATATATATATCTATTTTATAATATGGATAAGTTGAGATAAGAATAAAAGTGTAGTTTGGACGATTGTTCCAAATATCCCATCGTGATACATACTTCTAATTAGACCTAGTTTATTGTAATAATGAAGTTCCAAATATGGAAATAATTCGCTAAATTTTATAACAAAACCAAATAAAGCACTAATAAAGAATGAAATTAGATAGTATATTATTATATTCTTTATATTGGTGATATTTTTAGGGATTTTTACCATATTTAAAATTATGAATTGAGTGCAGGCGCCAATAAAACCGGCAACTAGGGCGGCATCCAATAATGTATGTTGTTGAAAGTATGGTTTTAAATTACCAATGAATGGCATTAACTTTTGAAACCAAAAAGGTAACTTATCAAAATGGTTAGACATATAATTTAATAAAACATTCCAGATAGAACTTACTATAAATGTATATATTATTAATTTTGAATACATAACTAATAATATATTATTACATTAAAATTGTTTGCGAAATAATTAAACTACATCTGTAAAGAAACGTTACTATCTAGAAAGATAAGTGGTGTAAAAATAGGAAATGATATGCGGACGATAATAAATAATCAAAATAAATAATCAAAATAAATAATCAAAATAAATAATCAAAATAAATAATCAAAATAAATAATCAAAATAAATAATATATTTGCACATTACATATATGAATCCTAATTATGAGAAATATTTAAAATTAAAAAAATATATAGACTCCAAAAGTATTTATTTAGATTGTAGTCCAAATTATAATAAAAGGTCTATATTTGAAGAATATATAGAATACACTATTAATAACTCTATGATTATTAAATATATAAATGATGACATTTTATCTACAAATAACGCCCGTCATGATTTGGAATTTAGTGATTTATAGTGAATAAATTGTATAAGTTGTATCGATTTGTTTTTCTGACAAATTTGTGGTGCTTTTAAATGTTTCTGTATTAAAAGATATTTCTTTATTCACAATGTCGGGGTATACGATATCATCCATAATAAATTGTAGTATGGTGCCCTCTTCGGGGTTATTTATCAGTTCTTTTAACATATTGTTGTCGCCCTGTTCTATTTTACAAGAACGTGTTTTGACCATTTTGTTTGTATATATACAGGTATTATAATGATATCAATTTTATCTAAAATGAAGGAATATTACATTCTACTCCATAATCTTCGCGAATAATATATGCTATATTTGTTTTGCGGTCCGTATCGCTTTTTAATGACTGGTGTAAATTTATCATTGACATATGTGGAAACCTTTTTCCATAATAATTACACGCATCTTCTTTTCTAACAAACTTCTTATTTACATACCCGATATGAATAAATGTACCATTTATATGCCTCACAACTTCCATTACATATCCTCTATTTTTATCATCATTTGGAAAATAACCAAATCCACAAGGATACATATAAATATATAGTTATCAATATATTTATATCAATACTTCATATCAATACTTCATATTAAAACACGTCCACAGACGTTATATCATCAGTCTTTATCATAAATAATTTATCATCTGTTAATAATAGTGGCTCTCTATGATTCGCGGCCGTCCCCAACGACCAATAGACGTGAGACATCACTTCGGTTACACTAAATATATGTCTTATTTCATCTAATTGTAATACTTTTCCTACACAAAAATTAGCGGGTCTATCTCGGTGCTTCCCTTGTTTATCTATATCTAATTCAATATGATATACCAAAAATCTATCTCTTATTAGATATATCTTATTTACGTAGATGTAATGAGAAATATATTTTCTAAATACCGAACCTTCATTTTGTAATATAAATCTTACATAATCCACTATTCTTTTTATATCTCTCTCTAAATATCTATTATAAATATTAGTTTTTATTCTTATTGTAAATTTTTTGTCTAAATTCAAATACCTTTCTCTACTACAACAAACTCCCATATTTAATATATATATTATTCGTTCTTATTCTTGGATGGCATTGAACTCAATGATTAATTATCCGGTTGCGTCCTCTACAACCGAAGTAACTGATATATTACTAATATGTCGTCGGTTCACCATCTTAAAGTATTTGAAATGCTATAAAAAGAAACGGATATTTGACGAAATAAAAGGGATAACCATATAAGGATTAAATGGTATTTTATAGATAGATAACATATATTAAGTATGTCGGTGCGTGAAATATGGTACTTCTTTTTGGGCGAATATTTTTATGATTATCGTCTATCAATACTGGATAGGCAAGTATCAACAGAATATATGCTACCGAAGTATGAATTGGGATAACCTTCATATATCGGTTTCATTTATGTAATGTATGGGGGATTTTTATAAGAGAAATAATAAATTATTACATTATATAATAATTTATTTTTATATTTTACCTTCTCTATACTATATATATCAATGACTAAAACATCAAAAAGATTTATAAATAAATCTAAAAATAGAACTAAAAAACATAAAAGACATAAAGACCATAAAAGACATAAGATGCCCAAAAAAGTCAATGGTTATTATCATTTTGAAGAATATCCAGAATTTAAACCTAATATAAGCCCTAGGGATATGTTTAAACTAGGTAGTTTTGGCGGGACGTATTGGAGACCGATTAAATCAATGTTTTTTAAGGAGACTCTTAAAAACCAACATAAGAGATACCCTCTCTCCTGGTGGAAAGGAATACCCGAACATTTACTTACCTCCGCCGAATGTGATATC
>Ga0114995_10000559_pt1 | contig 26073 bp, 19 predicted proteins | sample ArcticOcean_MG_C_11_FD_87038 | JGI IMG/M metagenome (GOLD analysis project Ga0114995, IMG submission 87038) | Marine microbial communities from western Arctic Ocean - ArcticOcean_MG_CB2_154 | ecosystem: Environmental > Aquatic > Marine > Oceanic | place: Arctic Ocean: Canada Basin | collected... | reverse complement strand
GCACCTTCTTTCATTAATTGTAGGCCTTCTGTCCATCCTTTGATAACTTGAGTTACACCAAAAGTAGCGGGAGTTCCTTTTTTTCCTTTGGTAGGGTCTATTGTTCTAGAACTGTCAAAAGGAGTTCCATCGATTAAAGTTCCTGAATAATGAACAGTAACTTTATCTGCAGAAGTAGGAAGAACACCTGTTCCTTCAGTTAATACTTTATATTGAAGGCCACTATCAGTAGTCATCACACCATCTTTTTTTCCGTTAGAAGCTAAGAAGTCTTCAGCTGTTTTAAGATTAACAGAATATTTAGCTGATTTCTGTGTTTCTTGATATTCCTGAACGATTTTTTGAGCTTCTGTAATATCTACAGAAGCAGTTTCTGCGTATACATCACTTATTCCTCTAGAGATTTCATCGTATGATAATCCTTCAAAATCTTGAGCCTTCAAGTTTTCTCCTATACTCACACCTATAGCATAACTAACTTCGTTTTCTGTGCCATTACTAGAAGAAGAAGTGCCTTCGTCTTGTGCCATAGTAGAGCAGCCCACGATAGCTAAAGAAATAAGAGTTGGTAATAAATAATTTTTCATGTTTTTTTATCTTGTAAATACTAATTTATTTTCAGTTGAAAGATTCCCATCAAATTGGTAACCCTCTTTGTCAAATTTAATTAAATCCTTTTCATCCGAGATTTTTTCCTCGATTATAAATTTAGCCATCATTCCTCTGGCTTTTTTTACAAATATCTGAATCATTTTTAATTGACCATTTCTAAAGTCTTTAAATTCGGCAGTGATTACTTTTCTTTCTGGAGATAAATGAGGAAGAAGAACCTTTGAGTATTCAGCACTGGCTAAATTTATAATAACGTCTTCTTTTTTCATTTCAGACTCTAGCTGCGCAGCAATAGTGTTTCCCCAATGCTTATATAAGTTCGTTTTGGTTTCAGTCAGAGACCATTTACTCCCCATTTCTAATCTATACGGCTTGATTAGGTCTAAAGGCTTAAGGATTCCATATAGTCCAGAGAGAATTCTGATCTGGGACTGGGAGTACTCTAAGTCAGTTTTTTCCCAATTATTAGCATTTAAACCCAAATACACATCACCATTAAAAGCAAGAACAGCTTCCTTTTGTGGTGCGGTTTCCCATTGAGCATAGCGATCCTTATTGAGAGAGGTAAGTGCTTCGCTTAAGTGCATCATTTCACTTAAACTTTTAGCTGAGATAGTATTAAGTTTTTTAGCTAAACTATCTGCCTCTGACAAAAACGCAGGGCTCGAAGCTTCTAAAGATAATGAAGGGTTCTCGAAATTAAGTTTCTTCGCTGGAGAAAGAAGAATTTTCATTTAGCTATTTTTTAATTTTTAGACCTCTCTTGGTCATTACGACTAAGTTTTTTTTAGTGAGGTCTTGAACTGCTTTCTTAAACGTATTCTTAGTCATTTTTAGTCTAAGCTTAATCTCTTCTTCATCGGAATCCTCGGTAAGTCTTACATATTTCATTTCTTGAACCATAAGTAAAACTTTATGAGAGGCATCTTTAATAGATTTTTCTATAGAAGGCTGCATGCTTATAATTAGTGAGCCTTGTCTATTGTCTTCTACATATCCTGTAAATCGAGCTCCCATTTTAATGTGAGTGACAGCCTCAGCATCTGTTAAATAACCCCAGTATTTGTCATCTACATTGATCTTAAACCCTCCCTCAGTTTTCCCAACGATTTGACACTTTACTTCATCCTCATTTTGATAATTATACCCTCTTCTTTCTAGAAATTTCTCTAAATCAAAATCACCATTTAACTTTCCTGTAAGACGATCTAATCTTAAGGTCACGATGTACTTCTTATTTATCTCTGGCTGGATTCCTTCTTCTCTTTTATGAATAAATAAGTCAGCATCTAATCCCATGTCTGCAAAAAATGCAAATGTATTCATCCCTACAATCCTTAAATAGGCAAACTTATTCAGTGCTACTAAAGGCTCTTTCATCGTTCCAGCTATGACTCCATCTTTCTTATTGTAAAGGAATACGGAAACCTTAGCACCTTCTTTTAACAGTTTGTCGGTTTGATTATGCGCCATAGGAATTAAAATAGGCCTAGTTTCCATAACTATCTCCGGTTCCATGGTAAGCTTATGCTTCACTGTTTTTTCTATTTCTTCAGTTATTCCTTCAGGGTGTGTGAGGTAAACAAAATCTCTATCAATTTCAAATATCTCTAACACGTGCCAGTGACCTAATAAATCCATGTTACAAAGGTCTATGATTTGAATTCTTATTCCGAATAAAAATTGTTCTTTTTTATTACTTCATATATTTGAAGCAGTCTTAATTTAAATCAAAGAATTTATGAAACTATATGCGCTAATTAGTACCCTTTTATTTTCAGGCTTCACCGTCCAATCTCAATGCTTAGAAGGAGAGACAGAAGTGTTTGTGAATGTTTTCACCGATAACTGGGGATATGAGACTTATTGGGAGCTAGGATTGACTGGACAGGTATGTGGTGAAGCACCTTTGTTTCAAGGAGGAAATTTAGTTCAAGTAGGATGTGAGGGAGGAGGTGAACAGGATTCAGGTGGAGGAAATGGATATGCGAACAACGAAACATTTAGTGAAGGTCCATTCTGTTTAATGAATGGTGAAGAATATGACATCAATTTTATTGATGACTGGGGAGACGGAGGATTGATTTTCGAACTAATTCAAGATGGAGTTCTTACTTCGTTTTTTCAAGGTAGTGGACAAGGAAACACGTTTACCTTTACTGCTGGCGATTTAACTCCTGCATTTATAGATGGAGATAGGCCGTGTGATAGTTTTAGCTTAGAAATAGATGGGGCTTCTGTAGTTTTTGAAAACACAGAGGCCACAACAAGCCCTGGTGAGATTTCTCCTCCTGAAGGATTTTGTGGAGCTTATGGACAATGGTGTGATAGTAATAACGGCCCTTCAAATACGATGTGGGTGACTTTTGTACCAGAGACTAATGGTGCATTTGAGGTTTCTTCGTGTAATGAGTTAAATGACTTCGATACCGCTATAGCAGTATACCAAGTAGAAGATTGTTCTGATTTTTCGACTTACACACTGTTATCTAGTAATGATGATGCTTATATAGGTTGTTCAGAAGGGTCTACAGGATATGCTTCTACCTGTTACGTAAGTTGTTTAAATCCTGGAGAGACTTATTATATTCAGTTAGATGGTTGGGGAGGAGCTGTAGGAACTTCAGAAATCACTGTAACCACTCATTTGGGCGAGCCAGAGGAGAATAGTTACTTGACCGATGTTCAGTGTGCTAACGTGAAAGGAGATACGGGAAGTGGAATCGTGCCACAAATAAACGGTTTAGGAATAAATTATTCTGTAGTGTGGGAAGGGCCTAATGACTTTACTTCTGAGGAGCGCACATTAGAAAATGTTCCAAGTGGAGAGTATACGTGCGTTATTACGAATGAATGCGGTTATGTTTTTACTGAAACATACACAGTGGCATCGCCTGAAGTTATAGTTCCTAATTTTACAGGAGAATTGACTTCATGTGAAGAGTTAGAAGACGGTACTATTTTAACTGACATATCTGGAGGAGCAGAGCCTTACGATGTAATTTGGTCTGGACCCGAAAGCTTCCAGTCATTTGAACCTAATTTAGAAAACATAGGTGTAGGAACTTACTTTGTAGAAATAGAAGATGATAATGGATGTGAGTATCAGTTTCAGTATACTATTTCTGCAGGAAACAGCCTAGAGTTTAGTTTGGGTGTTAATCCAACGTTATGTTTAGATGAAACCACAGAATTTATTGCGCCTCCAGGCTTCTTTCTCTATGAATGGCAGGATGGGAGCGAGAACTCTAATTATACCTTCTCTGCAGAGGAGAGTGGGGTTGGATTATTCCCTATCACTTTAACGATTTTAGATGCTGTAGGATGCAGTCATACTGATGTTGTGAATGTGACAGTTGAAAACTGTCTAGGTATTTATGATTATACTAGTGAGGATTTCGGTTTATATCCAAACCCTAGCACTGGAAAGGTAAACTTCATTCCGACTGAAAGTGCTTTACTTCAGGGAAGAGTCTTGGTGTTTGATTCTGCAGGAAAGGAAGTGTATAATGCTGATACTGAAATCTCCAATGCTATAGATTTATCCTTCCTGAGTCAAGGAGTTTACAGCGTTATGATTACAACTAAGGAAGGTACTTTTAAGAATAAGCTAATTCTTTCTGAGTAGAATTCTAATGACCTATAAAGTAATACTCGTTTCCACTTTCAAAGTGGTTTTCGAAATCTTGCTTACTTAAAGAATCCTTATTGTCTAAATATTCTTCTAGAGTAGAAATAGACATATTGCAACGCTTAGAGAAAAAATCAAAGACTTCAGATGGTGAAGTGCTGTAAAAGTCAGCAGCTCCTTTTCCATGCTCGAAAATGACAAGTGGTTTATCTGCTTTCATCGTGTTCAAAGCTCCTTCAAGAACTTCCAGTTCGGCCCCTTCAACGTCTATTTTTATGAGAGCTACTTGAGTTATTTTCTCATCAGATAGCGTTTGGTCTAGCGTTGATATTTCTACTGTAATAGTTTCTAAGTCTACTTGTCTGTTTTGATAATCTCTTTCCTTGAATCCGCTAAATGCCTCTGCATTTTTTACGTGGGTGAATTCCTTTTGACCACACTCATTACTCAAGCCACAATCTTTGATGATCACAGAATGAGCGTAGTTCTTTTTTAAGGATTTAGCTAAATGTGGAATGGGTTCGAAACCGATATGCTTTCCGTTTGGAGCGTACTTGATGAAAAGATCTAAGATTTCACCTTTATGACTTCCTACATCTACACAATTAGATGAGTCGTCTAATTTTCTCTCTAGAATTTTCTCTAAGAGGGCGTCATATTTCTGATTCTTAGATATGTAAATACCTAATGCAGTAAGACATTTCTTTATGAATTGTTTCAAGATTTACTAGAAGTTTGATTATTCATTCGATTTTAAGACGTTAGCCGTGAAATCGGTGCAAAGAACTTATATTTTTGGCATTAATGGAATGAAAATTGGAATTTCTTACCTATGAATTATATAACAACTATTACAGTGCTACTTTTCGTGTTTATTTTAAGTAACTGTGGAAATCAACCAGACCTTATAGAGGTGCAGTCTTCGGCAGATTTAGAGATGATAAATGAGTATCAAGACAAGGAGACAAATTTTAAAAATGTAATTTTGTCCAGCCGAACATCTATTCCTGGTGTCCATTCTAATTTAAGAGGAACTAGGAAGTACGAAGTCAGTATGGGTTTAGAGTTAGCTTCTGCTATAGAGTTTAAACGATTAATGGTAGATAGTGTGGTTATTCCATTAGCGGCTCTTATGATAAACGGAGAAAAAAAATCCGGATTTTTATTGGGAGAAAGCAGTGAGTACGTTAATATATCAGCATACAGAAGAATATATAATAAAGACGCTGATGTTCCACAAGTTCATGAGCCTGTGGTCTATGAATCTTCTGGCTTTAGATTATCAAAAGGAGCCGTTTTAGAGTATACCAAAGAAGGGAAGCCTTATTACTTAGAAATTGAAGAGATGAAGATAATGCCTAAAATTTACGCTCCTTGAGAATGAAAGAATTGACCAAAAGAATACTGTTTCCTCTTCTACCAGATAGTCTCTTAAAACGTATGCGATCCAGGCATTACCTAAAGAAATTTTCGGAATTAACGGGAGAAGAAGAGCCGGAAATGGCTATTATAAATGACCTAGTTAAAGACGGAGATTCTGTTTTAGATATAGGAGCAAACTTCGGAGCGTATACGAAGTTGTTTTCAAATCTGGTAGGTGAAAAAGGACAGGTGCTTTCATTCGAACCTATTCCAGAAGTGAATGGATACTTAAGGGCTAATCTTCGCTCTAGGAATATACATAACGTTTTGGTACATGATTTTGCATTAAGTAATTCCTCTGGGAAAGCGAATTTTTCTATTCCTAAATTCGACCATTCTGGAAACAATTTTTATGAGGGTCATTTAACAGAAGGTGAAGGAGACATTACAGTAGAGGTTCAGCGGTTAGATGATTTAGGAATAGCTAGGAAAATTTCTTTTGTTAAGTGTGATGTAGAAGGAGCCGAATTATTAGTGCTAAAAGGAGGTGTAGAGTTCATAGCTAAGCATAGGCCGATCTTTATGCTTGAAATAAACTCCGACATCACTACTCCTGAGGCTAAAGAGCTTATTCAATTTATGGATAAATGCGATTATGAAATCAGATTCATGGAGGGAAACAAGTTAGTGAAGGCTAAACCTGATTCTCATGGAGTAAACTACTTTTTCTTTTATCGTGATTCAATCCAGTGAGAATGTTACCTCTAGTTTTTCTGTAAGCATTGACTTAGATGCTTGTAAAATAAGAAGTATAAATCCTATCTAGAATATCTGTGAGATTTATTTTTCAGTATCTCCAGTAAAATTATTTAACACTTTACCTGTATTTTCTGTGAGTTCTATTTTGGTAAAACCCTCTTACAGATGGGCAAGTCATAAGGATATTTCAGTCGAGAATTGGAAGTCTATCACGGAGTGCTTAGTGTTCGTTTCTTGTTCTTTTTTACTTTCCTGCAAATTTAGAAATAACCATATTTACCAGTGCACTCCAAGTGTACTTCTCTTTGTCATGCTTAAGGTTAGAAACGAATTCCTCCTTTTTGCTGGAAGAAAAATAGTCTAGTAAGTTGTCAGAGATTTTCTGTGGGTCTAGCGGGCTAACATATCCTACTCGGTTATGTGGAACCATTTCAGTTAGTCCACCTACATCAGATACTAAAAGAGGAAGGTTAAAATGATAAGCGATTTGAGTAACTCCGCTTTGAGAAGCTGTATGATAAGTTTGAGCTAAGATATCTGCAGCACAGAAATAGGATGGAATCTCTGCTGAAGGAATGAAGTGGTCATGGATGATTACATTCTCTATCAGTCCGAGTGTTATAATTAACTGATCGTATTTTTCACGATCTTCATAAAACTCTCCTGCGATGATTAACTTGATAGATCTGTCTTTTTTTATTACTTCAGATAGTGCGCTTAACAATATATCTAAACCTTTATAAGCCCTTACTAAACCGAAGAACAGAATATAATTTCCGTTTTCTTCTAAGCTTAATTTTTCCCTAGCTTCTTCTCTGGAGATAACCGCTCCTAAATCAGTGTTTATAGGGTGGAATAGACTTAAAATCTCCTTATTTGTAAAAGCCTTTAGCTCATCTTTCACATGAGAAGAGAGTGTGATAAACCCTTCACATTTAGATATGAGATAGTTAGTTAGAGCTTGATCTCCTAGTCTTTTTTCATGCGGGATTGCATTGTCACACATGGCCAAGACTTTCGTTCGGCAATTGATTAATTTAGCTATAGAGCCTAATGCAGGAGCCATAAATGGAATCCAATATCTTAAGATAACTAAATCGGGAGACTTCTTATTGATATAATGAGCCGCTCTGAGCCAGCTTATAGGGTTCAGACTACTTACTTTTCTTTTGATCTGTAGGTCTCTGGGCGCTTCATCCTCTGAGTATTGATTAGTCCCAGGAAACAAGAAGTTGGGGTACTGCATGGTGAAAGTGACCAACTCACACTGATGCCCCAATTTATTAAACGATCTGCATAAGGAGTGATTCGTATCAGCTATTCCGCCTCTGTAAGGAAATGCCGGTCCTATGATGATTACGTTCATTTTAAGCTACGTTAATGAGTTTAAATTTGGCACCATGTATGCCGTTAATAGCATTCTCTAGGAGAGGAGCGTTATCCATTCTTATGTCGGTAAGAAGTGAGCAGGAAAGCTGGAAGTCTGGTTCGTTCATCTCTAATTGAAGCTCTTTAATTAGAGACATCACCTTGGGCATGGCGATATAATCAAAATCTAATTTATAGAAATGATGAACGTGTCTTTCTAGTATTGAGTTCTCATTAATAGCCATTTTTGCTGCCGTTCGATAGGCATCTATTAGACCGCCCACACCTAATTTCACTCCTCCGAAATAACGCACGACACATATAAATACATTGGTGAGTTCGAAAGATTGTATTTGGCCTAAAATAGGTTTTCCGGCAGAGTTTGACGGTTCTCCATCATCATTAGCTCTGAATACTTTTTTATCTAGACCTAGCCTATATGCGTAGCAATGGTGTCTGGCAGAATGATGTTCTTTCTTTACTTCCTCCAATCTCTCTTTTACTTCCTCTATGGAGTAAGCCGGAAAAGCATATCCAAAATGCTTACTTCCTTTCACTTTATATAAGCTTTCAGAAGAAATTTTTAACGTGCGGTATGAGTCTTTCGGAGTTTCGATAGGAGTTAATCTAAGCGTGTGTAAATAGAGTTTTGACTTTTAAATTCAGGTACGATTTCTTTCAGCATTTTTACGAGCGCTTCATTATTTTGTCCGTCAAACAGTAAAATCAATTCGCTTATTTTCTTTATAGAAGCTTCTTGATTTTCAGAGGATAGCTTGGCGATCATGATTTTTGGGTGATGCGTCTCTATGGTGTTTTCTTCAGAAGTGAGCAGTTCTTCATACAGTTTTTCTCCCGGTCTTAATCCTGTGAACCTAATCTCTATATCCTTTCCCTCCTCTAGTCCAGACAGCTTAAGCATTTTTTCAGCAAGGTCATAAATCCGTATGCTTTCTCCCATATCGAAAACGAATACTTCGCCTCCTTTCCCCATAGTGCCAGCTTCAAGCACTAGCTGTACCGCTTCGGGAATAGTCATAAAGAACCTCGTTACATCTTTATGCGTCACCGTAAGCGGACCGCCCTCTCTAATTTGCTTTTTAAACAGAGGAATTACACTGCCATTAGAGCCTAGAACATTCCCGAATCTCGTAGCGATAAACTTAGTTTCAGAAGTGCCGTTCATAGCCTCGCAATACATTTCTGCGGCTCTTTTGGTAGCACCCATTACATTGGTTGGGTTTACTGCTTTGTCGGTAGAGATTAAAATAAACTTTCCTACTTTCTGCCGAATAGCTTCATCGGCTAGATGTTTAGTTCCTGAAATATTGGTAAGAACAGCCTCTGAAGGATTTTCTTCCATCAGAGGAACATGCTTGTAAGCTGCAGCATGAAAGATAACATCTGCTTTACATTCTTCCAGAAGGTGCCTTACTCTTTCTTTCTGAGAAACATCACCTATAACCAATTCACACTTATGACTACCTCCTGTTACTTTTAATTCCTGTTGGAGGTCATAGAGAGGAGTTTCAGCTTGGTCAAATATCCATAGCTTCTTTGGGTTGAAGTTTAGAATCTGTCTTACCAGTTCAGAACCAATAGATCCTGCTCCTCCAGTAACAAGGATAGTTTTATTCTCTAAGTCTTTGAATATATTTTCCTTGGAAAGAACAATTGGAGTTCTGCCAAGTAGGTCCTCTATTCTTACGGTTTGCAACTGCTTCAAAGAAAGTTCTCCTTTAATCCATTTTTTTACCGGTGGAACATTCAGAATAGTCGTTTTAGAATTAATGGCTTTCTCAGCTATTTCTCTTTTCTTAGTAGGGTCTAGGTTCTGTATGCTGATAATAATTTGTTCTACTTTTTTAGAGTTTAGAACCTCATTTAATTTCTTAGAGTGATATACGGTGACTCCATCTAATTTTTTTCCGACTTTAGATTTATCATCGTCTATGAAAGCTACTATTTCTATTTGCGCACTTGGATCCTGGTCTATAGTTTGTTTAGTGATTAATCCAGATTCGCCAGCTCCGAAAATGGCTACTTTCATTCTGACCCTATGGGGGTTTTTAAACTCAGTGTAAAGCAATTTGACACTCAGCCTGAATAGCACAAGGGATACTAGGCTAAAAAGAAACTCAATAGTTAATATTGAATTTGGGAGGAGGAATAGCTCACTGCCAAAAACGTATTTATATCCTATGCTAATAGAGTATAGGAGAACCGTACCCAGAAAGAGGGATAGAAAAATTCTACGAGTATCCTCTATGCTGGTGTATCTAATGATTCCTGCGTAAGACTTGAAAAGAAGAAAAAACAGTACTCTGACTCCTATGAATAAGGGAAAAAAATTAGAGCCTAAAGTCCACTCTTCACCAGGGATGTTGAAATCAAACCTAAGTAAATAAGCGACTATATAGGATAGAGTTACTAGTCCTAAGTCAATTAAAAAGATGATCCACCGTGGTGTATTTCCTGAGGGAAGCTTCATAAAGAGTAATTACCCTTCAAATGTAATAGAAAAGATAAAGGCTCTAGACTTTAAGCTGCTTACATTTCTGCTATAAATAGTGTCATCCTGTATTAGGAGGTTTGGAATCCCCAAAGAACTCTTGAATTCTAGCGACAATTTGAAGTATTCTAAGAAAAAATCGAAACCACCGCCAATGTCAACCGAATAATCATGATCTATGATTTTTATGATTTGGTTAGCACTTAAGTCTTGGTTTACATCTTTCTGAGACTGCATGTCAAGACTATATTTGCCACCAGCCAGCATGTAAGCCGCGAAATTTCTAGATCTATTCGTCCTTAATTTGAAATTAATAGGAAAGTCTAGGTAAACGGATTCTATTCTTCTGCTCTCTGTTTTTCTATCTAGATCCGACTCTAAAAATGTAAAATCCATTATTCTATCCTGAAATGAAAGTCCAGGTAAAAAGCGAATGTGAAAATTTGGCATTAGGTCGTAACTAGCGAGTAAATTCAAGTTGAACCCTGGCTGAGGTCTCATCGTGATAGCTAGAAGTGAGTCGGTGAAATCAAAATCAGGCGCTCTTTGCATCGAAAAGTTCGAACTGTTATACCCCAATATGAATCCGAAATGGTAGTTTCTTCTATCAAATCCAGAAAGATTAGTCGCAGTGTTACGCTGTGCGTATGCGTCCATGCTGAACATAAGCATAAAAAACATCCCGATAAAAAATAGCTTTATGTAATTCTTCTTTTCCAACTGTTTTCAGAAACGGTTTACGGGTGTATATATTGTAAGATTAAGTGTGTTTTACGAATATTCTTCCAGCTATTCCACTAATCACAGCAGAACATGTTAAATTCAATAGAAAGAAGTAAGTGAAAATTAAGGATAAGAATAGTTTCATATTCAGCATGGTCATGAAGTTACCCCTTATTTCTGTGAGGTATTCCTTTTCGGTTGGTAATTCCTTTCCTTGTGGTATGTTTATTTGCCCTTTATTGGCTTCCATAACAGCTTCGTAACCGCCTGAGTCTGTCATTTGATCACGCAAAAGGTCTATCCTTTCATCTACTATTCCTTCGATATATTCAGTATCAATAGCCATGTAATAAATGACTAAAAAGCCAAAGATTACTAAGGAATATTGTACTACTGATTTCATAGATACTTTAAAGTCTATTAAGAAATCGGGTTCTTCATTCCATGGGTCAGACCCTATTATTCTAGTATTAGAATAATGGTCTTTAAGCACTTTATATATAATATAAATTGTAAAACCAATATTCAATGACACCGCTAATTGAGTGTAAGCTACTGAGTTGCCGGAATAAAAAAGCAACAGTTTAACTGCGATCCATACCGCAGCTAGAATCAGAATTAAACGCTGAACAGGTTTCATTAGCTATTCATAGATATTAAAAACTCTTCGTTAGATTCTGTAGACATAATTCTACTTTTAACGAATTCCATAGCTTCTATAGGATTCATATCAGCTAGATGTTTTCTTAGAATCCAAATTCTTTGAAGAGCTTCTTTATCCATCAATAGATCTTCTCTTCTAGTTCCTGAAGAAGTAATATCTATAGCAGGGAAAATTCTTCTGTTGGCTATTTTTCTATCTAACTGAAGTTCCATGTTACCCGTTCCTTTGAATTCCTCAAAGATCACTTCATCCATCTTAGAACCAGTGTCAGTTAATGCCGTAGCTATGATACTTAATGAACCACCATTTTCTATGTTTCTAGCTGCACCAAAGAATCTTTTTGGCTTGTGAAGTGCATTAGCATCTACACCACCAGTTAATACTTTACCAGAAGCTGGGCTCACAGTGTTATATGCTCGAGCTAGTCTAGTGATAGAATCTAAAAGGATACAAACATCATGTCCGCATTCTACCATTCTCTTAGCTTTCTCTAGTACGAGGTTAGCTATTTTTACGTGTCTATCTGCAGGCTCATCAAACGTAGAGGCTATTACTTCAGCATTTACACTTCTTTTCATATCCGTTACCTCTTCGGGTCTTTCGTCTATAAGAAGGATAATTAAGTAAGTCTCAGGATGGTTCTCAGCTATAGAGTTAGCTATTTCTTTTAATAATACAGTCTTACCAGTTTTAGGCTGAGAGACGATCATTCCTCTCTGTCCCTTTCCTATAGGAGCGAACAGGTCCATTAGTCTAGTAGAGATGTTTTTAGAATTTTTCCCTAATTGAAACTTTTCCTCTGCGAAAAGCGGAGTCAAATATTTGAATGGTATTCTATCTCTTACGAATTCAGGGCTTCTTCCGTTAATAGACTCTACAGAAATAAGCGGGAAATATTTTTCTCCTTGTTTAGGAGGTCTAATGTTACCTACAACAGAATCACCAGTTTTAAGTCCATAAAGCTTTACTTGACTTTGAGCTACATAAACGTCATCTGGAGAATTTAAATAGTTAAAATCAGAAGATCTTAAGAACCCGTAACCGTCTAGCATCATTTCTAATACACCTTCAGCCTTTATCTGGCCATCGAAGTTGTAACCGTGCTCATCAGCCTTACCTCTTTTTTGCTCTTTCTTGTGATGATTGTTCTGGTTATTGCCCTGATTCGGATTATTACTCTGGTTTGGGTTGTTGTTCTGATTCGGGTTATTATTCTGATTTGGGTTGTTATTCTGGTTCGGGTTATTGTTTTGATTTGGGTTATTCTGATTTCTAGTGTTTTTGTGATCAGAATTAGTGTTTTCTCGCTGTGGCCTGTTATTGTTCGAATGAACAGGTTTCTTAGCTTGAGTATTTTCTTTTTGTTCTGTTACTTCTGCCGTTTCTGTAACGTCTGCTTTTGGAGCAGCAGGAGTATGAGAACTAGTAGTTGAATCAGAAACAGCTACTTTTTTTCTAGGTCTTTTCCCTTTAGCTGGTGATGCCGATCTTTTGCCATCTGCTGAATTTACTCTAGTAGCGTCTCTTTGCGTAGGAGTCTCTTTAGGCTTAGAAGATTCTACAGGAGTAGAATCTTCTTTAGACGCGACAGGTGCAACTTCTTTTTTAGGAGTCTGATTTCTAGATTTGTTTGGTTTTTGCCCAGCTTTATTAGCTTCAGGGGCCTTACTAGTAGGGTTTACCGCCTGCTCATCTAATATTTTGTAAATAAGATCCTGCTTTTTAAGCTTGTCAGCTTTTTTGATATCAAGTTTAGCGGCTACATCTCTAAGCTCTGCTACCTTCATGCCATTTAATGAAATAATGTCGTACATCTATTGCGAATGAATTCAGTAATTAATCGTGAATTTGGATTTTCGGATTGAAATTCTCTATCTGTTGTGATTTGTGTTATGCTTGGCTGATTGCCAGTCTAAGATTTCACAATATTAATGTTTTTTTTCATTGCGAAGCATTAAATGGTTAATAATAATGCGCTCTGATTTCTAATGGAAAATTATCTTTGTAGAAAAAAAGAAGTTATGCTGCAAAGAATCCAAACCGTATACTTACTCTTAGCCGCGGTTTCATTGTGTCTATTGTTTTTCTTTCCTATTTGCTTTTATGACATAGGAGATTTAAGCTATTCATTAAACATTAAAAATCTATTAGGCTCAGATGGGTCTGTGGAATCGAGTGAATGGGGAATTGGGCTTATGGTGTTGGTCCCTATATCTTTAGCCATGATTGTATTCATGCTTTCACAGTTTAAAGAAAGACAAAAACAACTTTCATTAGGAAGAGTAATTTATTTGCTGTTAGCAGCGCTGATAGTTATTTCTATGGCGGTCATAGAATATAATAAGCCTGAAGGAGCCGAGCTGACTGGGTATTGGTTAGGTTATGTTGCGCCTGTAGCGGCACTGCCATTTGTGTTTTTAGCGAATAGAGCTATAAAGAAGGATGAAGAATTGGTGAAATCCCTAGACAGATTAAGATGAGAGTTACTCTATTAGTTTCCTTATGCACGCTACTTCTGATTTCCTGTGGTAGAGTTCCTTTTGACCAATGGAATAGCATACTTTCACAGTATGAGTATGTTCTGGATGATCAAATGAAGAGCTCTGCTGGAATAAGTGAGTCTGATGTGTTTCTTTTTAATGGAGTCTATAATGCTACGCGAAATAAGGATGCCCAACCTTACCCATTATTGAAAAAGAATGCAGAAAACATTGAGTCTGCCTCAAAGAGAGTATCTGATAGTTCCCAAGAAAGATTAGACGCTATTAAATATTTTAGAACAGAGCAAGCTCACAAACCATTAACTAAACTAGGTTCTCAACTATCAAATTATAAGGTCCTTATAGCATCACTTAAAGACCAAGAGGAAAGTAATAATCTAGACTTTAGTAACTTGATTGTAACAGATGCGGTTTTTGATTCTATTTGCGCAGCTCACAAAATAAAGGCGTTAGCTATGTTGGATTTTGAGGTTCGCTTATCGGATAAGATGAACGAGTTAGAGTCAGATTTCGATTCTCTACAAGTCCTCTATGAACATCATAAAAGAGACATTACAAGTAGAACTGACCCAAGAGAAAGTATGACGGCCATCAATAAAATGAAGCAAAAAATACGTCAGTTAGATAATGAGTTTTATCAGATTTCTAATCTATACTCTAGAATAAGCTCTTTAAGGGCTGATGCGGTTATGTTTCAAGGGCCATTCATAGATGAAATGTCTGAGGTAAAATCAATTCGTCAAAAGGATAGAAAAATATCAGGCTTGCTCTCCGAGCTCGAAAAAATGGTGACTGACTATTGAAATAGTTTTTCTTATTTAAAAGAAGAGGATTAGTCAGCTGCAGCCTCTGTACTTCCTTGTTTAGCTGATTTCGGATTACAGTTCTGTTCCTCTAAGCCCAAGCTCGATAACCTCTAGGTCACTCATTTTCCCTGCATGAACACAGAAGCGCAGCATTGTTCTCACCTTATGAAATCCTTGAACTCCTGCCGCTCCTGGATTAATATAAAGCATATCATATCTAGCGTCTTGTTGAACTTTGCATATATGGCTGTGGCCACAGATAAATACATCAGGTCTTTCAGCTACCAGACTCTCGTGAATTCCTTTGGAATATTTCCCCGGTTTTCCACCTATGTGAATCATCCAAAAATTCATTCCTTCTAAAGAAATTCTGTGAATGTGCTCGGTGGCACTTCTTATTTGAGCGTTATCTATATTACCATAAACGGCCCTAGTGGGTTTATGAGCTTCTAGCTTTTCTAGGACTTCCATAGAGCCTATATCACCAGCATGCCATATTTCGTCTACTTCATCGAAGTAATGAAGTATACGCTCATCTATATGGCTATGGGTATCAGAAATAAGTCCTATTCTCGTCATCTTTATTCACAGTAGAAGTAGTACAAATAGAATTAATTTTCGCGTTGCAACGCCTAAAAACTTCGAATTTTATATCACACAAAAATCTTTGGTGAGGAATTTGTAAACATTCCTGCAGAAGACCCGTTTTATCAATAAGAAATATCACTCGATGAAGAACCTATTTATAGTTTTGGTAGCCTTGTTTATAAGCTTCTCTGCTTCAGCTCAAGGAAGGAATACAGATTATTCTACAGAGAATAAAAAAGCCATAAAGCTGTTTGAACAGGCTACAGCAGCGCTTACTTCAAGAGAGCACAAAAAAGCAGAAGGTTTATTCAAGCAAGCCATCCAAAGAGATGAAAACTTCACAGATGCGTACATCGTACTTTCCGAGTTATACCTAGAGACTAATGATTTAAAGAGTGCTAGAAAGCAATTAGAAAAGGCTATATCTATAGAGCCTAGAAAGTTTATGGCTGCTTACTTTTACTTGGGAGAGATAAATATGAGTGAATCTGATTATGAGGCAGCCATTTATAATTTCACTTTGTACCAGAGGTCTAATCCACCGGCATCTCCGATGTCAGGAAGAGCTGCTAGGTCATTAAGGAATTGTTCTTTTGCTCAAGAGGCGTTGAAAAATCCGGTTCCGTTCGAGCCTATTAACTTCGGACCTTCTATTAACACGAAATTCCCAGAATATTACCCTACGCTCACATTAGATGAGGATGAACTATTGTTTACCCGTAGGATCGAAAATGCCAATGCTTTTAATGGGGTTCATGAAGATTTTTATGTGAGTAATAAGGAGAATGACCAATGGGGAAACGCGAAGAATCTGCGTGTAGTAAATACATTAATGAATGAAGGGGCTCCGAGTTATTCTGCCAATGGCAGAATACTTTTTTTCACAGCATGTCAGCTCTTTGATGATTATGGGGCAGGGAGAACAGGTTATGGCTCCTGTGATTTGTTTTATGCCTATAAGGAAGGAAAAAATTGGACTGAGGCCATGAATTTAGGAGGGGTGATAAACTCAGGGGTTTGGGAGTCTCAGCCTTCATTTTCTGCAGATGGAAAAACGCTCTATTTCGTAAGAGGAAAGCGTTCAGGACAAGGGATTTCCCATCAAGATATTTGGTCTGCGGAGCTTAGTGATAATGGTACATGGTCTAAGCCAGCTAAAATTCCAGGGTTGGTAAATACACCAGAGGTAGAAGAGTCTGTTTTTATACATCCCGATGGACAGACGTTATACTTCGCTTCAGACGGACATCCTGGAATGGGTGGGTTGGATTTATTCATGTCTAGAAAACATCCAGACGGAAGTTGGGGAGAGCCAGTAAATCTTGGTTATCCGATTAATACGGCAGGAGACGAAAATAGTTTATTGGTTTCTTCGAGTGGTAGTCTAGCTGTTTTTGCTAGTGATAGACCAGGAGGATTTGGTGATTTAGATTTATATCATTTCGAGCTTCCTGAAAATGTAAAACCACAGCCAGTAACTTATGCTGAAGGGTTAATCTATGATGCTAAAAACTTTAGGCCGCTCGACGCTTCGTTCGAACTCGTAGATTTAGAAACAGGAGCTTCTGTAGCGGTAGGGACAAGCGATAAATCTGGAGAATTCTTAATTCCGCTTCCTGTAGGTAAAGAATATATGGTAAGTGTAAGCAGAGAAGGATATATGTTTCATTCAGAAAACTTCAAGTTAAAGACTAAGGGAATAGCAGAGCCTTACGAACTAAACGTGCCATTGAAAAAGATCACCACGGGAAATTCTGTAGTGTTACAAAATGTATTCTTTGACACGGATAGCTATGAGCTTAAAGAGTCTTCTAAAATAGAGTTGGGAAGGCTAGTTTCATTTATGAATTTGAATCCTGATTTACGAATAGAAATAGGAGGCCATACAGATAATATAGGTTCAGATACAGACAACGTACTTCTGTCTAAAAGCAGAGCAGAATCTGTAGCTAAATTCGTAGTAGATTCAGGTATAGTAGCAGATAGGGTTTCTGCTAAAGGGTATGGAGAAACAGCTCCAATAGATTCTAATAAGACAGATTATGGAAGGGCAGCCAACAGAAGGACAGAGTTTAAAATCAATTAGTGTTTAGAAGCTTATTGGTTTGAATAAAGACTTTCTATATCGAGCTTTTCTTTACCCACAGAAACTTTCGAACCAATAGTAATCTTAGAATCTAAATCCAATAACATTCTGCCTTTCACCTGTTCAGAAGAAGAAGTTACGGTAATACTGGCTGGTCCATATTCTGGTTTTTTTCTAAACGCTGCGTATGTATAATCACAGTTTTTTAAACGCACATCAGTAACTTCTAATTGAGAGTAATCCTTAGAAGCTATTCCTATTACAGCTCCGTTTATGCTGGTGTTAGAAATTTTAAGTTGAGAGTTTTCTCCACCAGAGATTCCTTTATCTCCTGCTTTAGATATTTCACAGCCTATTATTTCTATCTGACTTCCAGAGAAGTCTAGGGCGTCATTTTTGGTTAAGGTTATAACAGAATTAGACAATACACCTGTGCAGAAATCGGCATCAAAACCATCTGAGAGTGTGTTGCTCACCGTGCTTTCAGTCATAGTGAACTTAGATCGAATAATGTTCAATCCATCTTCACATTGATTATCATTAAAAGAGCAGTTGGCTATGGCCACAGAGCCGCCATATAGAGTAACCGCACCAGTTAAAATCCAGTGATTCTTATTCATGGAGTTTAGTCCAGTAAAGTGCGTGTTTTCCAGAATAGAATGTCCGTGTTCAGAGAATACATTAAAGCCCGAGCCGGTGCTGTCTGAAGAGAAAATGTGAACAGGGTTTTTTGGTGTTCCTTTAATTTCTACTGGGATATAACTTATAAACCCAGCAGTATTTGTGAGGTCTATAGAAGATCCTGCTTCTATTATCAGCTTTTCAGCATCGGTAGCCACTACATTTTTAGTGAAATAATAAGTGCCCTTAGGGATTGTTATAATACCTTTCTTTTTATACTGATTTAAGACAGAAGAGAAGTCTCCTCTTACGTCTATATTATCTGGTAGAGGCCATTTAGAGATCTTCTCCCTAATTAACTTTCCTCCTAGGTTCTTAGGGACATAATAAACATATTTCACATCTGAGGGGAGGAAGAGGTGTTTGGTCTCATAATCTGAAGTGAATCCAGTAAAATCAACCGAAGAATCTAAGAGAATAAGTTGGTCTGGAAGAGAATCTGTGCTATACGCTTTTACAGAAATATCAGACTGATGAAAGTTTCTTAACGAAATTTTCTTCATTCCGCCTTCCTCATTTTCTAAATGCGCTTTTAACGCTATAGCAGGACGGAAATAATCTAGGGTGTCTGGAAATTTTTGCCACACATCTTTCACGAATGTTACTTCCTTAAAATCTTTCATGAACGTCAAAAGAGAATCTTTCTCAGACTCCATAGCACGAGCACTTTTCTCGAAAAAATCCAAGTCTACTTGAGCTTGATAGAAAGGGTATTCATACGCTAGCAAGTCTAAGTTGGATTGAATTTTAGCTGCATTGTTTTCATTGAAATTTTTTATATAATCTACGGAACCTAGCTTTTGTATATAAGACAAATAGAAATCTCTGAAGTTAACATCACGGAGAAGAGCTAGATTTAGATTGGTCGGTCTCCTCTCTGTCAGAACTTCGTCTACTAGGTAGAACAGTCTTCTTCCTGTTATATGTTGTTTATCCTGGAAACAATCATACAGAATAGGTTCTAGCTTAGCGGTAACAGGGTTGTAATACTGGCGCTGGTTATGCCATGCTTGAGCGTGGTCTACGTTTCCTAAATCCAGAATAGCGATGTACTTAGCGAAAGCTTCTAGATTGACATAGTTGTTTGGGTCGCTTTCGAGATTTTTATACTTGTTTAAGTTACTCTGAGCTACTAAAAACTGTTCATGAAGCGTAGCGCTTTTGTGAGTTCTGTTTTTCTTAAAAGGAAGTATTGTACTTGACATAAATGCAGGAGAAAGCACTTTTCTGGGTTTAGTTTCTAAGTCATAGTTGAGTTGCCACAAACCCTCCTCATCTAATTTCACGATAGGTCCTTCTCGCCTATTTCTAGCCTCTAGTAATTGTTTATCGAAGTGTTCTTCTAAAGCATAAGCTCCTTTTATTTCGCCATTTATTTCTACATTGACAAAATCATACCTAGTAGTAAGTAAATCTTCTTCAGCGCATATTTGATGAATATACCATTCTAGCATCATCCCTCTGGTCTCTGGGTTTTGTATAGAGAAAGACTTAAGTCCATTATATGCATTGTTTCCTGAAGTTTTAATTCTAAGAGAATATTTATCCGTTTTCAAATGATCAGTCCAATCTCCTTTAAGTCTTAACTTAACAGGAGTAGAATCTCCTTTCTGCAGAATGAATCCTTTTACATACTTCTTGAATTCTTTTCTGAGAATCATTTCTTTTCTTCCCTCAGTTAAAAAGCTATCGAGCAAAGAAAATTGATGCGGTGGAATATATATTCTAAGTGTGGAGTCTGTAACAGGAGGTTTAGGAGTAGATGACATTCTAACGATAGAGGCATCATCGAAATAGATGTCCGAATTCGTAGAGTTAAGTCCATACACCTTAACTACATCATAATCTTTTATAGCTTTAAACGTATTGGTCATAAGAGTCCATTCTCCTTCAGTTTTGGCTGTGAAGCAATTAGAGTCATATTGGACTGTTTTATTATCAGAAATAATCACGTTACCAACTTTCGAAGGTTTAGCTGATTTAAACCATATCTCAGCATGGATGAGTTCTCCTTTCTTTACGTTTCTGAATTCGACTGTAAAGGCATACGGTGCGGACTTATTAGTTTTGCAAGAATAGTTGCCTGTACGAGAATAATCGGCAGATCTTTGAAGACCATTGAAGAACGATTTTTCATGACATAGGAATAAATCTCCTTTATTTTCCTCAGCGCTACAGGTGAGTCTCTGAACTATTAAGTCGCTATGAGCGTTGGTTTTATAACCATCATTGCAACTGCTTAAAGCTGAGGTAGTGAGCACAATAGAGAAGATAATATAAAACCAGTTTTTCATTTGTTACATCATATTGCAAAGCGTAAAAGTAGGTTTTATAGCCTCTTTACCTAAAGCTCAATTTAGTATTTATCTCACACTCTTAGTACCTTTTCATATATTTCGAGATATTACTAGTCGAAAGAACGTTTACATGAGGATATTTTTAATGTTTATAGTCCTATTATCTGTAAAGTATGCAGGCGCTCAATCGTGGAATGAATACTTCGAAGCCGGTAATGGTGCGCTGGAAAACGAAGACTACTTTTCGTCTAATTATTATTTTGGGAAATGTATGGAGTTGGACTCCACCGTTTTTGATCTGAACGTAAGGTATGCAGAGAGTTTAAGACTGACCAAGAAATATCACTTAGCAGAACATCAGTACGGTAAAGTATTCTCTAAAGACAAAGGAAAGCTCTTTCCGCTGGGGCAGTTTAAGCTGGGTGAAATGCTTTATATCAATGGAAAATATAAAGAAGCTGTAAGAAACTTTAAGAAGTTTAAGAGGAAGAGAAAGAAGGATGTCGATGCTTCTTTTTATGATTTAGCTGCGCAATGGGTGAAAACTGCCACATTCGCGTTGAATACTAAGAATGCAGTTCTAGACTCTAGGTTAGAAAACGTTCCGTCTGTAATAAATGAAGGTGAACTTCAGCTTTCTCCTGTAATGAGAGATTCTACACTTTATTTTTCGAGTTATTCAGAGTTGGGAGATTTTCTAGAGTTAAAAGAAGTAATGATTACTGATTCTCTGATAGGCGAAAAGAACTCGATAGTTGTGCTTGGTATAGATGTTGAGTTGGATCTGGCTAATCTTACATTTGGAAAAGGCGCAGAAGTGTTTTTTAGTGTTTGTTCGGGAGATACATGTGCTATTTATGAAGGACAGTTTGAGGCTAATGTGATTTCGTCTATTTCTGAACTTTCCTTTTTCGCTAGTTCTCAGAGCGCCTCTATGCCGCATTATACTCTGAGAAATGGGAAAGAGTTTTTATTCTTCGTTTCTAAAGCAGAAGGCGGACAAGGAAGCAGAGATATCTGGTATTCTGATAGGTCTGAAGATACATGGTCTAAAGGTATAAACCTCGGAAAAACCATAAACACTCCAGGAGAAGAGGTTTCTCCTTTTTATGATGGAGAAAAGTTATTCTTTAGTTCTAACTGGCATAATGGTTTTGGAGGATTTGACATTGTCTTTTCAGAAGGTTGGCTGGCGCAATGGAAAGAAGTCACCAACCCAGGAAAACCCATCAATTCCTCATATCATGATTTGTATTATACCTATAACACAGAGGATAAGAAAGGATGGTTTTCAAGCAATAGAGTCTCTGGTGAAAACCTGGTAAACTCTACGTGCTGCAGTAAGATTTATGCCTTCGAATATCCAGACTCTTTAGAAGTAGGAAGAAAAAGCTATAAAGATTTAGAGGAACTGAATAAACACCTTCCAGTGACTTTGTTTTTTCATAATGACGAACCGAATCCTCGAACCAAGCTCATAGAGACAGAGTTTAATTATTTGACTACTTACCAAGAATACTTAGAGCTCATACCTGCTTATAAGAAAGAAAACTCTAGAGGAACCAGAGGAGAATCCAAATTAGATGCAGAACTGGATGTAGAAGACTTCTTTGAATTATTGGTGGAAAAAGGAGTTTCCGATTTAGCACTCTTCTCGAATCTACTGCTCAAAGAGTTGGCTACAGGAAAAAGCGTAGAGTTAGAAGTTAAAGGATATGCTAGTCCAAGAGCCAAGTCTGATTATAATGAGAAGCTATCTCGGAGAAGGATAAATAGTTTAGTTAATTATTTAAACGAATATGAAGGAGGAGTATTTAGACCCTATTTGAAGCAGAAAGCTTTTAACGGTGCAGAGCTTACTATTGTAGAAAATCCTTTTGGCGAGCAAGCTGCAGCGAAGGGTGTAAGTGATGCCCTAGAAGATGAAAAAGAATCTATTTATAGCAGAGGAGCTAGGTTGGAGCGTAAAATAGAAATAAGGTCAGTTACATTTAAAGAAACGGAGTTAAAAGAAAGTGAAGCTGTTATAGAGTTAGGAGATATTAGGGAGGGAGAAATGATTTCGAGTATTTATACGTTAACTAACTCAACCGATATGGATATTCAGTTGGATAGTATTGTCAGCTCATGCGGGTGTACAGTGCCTAGTTTAATGAGTGACTTTATTCCTGCAGGAGAAAGTGTAGATATAACCTTAGAGTTTGATGCTTCAGAAAAAGAGGGTTATCAAGAAAAAAAAGTAGCCATTTATAGCTCATCATTCACAGAGCCTAAGGTTTTAATCATCAAATCCTTTATTCATTAGCCTTCCTTTTCAAATTGTTAGGTTAGAGTTAGTTCCTGTTGAGTTTATAAGAATGTTATTTTATTTGGGGGATTGGGCTGGGTTTTGTGTATTAACTTCGGCGTCAAGATAAAACCGCAACAAAAAATGAAATTTATTCAATACACACTTATCACTGGCTTATTACTTTCAGTGAGCTATTGCAGCGCTCAGAATATTACTATTGGAAACACCACACTTACAGAGCGGGAAGTAGCCGTGGGTGTTCAGGTTCCATGGGAGATAGTTTGGGGTCCAGATGGTCATATCTGGGCTACAGAAAGAAGAGGGAAAGTTCTAAGAATAGAACCTACTTCAGGGACTACTACAGAAATACTAGATTACACTAATGAAGTAGATTATAGCGGAGGAGAGCCAGGAATGCTAGGGATGTGTTTACACCCAGACTTCATGAACACACCTTTGGTGTATGTGGTTTATGCCAGCCAGTCAGGGTTTAGTTATTCGGAGAACTTAGTTTCATTCGATTGGAATGGCACTGAGCTGGTAAATCCATTAGTTATACTAGATGACCTACATGCTGGAGGTATTCACTCTGGTTCTAGAGTAATAGTTACACAGGATGGAAAACTTATGATGACTGTCGGTGATGGAGGTGATGGAGGTTCTTCTTCACAAAACATGAATAGTACTGGAGGGAAAACATTAAGAATTAATCTTGACGGTTCCGTCCCTGTGGATAATCCAGACCCTACAAGTTATGTTTGGTCATATGGCCATAGAAATGCACAGGGATTAACTCAAGCGCCAGATGGAAAGGTCTATAGCTCTGAGCACGGTCAGTCTGCACAAGATGAGCTTAACCTAATAGAGCCGGGTTTGAACTATGGATGGCCTGATGTAGAGGGTTTCTGTGATAATTACCCTGGGTCTGCTGGAGAGCCATCAGACTGTGAAGCGGCAGGTTTTACTGAGCCTCTTATAGAATGGAGACCGTGTATGGCTGTGAATGATTTAATCTATTATAACCATCCATCTATTCCTGAGTTTGATAACACGCTGCTTATGGCTGTGATGAAGGGATTTAGTGGGCAGAGTGATAGAGGATTATTTATTCTTCATTTAAATGATAATGGAACTGCTGTCGAGTTCGATGACAATGAAGATATTATTTTAGCTAATAAGGGAAGAGTGAGAGACATCTGTATGGACCCTAGTAATGGAGCTATTTATATCGCAGTAAACGGAAATTCATATCCAGGGAGTGGCCCAAATAAAATTTATGAGTATAAAAATGAAGCGTTTATCTCTGTGAGTGAGCGTGCTATGACTCAGACATTAAACATCTATCCAAATCCTTCTGCTGGGGATGTGAATTTTCAAGTAAGTGAGCATTTATTAGGCGGATCTTATGAGGTGATTAGTTATGATGGGAAGAAAGTTTTAGAAGGATCTATTTCTTCTACAAAGTTTGAAATTAAAAGTGGTGCACTTAACTCAGGAAGCTATTATGTAGTGGTAAATGGAAATTTAGGAAGTATCTCTAGAACATTTATAATTCAATAAAATATGATTTTAAAGAATATTTTGGAAGCAAAGCTTTGGCTTTGCTTCTTTTTTTTAGTGGTTTTTTCAGGAACCGCATTAGCTCAGGGACCTCTCATATTAGAAGGTGAAGTATCTAATATAGATGAAGGGCCCTTTTCTATGGCGTCCATTTTAAATAATAAAGAGTCTAACTATTATTTTCCTATTAAAAATTTAGGAGAAACTTCAGACACACTTAAGATAGAGCCTATAATACCTTTAAGCATAGCTGTCATTCAAGAGAGAGGATTTATGCAAAACCCATTAGGCTCGAGTGTTTATCCTGTATCTGAGATAGGCGCTGCAGAGCTAGAAAGCACCAATAATTTCTCTGTCCAAGATGCCCTAAATCAAATTCCGGGAGTGAAAATGGATAGCAGAGGATATAACGGAAGCAGAAGACTGAGCTTAAGAGGTACCATAGCGCGTTCTCCATTTGGAGTAAGAAATGTACGAATGAAAGTGAACGGCTTTCCCATCACATCTTCTGATGGCTCATCGGCATTAGAGTTAATAGAGCCGGCAGACATTCAGTCTATGACTATCTATAAAGGACCCTCTGGGAGTTATGAAATGACAGGAACAGGTGGAGTAATCTCTACTAAGTTAAAATCTGTATATAAACCATTAGCAGCCAGTGCGGAATTGACGTATGGTAGCACAGCATTCATGAGAACTCACTTCAGTGCTGGATTTGCCAAGAAAAAAATCTCAGCCAGAATAAGTGGAGTTTACTCCAGTAATGATGGATACAGAACGCAAGAAGCCAATGATAAAAAACAACTCACACTTACGGCTAACTATGAAGTTAACAACAGGCTCAAGTATGATGTTTTAGGAATGCTTTATGAGGGCTGCTGGGAGCTCCCAGGGCACATAACTTTAGATGATGTGGAAGAAGATCCTACAAGTGCTAATCCTAATAGTGTAGACTATAATGCTCATGTAGCCAGAAGAAGAGCTTATATCGGAGTCCATCAGAGGGCTGACATAAGTGAGAAGCTATGGAATGATACATGGATATTTGGGCATTTCTCTGACAAGCTAAATCCTTATGGAACATTCCCAGGGTTTCAAGGGTTAAAAGATGAAACGTCAAGGGAGCTAGGAGGGAGAACCGAGTTTACCTTTATGCCTAACCTAGTCTCCTATAATTGGAAGTTTAAGTTAGGAACCCAATGGCAAAACTTCTCTAATCAAATTGAGGAATTCAATAATGTGCTAGGGGAAAAAGGAACACTTAAATATGATAATTCTACAGTAATTACTGAAGGATTAATATTCGCCTCGGCTGAGTATATACTGAATGATAAACTGACTGCCAATGGTCAGTTGGGTTATAATATCTATAACCTAGATAATTCAGGAATAAATCCAAGTAATGATGCTGATTTAGATTACAGCATCAAGGGAAACACGAAGGTTTTACCAAGGGTAGGAGTAAATTATAAGCTTACCTCCACTGTAAATACGAGTCTTTCCTACGCTCAGGGTGTTGGTTATCCAAGCATTTTTGAATGGGTAGATACAGATTCTGGATTATTCAGTAACAGGCTAGACGCAGAAACTTCAGATAATTTGGAACTTTCATTTAAAGGAAGAAAAAAAATAG
>Ga0114995_10000555_pt1 | contig 26176 bp, 22 predicted proteins | sample ArcticOcean_MG_C_11_FD_87038 | JGI IMG/M metagenome (GOLD analysis project Ga0114995, IMG submission 87038) | Marine microbial communities from western Arctic Ocean - ArcticOcean_MG_CB2_154 | ecosystem: Environmental > Aquatic > Marine > Oceanic | place: Arctic Ocean: Canada Basin | collected... | reverse complement strand
TTTGAAGCGGGGATTGGCTTTACCGTGCCGCTCAAATCCAAAACTGATGATTTCATTGGCCGTGATGCTTTGATCCGCCGCAAAGAAACCCCAGCACGTAAGCTTGTTGGCTTGGATATAGACAGCAATGTTGACGTGTTACATGGCGATTGCGTACATATCGGCCGAGCTCAGATTGGTGAAGTGACCTCATCGATGCGTTCGCCTATTTTGGGTAAAAACATCGCCTTAGCACGAGTGGATGTGGCGCATCATGCGGTTGATACTGAGGTTGAGATTGGCAAGTTGGACGGGCATATGAAGCGTCTGCCAGCTAAGATTGTGCCTTTTGCGCATTACGACCCAACAAAGTCTAAGCCTAGGTCCTAAGGTTTAGCCTGTATCCTACCGATGCGCAGACGCTGGCTTTATAGCTTACGCTAATGGTGCTTGTATGCAGAGCATTTAGTTCAGAAAAGCTCCCAAGATGGCATTAAATTGGGAGTCATATTTTTATCCACTTAAATTTTGAGGTAGCTTTCTAGGCTATCATCCATCGCGTCTTTCCAAGGTGTATGATGCGCTGGGGCTTTGGTGCCGGTCATTGGGCTAATATAGCCATGATCGCGGAACTCCATGATACCCGTCTTTTTATGCTTCTTCCATTCAAAGAAAGCTTGGTTTGAGGCCTCCACATTGAAGCTCGGGTAATCAGTTTCGTTCATCAATTCCATAGTATAAGCGCCTTGATATTCGACTGCTCCATAATCATCTACAATCGTATCCTCAGCGGCAACTCGCTCAACAACATCCTGCGCCATTTCAGCCCTTGTTGGCAAGGAAATCCTATCCATAATACAATCGCGCACCCACCACGCCTGTGCGTCGAACATATTGAAGGTATACCATTGGTCCTGCATGCCCAGATAAAACATGTCTGAATTTTTAATCCAAACTACACCTTTGTAGAGATCCGCCGAGGCCAGTCGATTGGCGGTTCTAAGCCGCAGGTCATCGGGCAGGAAGGGGAAGTGATGTTTATAGCCAGTACACAAGATGATCGCGTCGACATCCTTGCTGGTGCCGTCAATGAAATGCGCCGTGGCGCCCTCCACACGGTCCAGTTTGGGAACTTCTTGCCAATTGTCTGGCCAGTCATAGCCCATGGGGGCGGTACGATGTGCCACCGTAATAGATTTTGCACCGTATTTCCAACATTGTGAGCCGATATCTTCCGCCGAATAAGACGTGCCTAGGATTAACAAATCTTTGCCAGAAAATTCATGGGCATCACGGAAATCATGCGCGTGTAGAATGCGGCCGTTGAATTGATCAAATCCAGGATATTCTGGTGCATTAGGGACGCTGAAATGCCCTGTCGCGACGATTACTTTGTCAAAATACTCTGTGCTGTCTACATCTGCCACCTCATCGCGAGTGGTTACCTCAAAGCCGCCACCCTTGGCGGTGCGCACATCGCGCACAATGGTTGAAAACTGGATCATGTCGCGTACCCCAGATTTTTCAACGCGGCCCTTAATATAGTCGAATAAAACTGCGCGCGGCGGGAAGGAGGCGATCGGCTTTCCAAAATGCTCTTCAAAAGTGTAATCCGAAAACTCCAAACCTTCTTTGGGGCCGTTTGACCATAAGTAGCGATACATTGACCCGTGGCATTGGTTTCCGTATTCATCTACGCCCGTGCGCCAAGAGTAATTCCAAAGTCCGCCCCAATCGGATTGCTTCTCAAAGCATACAACCTCTGGGATGCTAGCTCCTTTATCCTTTGCAGATTGAAAGGCCCGTAATTGCGCTAGCCCTGACGGGCCAGCGCCGATTATGGCAACGCGTTTTGTCATGAAAGGTCCCTATCTTTTGTTGGGATGATTGAAAGCGTCGCCAGTTTGAAAGTCAAGTTTTCCATATGATTTTGACGGCTAATTCCCATATGAAACAATGTTTTTTGGCGTTCATAAAGGTGATAACTGACACAAAGGCCAGGTCGCAAACTTCGGTGGAAATATGGGTGGTATTTGTGATATGATCCGGCCGTATGGGCGTATCGCATTCGATTACTTTGCAATCAAACCAAAAGGAAATTCCAATGACTGAATACTCAAAACCTGGTGCAAAATTTTGGGCAATGGGCGCGTTTGGTCTGATTTGGAGCGTTATGGGCTGCTACAATTACATCATGCAAACCAACCCTGAGGCGCTGGCACAATTTCCTGAGGCCTATCAGATGGTGATCAAAGGTCGGCCAGGTTGGGTATCTTTATCCTTTGTGATTGCCGTGTTCGGTGGGGCATTGGGCAGCGCGTTGATGTTGATGCGCAGAGCCGTCGCACGCCCTGTCTTGCTTCTATCCTTGTTGGGGGTGGTGGTGACATTCCTGCAAGCGCTATGGGTGATTGTATCCGCACCCGGGGCTGGCTCCATTGTCATAGGCACTGGCATGTCGCTGGTTGTTGCGGCCTATTTGGTCTGGTTTACACACCGCAAAGCTGGGCGTGATTTGCTGCGCTGATCTGCTGTATAAAATTAAAAAACCGCCCCTTTCAGCGCGGTTTTTGAATTTTCGAGTGGTTTGAACCCTCTTAGATATCCATCGTATTGGCTTTTTCCCAATCGCTGAAGTGGCCGCAGAAATCATTCCATTCCGAATGTTTCATTTTCAGATAGGCGGCGGAGAATTCCTCTCCCATAGCATCTTTTAGGCCTTTATCTTTGTCATACTCGCGTAACGCATCAAGCATATTTAGTGGCAGTTTTGGCGCGCCACGGACTTTGTGACCTTCGGCATACATGTCGATGTCATGGCGTTTGCCGGGATCTGCCTGCGAGCGCACACCCGACAGGCCAGCTGCGATGATCACAGCCTGCAACAGGTAAGGGTTCACAGCGCCATCTGGGAGGCGCAATTCAAACCGGCCGGGGCCGGGCACCCGCACCATATGCGTGCGGTTGTTTCCAGTCCAAGTAACTGTATTTGGGGCCCAAGTGGCGCCTGACATTGTACGTGGGGCGTTGATGCGTTTAAAACTGTTGACTGTAGGGTTTGTGATTGCTGCTAAGGCAGAGGCGTGCTTCATAATGCCACCTAAGAAATGCCGACCCTTTTCTGATAGCCCCAACTCAGCGGTTTGGCTGCTGTCATTGGCGTCCATCGCAAAGACATTAATTTTGGCCGCAGCCCCCGGCGCATCCCAAACAGAGATATGCGCGTGGCAGCCATTTCCGGTTAGCCCTTCGATGGGCTTAGGCATGAAAGTGGCCCGGTACCCATGCTTCTCTGCAACAGTTTTGGTCATAAACTTAAAGAAACTGTGCTTGTCAGCTGTTTTTAACACATCATCAAAATCCCAGTTCATCTCCCACTGGCCATTTGCGTCTTCATGGTCGTTTTGATAGGCGCCCCAGCCGAGATCTAACATGTAATCGCTGATTTCTCGGATCACATCCAAGCGGCGCATGAATGCTTGTTGGTCATAGCAAGGCTTAGCGGCGGTGTCGTACGGATCAGATATCTGATCGCCTGCAGGGGTAAGCAAAAAGAATTCGGCTTCAATCCCAGTTTTGACATGCATGCCCTCTGAGGCAGCATCGGCAATAAGGCGGCGTAGCACATTGCGTGGGGCTTGGGCCACATCTTCGCCCTCCATCACACAATTTCCTGGCACCCAAGCGATCTCTTTGTTCCACGGCAGAATGATTACAGCTTCAGGATCCGGCACCGCCAACATATCGGGGTGGGCAGGTGTTAGGTCGAGCCACGTTGCAAAACCTGCAAAACCTGCGCCATCTTCCTGCATGTCTGCAATAGCTCGGGCGGGCACCAATTTTGCCCGTTGTCCACCGAACAGGTCGGTAAATGAAATCATGAAATATTTTATGCCGTTGTCTTCAGCGAATTTTGCCAGATCTTTTGCCATGGTGTTCCCCTTATTGATCGTTTAAATTTTTAAAGGCGCGTCGAGATAACCCACCGCGCCTAATATGTTAAAATGATCCGGTTTTTCCGGGCCACCAATCGGTGCCTGCCAGTGGAACCTGCGCCATCGCGGCGGCTTCCATGGTGAGTGCAACCAAATCTTCGGGCTCAAGATTATGCAGATGGTTTTTACCACAGGCTCGCGCAATCGTCTGAGCCTCAAGTGTCATTACCTTGAGGTAATTTCGCAAGCGCCGGCCACCCTCAATCGGATCAAACCGTTTCATCAGCTCAGGATCTTGCGTGGTAATACCCGCTGGGTCTTGGCCTTCGTGCCAGTCATCATAGGCCCCCGCAGTGGTGCCCAATTTGTTATACTCAGCCTCCCATTTGGGGTCATTGTCTCCGAGGGCTATCAATGCTGCAGTCCCAATGGCCACAGCATCGGCTCCCAAAGCCATAGCTTTGGCCACATCGGCCCCAGTACGAATTCCACCTGAGAGGATGAGCTGCACCTTACGATGCATACCCAGATCCTGGAGAGCTTTTACAGCTGGACGAACAATGGCAAGTGTCGGCTGGCCAACATGTTCAATGAATACGTCCTGCGTGGCTGCCGTACCTCCCTGCATACCGTCCAACACAATTGCGTCGGCCCCGGCTTTTACAGCTAATGTTGTATCATAATAGGGGCGGGCACCGGCAACCTTAACATAGATAGGTACTTTCCAGCCCGTTATCTCGCGGAGCTCAAGAATTTTGATTTCAAGATCATCTGGGCCAGTCCAGTCGGGATGACGGCAAGCAGATCGTTGATCAATACCCTTTGGTAGGTTGCGCATGCTGGCTACCCGGTCACTTATTTTTTGCCCCAAGAGCATGCCGCCACCGCCGGGCTTTGCACCTTGGCCCACAACAATCTCAATTGCATCTGCTTTGCGCAGGTCATCTGGGTTCATGCCATAACGTGATGGCAGATATTGATATACCAGCTTTGACGAGTGGCCACGCTCTTCTGGTGTCATCCCGCCATCACCAGTAGTGGTTGAGGTGCCAGCTTCTGAAGCACCGCGGCCTAAGGCCTCTTTTGCAGGGCCCGAAAGTGCTCCGAAAGACATACCCGCAATTGTGATTGGAATATCTAAGTGGATGGGGTTGGATGCATTTAGCCCGCCAATAGTGACGTTGGTGTCACATTTCTCGCGATAGCCTTCCAGTGGGTAGCGCGAAATTGACGCCCCAAGAAACAGAAGGTCGTCGAACGTGGGTAGCTTGCGTTTGGCACCACCTCCACGAATGTCATAAATGCCAGTCGCTGCGGCACGTCTGATCTCACTGTTCACATCTTGAGAGAAGGTGGCTGATTGCCGGGGTGTTGTGCGCGGGATGCCACTATCATCATTGCTCATGTTGTCGACCCTTAATACGCGTTATCAATGTTGAAATTATAGAGGTTGCGCGCAGAACCATAGCGCTTGAACTCTTCTGGTTTGGCGTCGCATTCCCCTTCGGTTAACAGTGCGCGTAGAATTTCTAAGTGCTCTGGCCGCATCTCTTTTTCTTCGCAATCCGCACCCAGTGACTTTACTGAACCGCGGACGAACAAACGCGCCTCATAACAACTGTCGCCCAAAGCCTCACCTGCGTCACCGCACACAACCATATTGCCTGATTGAGCCATGAAGGCGGACATATGGCCGATGTTACCGTGCACCACGATGTTGATCCCCTTCATAGAGATCCCGCAGCGTGAGGAGGCGTTGCCTTTGACTACTAACAGGCCCCCATGTCCGGTTGCACCTGCGTATTGGCTGGCATCACCATCGATTACAACTTTGCCTGACATCATATTTTCGGCCACGCCTGGTCCGGCGCTGCCTTTTATGTTGACCGTAGCCTGTTGGTTCATACCGGCGGAGTAATATCCGGTTGATCCACGCACGGTGACCTCAATTGGAGAGTCCAAGCCGCAGGCAATGGCATGCCCGCCTTTTGGGTTCATAATTTCCCATGCGGTTTGGTTAGTGGCCTCATTCTGCGCGTGCAGGGTTGCGTTTAATTCCCGCAAGCTGCCAGTGGATAAGTCATAAGTCTGCATTTCAGTGGTTCCAGAAATAAACGGTTGCGGGCTCAGGTTCCCAAACTCTTGCATCTTCGATACCGGGTAGGTTGACCAAGGCACGGTATTCGCTGCCAAAAGCTACATATTGATCAGTTTCGGCCATTACTGCAGGTTTGCAAGCAATCGGATCACGCACGACACCAAAACCATCCTTGGTGCCAACCACGAATGTGAAAAATCCATCCAGATCTTTTAGACTGCTTTCCAGAGCTTCACCCAAGGTGCTGCCATTTTGCATTTTCCACGTCAAATAAGCTGCACCCACTTCAGTGTCATTCTCTGTTTCGATATGCACCCCATCGCGTCGTAGTTTCCGGCGCAGGGAATTGTGGTTGGATAAAGAGCCGTTGTGTACGAGGCACTGGTCGCTGCCCGTGTTAAATGGATGTGCGCCCATAGTGGTTACTGCTGATTCGGTTGCCATGCGTGTGTGGCCAATTCCATGGCTTCCTGACATTTGAGCAATATCAAAACGTGATGCTACGTCTTTTGGTAGCCCCACCTCTTTGTAAATCTCTAGACTGTCGCCAGAGCTCATTACTCGCACGTTAGGCCGAATCTCTTTAAGCACGGCTCGGGCTGATTTCACCTGGTCGGTGCGCATTTCCAGCACGGCATGTGTGCTCTGAACGCGGATATCAATATCGCCTTTGATCAGTTGTTTCAGAGCATCTTTGAGTTGGTTAAAATCAACATCGGGCGTATCTGATTGAACAGTTAACTTACCGATATTTTTAGATTCTTTACTATATATTGCGATCCCCGCACTGTCAGGGCCACGATCCGTCATCGTGATTAACATATCTGTTAACATGGCCCCGAGTTTGGGCTCCAAAGATTTGTCTTTGAGAAAAAGACCAACGATCCCGCACATGCGGCATTCCTTTCACAAGTAATGTCCCTAAATGGGCTCTAGTAGAACGCTAGCACTAAACGTTCAGCGGCTCAACCAAGAGGAAACTTTTTTTCATAAGCGGTAAATATATCTTTTGTGGTAGGGCTAAATATGTTTAATTTCAGACAAGTGTCCAAGATCTAAAATAATAAGACGTGATTGCAAAAAAAACTGGGAGTTAAATTTGGAACAACAATTAGCAGAGCTCACCGCTCAGGTGGCCGCACTGAAAGCAAGTGCTGGTGTGACCAACACCAACTTTGCTGAAACTTACTATTACTTAACTATACCCTTGATGATTATCATCCATGCTGGCTTTTTAGCCTATGAGATGGGGGCTTCACGTGCAAAGAACGTTTTGTCCTCCGGTGTTAAAAATATTCTGGCGTTCGCATTTATGATCCCAACATTTTATTTCTTTGGGTGGTGGGTCTACTGGGGCTTTCCGACAGGTCTGACGTTCAGTGCAGGCCCGATGGGTATTTCTGGCTGGGATTACGCCAACTCCATTGCGTTGGGTTGGGGTGAATCAACCGCTTACATGGGACCAAATATTTCTGATCAGGCCTCAGGTGTGTTCTTTGGTGCCTTCGCAATGTTTGCGGCCACAACGGCTTCGATTATGTCAGGTGCTGTGATTGAGCGCATTCAAACTGTTGGGTTTGTCATCCTTGCTATCGTTCTGGGTTCATTCGCCTGGGTTGTTGCGGCGGCTTGGGGTTGGCATGCTGACGGTTGGCTTGTCACACAATGGGGCGTGCATGATTTCGGCGCGGCGGGGCTTGTCCACGCAGTTGCAGGGTTCTTTGCGCTGGGCGTGTTGATGCATCTTGGGCCACGGATCGGTAAATTTAATGCCGATGGCACTGCAAACCACATAGCAGGTCACAACATGCCTCTTACTGTGGTTGGCTTGATGCTGATTATCGTAGGCTTCTGGGGTTTTCTGATGGCCTGTGTGATTGTGCCAGGTGAGGCTTGGTCTTGGTTCGCTGATCAACAATCCACGATCTATGGTACTCCAATCACATTGTCTGCACTGGCCTTCAACATATTGATGGCAATCGCAGGTGGAATCATTGGCTCTTGGATTTGGACGAAGGATCCGTTTTGGATGATGTCTGGCGCGCTTGCTGGGATCATTTCAACTGCCTCTGGCTTGGACATCTACTATCCAGCTTTGGCGTTCATCATCGCAGTCTCGGCTGGTATGATATTGAAACCGGCGGCCACATGGCTTGAAAACCGCGGTATCGATGATGCTGTTGGCGCAGTAACAGTACACGGCACAATTGGCCTTTATGGGGTGGTTATGTTGGGTGTCTTCGGTTCGGGCTTTCCTGCCCTAGCCATTGAAAATGCTCCCGTCGTCACTCTTTACGGTCAAATAGTAGGGGCGATAGTCTTCGGCTTGCTGGGTTTCGTACCGGGTTATGTCTGTGCCTTCATCCTCAAAAAGTTGGGTATGTTGCGAGTTCCCGCGGCCGCTCAAGCAGCCGGTCTAGATACGGTCAAAGTACCCGCGCAGGGCTATCCTGAAGGTATTGCACCTTCCGGCCCTGCATCCAGCTAATTAACATCAAGGAGAAATATGATGTTTCCATATGATAAAGCAGATTGGTCGGCCGTCGATGGTCCAATGTTTATGTTGGCCAATACGGCGTGGCCGGGTATCTTTACTGCAGTTGCTGCGGTGATCTGTGTTTTGGTGCTGGTTGTGGGCAATCGCTCGGAGCAGGCCCAATACGAAAAAGCTGAAAAATAATCTAATATTTCAGTATGAGAAAGGGGGGCCGCTGTAAAAGTGGCCCTTTTTTTATCTGAGGGTGTATAAATTAATGCAAACTGCATTTCCCCTTACAGGAAAAAAAATTGCCTCTTAGTATTGATTTCTGCGTTAAAATCGTACTGGTTGTTTCTGTAATAAAATTTAAATTAGGAGATGCTTGAATGTCCATTATTTGGAGAAATTCGGCGCTAGCACATCGTCACGCTGAAATTGGTGGTGAATTGGAAGACTGGAATGGCATGGGCACCGCCTGGTTTTATGATCATACGCCGGAACGTGCCAAAGCAGATTATGAGTCGGTCCGTACAAAAGCGGGATTGATGGACGTATCTGGTTTGAAAAAATGTCACGTAGTTGGACCTGATGCGGCCTATGTGATTGATCGCGTAACCACTCGTAATGTCGAAAAAATAATGCCTGGACGCTCTGTTTATGCATGTATGCTAAATGACCAAGGTAAGTTTATTGATGACTGTGTGATATACCGGTTAGCCGTGAATAGCTGGTTGGTAGTGCATGGCACTGGGACTGGCATGGAGCAGCTATCCACTGTGGCTGCATCCAAAAACTGCGAAGTGATTTTTGATGACGATATGCATGACATGTCGTTGCAGGGCCCCGTCTCAGTAGACTTCTTGGCTAAACATGTGCCTGGCATTCGTGATTTGGCCTATTTTGGTTTGATGCAAACCAAACTGTTTGGCCGAGCTGTGATGATTTCACGGACTGGTTATACTGGTGAGCGTGGCTATGAGATTTTTTGTGGCCGTAAAGATGCTGTTCATCTTTGGGATTCGATCCTTTCTGAGGGTGCTGACATGGGTATTCGCCCGGTTCAATTCTCAACATTAGATCTGCTGCGCACAGAAAGCTATCTGTTGTTCTACCCTGGTGACAATTCAGAAACCCATCCCTTTGACAACGAAACCTGTGGCGACACGCTCTGGGAGTTGGGTCTTGAGTTTACAGTGTCACCTGGAAAAATCGGCTTCATTGGTGCGGAAAACCATTATTCATCCAAAGGCAAAGAGCGTTTTAAAATCTTTGGTGTTAAATTGGAGGGTACGGCGCCAGCAGACGAGGGCGCAGACCTGCTGCAAAATGGGCAACATGTTGGCGTAGTCACCTTCGGTATGTATTCCGACGTAAACAAGCACAACGTTGGCATCGCTCGAATGCCAGTCAATTGCGCTGTTGCGGGAACGGCTTTGACCGTCCGTAATGCTGATGGGGCCGAGATTGCCTGTGTGGCGTCCGAAATGCCATTTTATGACGAAGCTAAATCAATCCGCACTGCAAAGGGTTGATCTAACGTTAAAGGCGCGCTTGTATGATTTGCAAGCGCGCCTCTACTATTTTTATGTTGGGAGAATATAATTAAATGTCGGCATTTAAATTCCCTGAAAGTATTCTTAGTCGGCCTGTGTACGGCATTTTAGAGCCGCGGCCCGGAAAGTCGCATTTGATGATCTCTGATGCTGAAGGGGCGGAGGCTATTTTAGGCCTAGCCGTCCGGACGCCACATTTGATGGCCAACACGCATATTATTTTTATTCCCAACGGCACCAAATTTGGGACCAAACTGCAAGCACTTAATCCTGCGCAATATTATGAGGGCCCCAGTTATGCCGCTGCCCTTTCCCGAATTCAGCGGGTCTTGTCTGACGCTGCGATGGGTCTACAGATTTACCTTGCGGGGACCGAAGGTATGATGGGGCAGGCGCAGAATGAGGCAATGCAGGCTGGGTATGATTACACAGCCATTCAAACTGAACACCGTGGCTCTGTGGCGCGTCGAATGCAATGTGTGCACTGCAAAGGTATCACTGAAGATGTGATTATCGATCCGTTCAAGTGCAGTCACTGCGGGCTTAACCTGTTTGTCCGTGATCACTACTCACGTAGGATAGCAGCATTTCAGGGTGTATGTATTGATGCTGAAAATCCTGGCAATGTGCCGCCATCTACGGAGTTGTACTCATGAACGCCCCAGCGCCAAATTCAACAGCCCCGAAAGTGGTGGGCGCTGAAAAAATAAAAGTTGTTGTATCTGCCATAGTGCCTCTGAATAATTTGGTTACACGGTTTGAGTTCAAGCGCGCAGGTGGTGGCCAGTTCCCCACGTTTTCGGGCGGTGCGCATACCGTAGTTGAGATGCAGGACGGTGATTTCAAGCGTATAAATCCCTATTCATTGATGTCTGATCCTGCGGATCGTGACACTTATGCTATCTCGGTTCGACGTGATGATCAGGGCCGGGGTGGGTCGCTATTTCTGCACCAAAGAGTGCAAGTGGGCGCAACGATGACCTTAAGTTCCCCTGTAAATTTATTTTCTTTAGACCTGCGCGCCCGAAAGCATTTGTTTGTCGCAGGTGGTATTGGGATTACCCCATTTATGTCTCAAATCAAACAGTTGGACGCGGTCCATGGCAATTGGGAACTGCACTACAGCTGCCGCAATCCCGAATTAGGCAGCTATGTTGATGAACTGACTTCTAAACATGCCCACTCGGTGAATGTATATTACGATGATAAAAAACAGCTAATTGATCTGGAAAATCTTCTGGATGGGCAACCTATTGGCACACATCTTTATGTGTGTGGTCCCAAAGGAATGATCGACTGGGTGCGTACGACTGCCGCTGCGGTGGGTTGGCCTGACGCTCATGTGCACCATGAAGAATTTTTAGCCCCACAGCCTGGCAAACCCTTTGCGGTTCGGTTGGCCAAGTCTGGCCTCTCTGTCGAGGTGGGTGAACATGAAAGCTTGTTGGAAGCCATTGAGCGGCTTGGAGTTGAGCCACCCTACCTTTGCCGTGGTGGCGCTTGTGGGCAATGTGAGACTGATGTGTTGGAAAGTGAAGGCACATTTATTCATCGTGACCATTGGCTTGAGGATGATGAGAAGTCTTCAGGCGTAAAAATTATGCCATGTGTGTCGCGCTTTGAGGGTAAAACCCTTGTGCTGGACCGATAGGAGAATTGTGTCATGACCATTCAATTTAATGACGAGACATTTCGTGATGACTACTCATTTAGTAATTCACAGCGTGCAAAAGACAGGTTTCCGTTTCCGTTTCATGAAGACAGCTACATGTATTCGATAAATATGGAGCAGCATCAAGGTGGCCCAGCTGACAGTATTTATGAGAAGCGGTTTGATGTGGATGAGCATTATTTAGCCGAGATGCGCGACCGGGCTTTGGTTTTGGCTGATGATCCGCTGCGTTGCCAATCCTTGCCGCATATGACGCTTGCGGGTTGGGACCTGTTGGAACTCATTATGGTGTCGAAATCTGAGGATTATCCTGAGTTATTTGAATTACATCGGAATGGTTCCAAATGGCATTGGATTAACAAGCCTATGGGCATTGAAGATCACTTTGTTTTTATGGATGAGACTACGCTGCCTTACGGTCCGATGGAATATATCACCCGCCAAACTCAGGGCGATTTTTGTGTATTGGACCAGCGCGAAGACAACCTGTGGATGGATGCAGGTATGGTCACCACCCAAGCTGATTGGAGTTTGGATTTTGATATTGGCATGAACTTCTTTGAGTGGCATGCGCCTGTGCCATTGGCCCACGAGAAGGGCATTTTTAAACGCGCGTTGAAGTTTTTGCTTAGTATCCAGCAAGGCGCACCGGCGCGGCGACTGAACTGGACTATGACGGTTAACCCGCTGTTGGATACAAGCCCAGAAAATTATCACAAATGGGGCGTACAGAAAAACACTCTGACGCCAGAAAATCTGGGATCTAAACAGCATTTGCGTGTGGAGTTGCAAACGTTTTTTCGCCTGCCTCGCTCTAATGGGCTTGTTTTTCCAATCCGCTGCTATCTGATGTCATTCCAAGACATTATGGCAAAACCAAAATGGGGCCGCAGGCTGCACCGGGTGGTGCGCGATCTGCCGGAAGAATTGGCCACATATAAGGGCTTCATCGATAACCGGCCAATGATGTTGGACTTTTTGGCCCAGTATGACGATGGTTTGCCAACCTCTTTTGGAGTTTGGGCAGACGAGCATAGTGAGCCATCTTTACAAAAATAATTTGCGTTAAAGCACGCTATATGAGCTTCTTTTTCTGTATTTCTGTATTTCTGTATTTCTGTATTTCTGTATTTCTGTATCTAGCTGCTCTGAATTCCACCTTTTGTAAGAGCTTAGGGAATAAAATTTTTAATTCAGAGCTGCGTTATTATGTATTTTGTGGGTAGCTGATGATTGAGAGATACCGTGCAGGCAATTGAACCAGTTTTTCTGGCCCATGGGCGCTATCAGCATCAAAAAATAGCGTATCACCTGGCTTGAGCGGGTAAACTTCTTCGCCGTGGCGGTAATCAACTTCGCCTTCCAGCATATAGATGGTTTCAATCCCGCCATGTTGAAAGGTTGGGAACACATCGGATTCAGTCGATAGAGTTATTAAATATGGCTCTACAATGACTCCGCTTGCATTGGCTCCAATGTGGCCCAGGAGATTGTATTGATGACCCGCGCGGGTACCGGCACGCTCAGTCTCAACACCTTCGCCGGTTTTGGTGTGTATTCCTTCGCGTTGCTCCTCAAACCTACGGAAAAACGAGGTGATCGGGACTGACAGCGCATTGGCCAAAGTTTGTAAGGTTGTGAGAGAGGGCGAGGTATTGCCATTCTCAATTTTGGATAACATCCCAATAGAAAGCCCGGTTGTGGTGGCCAATTCGGCCACTGTAACTTCTTGGCGACGACGAAAGGCACGCACCTCACGTCCGATGGCAACCTCCAGCACTTTTTCGCGTTCCTCACGCACGACGTGTGGGTTTTGCGTTAGTTTTGAGACCATTTCAGGTGTTATTTTTTCAATATTCATAAATCCACCCTAATCTTTTACGTTGGTCTCTTGCTCTTCACATTAGTTTTCCTGTTAGTATCATAAATATGAATGATATGAAAATCCAGTCAATTGGTTTTTTGATTTTTGACGGCTTTCCGATGGCCTGTTTGACCTCAATGATCGAGCCTCTACGTGCGGCAAACGAAATCTCGGGCCAAGATGCTTTCTCTTGGACGCTTATGGCGGAAACCATAGATAAAATTTGCTCTAGCGCTGGGGTGAACTTTGAGCCGGATATGGTTCTGGCGCAGGCAGAGGGGCCCGATTATTTATTTTTACTTAGCCCGCCGATGGCAGGGTTTTCCAATCCAAAGGCGGGTTACGGTGCTTTGCGCGCGTTGGGCCGTCATGGAACAGTCCTAGGTGGTGTCAGCGGAGGAGTGTTTCCACTGGTACGTTCAGGGGTAATGGCTGGGCAGGTTGTCTCAGTGCATTGGTGCTATGAGGCGGCTTTTCGCTCTGAGTTTCCTGAAATAGAGGCTTCAAATCAGGTAATAGAAGTGTCGCAACGCCGTTATACCGCCTCTGGGGCGGCGGCGGCGTTTGACTTGTCCCTGCGGCTGATTGAAACTCGACTGGGGGCTGATGTTGCCACAGAAGTGGCCTGTTGGTTTCAGCATCCTTTGATGCGGGGTGAGGGGGTGCGCCAAAGCATTCCAACATACCGACAAACTTCAACTGACGCCACTCTGCCGCCAGTAGTGGCCAAGGCAGTGGCCGTATTTGCCGCCAATCTGACTGAACCAATATCTGTGGCCGATGTGGCTGATGAGGTTGGCGTCTCAGCTCGGCAAATTGAGCGTAGTTTTAAGAAGGCTACTGGCCAAAGCCCATCACATTACTACCGTTCTATGCGCATGAAGGCAGCGCGCCAGTTAGTGATGTATTCTAAAGATAGCATGGCCCAAATTGCCCTACAAGTTGGCTATGGGTCCACTACCCCCATGGTGCAACACTATAAATATGCCTTTGGACTATCGCCGCAAGACGACCGCCGCCGGATCAACCTGTATCGGGTCCAGGAAAACATTCCAGTTCCATCAGTCTAGACGCGGTCTAGTTCTGATAGATCATTGAGCGTAATGTTTTTGAGTAAATATCCCTCAAATAATCTTAATTATACGTTTTAAATTGTTTTAATCTTACGCTAATATGCGGACCGCATTGCTGTGAGAAGCCGGTGGTGGAGTGAGGCGGCGGAGGAGCGGGGACCAAGTATGGAGATATGGTCTAGAGCCCTGCAGATCACGAAACAGCCCAAATGGTCGATACTAGTCCGGGTTACATCCCCTGGCTGAAACTTGGTCATGTTGATGGGGCAGAGGCGCTCTAGTACCGCAGCCAATCCCACTCCGCGGAGATCGAACCGGCACCAACCGCCAGTTTGTTCAGTTATTGACGCTTTGCCTTTAACTTCGGCTCTCGCCGTTGCGAACAGTGTCTCATGGCTGTCATAAGGGGCCTCCAGCATCCATTGCTCTGGCCCAGTCCAAAAGGCAGTAACTGTGTCTCCTGCGGCATGGTTGGGCTTGGGAGCTGCGGGACCTATTATCCGCCGAATTGCCAATACTGTTGCGCGTTCCCCGCCTTTGCGGGCAGCAACTGATGCTAGGGCATAGCCGGGCTCTTCGCTGAGTGTGATGGGACCATGCTGTTCTGTGCGGGGCTCTGTACCTCCAAGTGCGGTTGTGGCTGATAAGTTATGCACGCAGACGTTCCCCCTCAGGGTCAATAAAGTGGGCACTGACTACCTCAACCTCATGATCAAAGCCCGTCAAAGGACTTACAAGCCGCATGATCTCTCCCTTGCGGCTGTCGCCCGATTTCAAATAGGCTAGCGCGATAGAGCAACCTAAATTTGGCGAATAGCAGGCTGATGTGACATAACCCTGATCGTGGGCTGCATCTACTGGATCGCCCTTGGTCATCAAATGGCTGCCGGCGGGCACAGGGTTTTTGGGGTCCACTGGTTTAAGTCCAACCAGCATCAAGGCGTCATCCGTATTCAAACCACAGCGTTCTGACAGGGTGGAGCCAATGCTATCCTTCTTCTTGGAAACCATGCGCCCCATGCCAAGGTTTAAAGCTGAGGTTGTGCCATTTAGCTCGTTACCCGCCGCATGGCCCTTTTCGATCCGCATGACCCCCAGCGCCTCGGTGCCGTATGGAATTGCGTCAAATTCTTTGCCAGCCTGCATCAATCTTCGGATCATCGCATCCCCGTAGCGGGTTGGCACTGCTATTTCATAGGCTAGCTCACCTGAAAAGGAGATCCTAAACAAACGCGCTCTTAGTCCACCACACACCGTGATATTGGCGCAGGCCATGAATGGAAATGCGTCATTGGAGAGATCAAATTCTGGATCCACAACTTTTTTCAGGAGCTTGCGCGCATTGGGTCCGGCCACGGCATATTGTGCCCAGGCCTCTGTGGTCGAGATTAATTGCACGTCGAGGTCAGGCCAAAGGCATTGGCGGGCAAACTCCATATGGCGAAAGACTGAGACTGCATTTGCAGTCGTTGTAGTCACGACAAAATGGTCTTCTGCCAAACGGGCGGCAGTGCCGTCGTCCATGGCAATCCCGTCTTCTCGCAACATCAGCCCATATCGGGTTTTGCCTACCAACAGTTTTGCAAAGCCATTGCAATATATTTTGTTAAGGAATGTTGCTGCATCAGCGCCTTGAACGTCAATTTTTCCCAATGTGGTGACGTCACAGATCCCTACCGAGTTGCGGGTGCTCAGAACCTCACGGTCCACAGATTGCCGCCAGTGAGTTTCACCCGCTTGAGGGAACCACTGCGCGCGCAGCCACATGCCCACTTCGACGAAGACTGCGCCTTGCTCTTCAGCCCATATGTGGCTAGGAGTTTTGCGCGTGGGGCGGAAATCAGTTCCACGATCCCGGCCCGCAAAGGCGCCAATAGCGGTGGGCGTGTAGGGGGGGCGGAAGATTGTTGTGCCTACTTCTGGAATAGTTTTTCCAGTTAGCTCAGCCATAATTGCCAAGCCTCCCATATTTGAGGTTTTACCCTGATCAGTGGCCATGCCCAAGGTGGTATAGCGCTTGAGGTGTTCGACGCTGATAAAATTTTCTTGGTGCGAGAGTTTGACATCTTTGACTGTGACGTCGTTTTGCTGATCCAACCACGCCCGCGAACAGCCTTTGACATACCAAAAGGGGGTCATGTTGGCTGGAGCGTCTTCAGCCAGAGGGAGGGAAACTTTATTTTGCTTAATGCCCAGATCTTTTAATATAGCGTTAGTCTGGGACGCACCAGAGGCCAGTGCCTCTGCGGTGGTGAAATTGCCCAAAGCCGCTCCGGCCACGCTGAGACCTGCAGGTCCATTGTCGGGTGGGCAGAAGGCTGCAATTTTCTCGTTCCAAACTGGGCGGCCACGATGATGGCTGGTTAGATGTATATTTGGGTTCCAACCACCAGACATGCCCAGTGCACCGCAGGGCAGGGCACGTGTGCTACCATCAGGGAGGGAGACCTCAACAGAGGTGAGGCCTAAGCGGCCATTGCTGTTGACCACTTGCCCGCCTGCTATCACCTCATATTCCTGGCTTAATGGGGCGTCTTGGCGAATGTCGACAACTGCGGCAATTGATACGCCTGCTGCGTGTAGGTCCACTGCAGTTTTATGGCCGTCATCATTGTTGGTAAAAATCGCCACATTGTGTGCCGCAGTGACCGCCCAACGGTTGGCATAACAGCGCATGGCCCCGGCCAACATGATGCCGGGGCGGTCATTGTTTTCGAATGCGATGGGGCGTTCGGTAGCCCCGGCGCAGAGCAAGCTTCGTTTTGAATATATCTGCCAAAGAATTTGACGTGGCTTTCCGACCTCTGGAACTGCAAGGTGATCAGACACCCGCTCTAAAGCGCCATAAATTCCATGATCAAAAGCGCCTAGGATAGTGGTGCGAGCCATGACCCTCACATTGGGTAGGCTGGCCAATTCTGCAACAGTTTTTGCAGCCCAATCGGTGCCAGATTGGTTGACCAGACTAAAGCGTTCGGAATTAAGCCGCCCACCCATAGTGTAATCTTCATCTGCAAGAATAACTTGGGCACCCGCACGTCCGGCGGTGAGTGCAGCTGCCAGGCCGGACGGACCTGCACCAATGATCAGAAGATCGCAGTGTAAAAAACCGCGGTCATAGTCATCAGGGTCATCTTCAAAGCTGATGCTGCCAAGACCTGCTGCTTTGCGAATAATAGGTTCATAGACTTTTTCCCAAAAGGCGGCTGGCCACATAAAGGTTTTATAATAAAACCCTGCAGTCAGAAAATTTGAAAAGCAGTCATTTATGGCCATAAAGTCAAATCTGAGGGACCCTATTTTATTTTGTGATTTGGCGGTTAGTCCCTCAAACAACTCGGCCGTTGTGGCACGGGTGTTGGGCTCTTGGCGTGCCCCATCTCGCAGTTCCATAATTGCATTTGGCTCCTCAGAGCCTGAGGTCAGAACCCCACGGGGACGGTGGTATTTGAACGAACGGCCCATAAGGCGCACATTGTTGGCTAAAAGTGCGCTGGCTAGCGTATCGCCAGCGTGGCCTTGGTAGGATTTTCCATCAAATTTAAAGTCTAAGGTTTTGGTACGGTCAATTTGGCCACCACCGAGGCGGTTTATCTGGCTCATTTGCTGCGCCCCCGGCCGCGGGCCACATCGCTGGCCAATTTAACTGATGAAATTTCATGTGTTGTGGTGTCGCGGGTCACGACTAAAAACGACCGATCCCCTTGCTCATGGTACCAAAGCTCAATGTGTGGTCCGGCTGGGTTGTCGCGTAGATAGCCATAGTCAACAAACTGTAGCAAGGCGTCCTTGGCCTGCCAATCTGGGCGGTCCAACAGAGCCGCATCGCCCATATAAGTAAACTCTGCGCTGTCACGAGGGCCAAGAATGGGGTGATTGATGATCATGTCCGAACTCCCTCAGTGAAGCTGTGGGTTATTGCCCATGCCTTTTTCATCGATCATCTGACCTTTTGCAAAGCGGTCAAACCGGAAGGCTGTGGCGAATTCATGTGGAGTATCTGTGGCCAGTAGGTGCGCGTAGCACCAGCCAGAGGCAGGTGTCGCTTTAAAGCCACCATAGCACCATCCACCATTGAAATAGAGGCTTTCAATGTGTGTATGGTCAATGATGGGAGAACCATCCATCGACATATCCATAATTCCGCCCCACATCCTTAGCAACCGTACCCGGCCGAGCATTGGAAAGATTGCCATGGCGCCTTCGCATACATCCTCAACTACAGGTAGGTTACCGCGCTGGGCGTAGGAGTTGTATCCGTCAAGATCGCCGCCGAATACCAAGCCGCCTTTGTCTGACTGGCTGCAGTAGAAGTGCCCTGCGCCAAATGTGATAACCCCAGGCAAAACAGGTTTAAGCCCCTCGGATACAAACGCCTGCAGCACATGGCTTTCGATCGGCAGGCGCATGTTAGCTTTGGCCATAAGGCGGCCGGAGGAGCCTGCAACACAGGACGCAACTTTGTCCCCTTTGATGTACCCGCGGTTTGTCTCGACACCTAGGCATTTTCCAGCCTCAATGCGAAAGCCAGTAACTTCGCAGTTTTGGATAATATCTACGCCTAACTGATCTGCTGCGCGGGCGTAGCCCCAAGCTACAGCGTCATGGCGAACTGTGCCGCCACGATGTTGGGCCAAGCCGCCTTTTATTGGGAAGCGTGCATTGTTAACGTTCAAAAAAGGGTAGCGCTTCTGGATAGTCTCAGTGGAGAGCAAATCTGCATCCGCACCGTTAAGTATCATAGCATTTCCACGCCGAGTAAAGGCATCACGTTGCGCATCAGAATGCACCAAGTTTAGAATACCGCGCTGGCTGATCATCGCATTGTAATTGATGTCCTGTTCTAAGCCTTCCCAAAGTTTTAACGAGTGTTCATAGAATGGCTCATTGCCATCAAGTAGGTAATTAGATCGCACTATGGTAGTGTTGCGGCCAACATTGCCACCGCCAATCCAGCCCTTTTCCAACACGGCCACTTTTTTGGCGCCGTGGTTGCGGGCTAAATAATACGCTGTCGCCAGCCCATGGCCGCCGCCGCCGATTACAATATAGTCATAGTGTGCCTGCGGTGCGACATCTCGCCAAGCGGGCTTCCAGCCCTTGTGGCCAGTTAAAGCTTCCTTAAGCACACGTAGACCTGAGTAGCGCATAAAAATTGGCCTCCTTGCGTGACAAGGTGTCTTGTATGAAGTTAATTTACACCTCAGGATCGGACAAAATTTAAACAATTTCCGACTTTGAATCCAGTTTTGAATGCCCGGCGTTTAGGTGTCGAAGCTAAATATGGCGTGTATTCATTTTATAAGAGTTACCAAAATCGTATTAATAAGAAAAAAACTTGACTGGCAGGAAAATTACCTCAGAGTGTATACTACTGTATTCCTGTGGATTGATAAGAATCACAGGCGCGAATGTTTTTGAGTTCATTGGACCCGCCTCTCTCCTCTGAAGGGAAGCTTACGTCTTATCTGATAGAAGGTATTTGCTTATAATGGTGGCAACTTAGTCACCCTAACTTGGGAGGAAGAAATGAAGAATATTACACGTAATTTCGCAGCCGCCGCAGTGTCATTTACTCTTGCGTCTGTTTCGAGCCTTGCGATTGCGGCCGACTCTAGTAAGCCGATTGTAATTCCGACACATAACTGGTCAAGCCAGGTTGTTATGGCTTATGTGATAGGCGGTATTTTTGAAACTATGGGGAACAATGTTGAATATGTCCCCGCCGACACTCAGGCTGTTTATGAAGCTATTCGTAACGGTGATGTAACTATATCTCACGAAGTATGGCAGTCGACTTTTGGCGTTTCTTTCTATAATGCCATGGCCAAAGGTGGGATCATCGACGCGGGCACACATGCAGCTATGACACTGGAAGAAATGGGCGTGCCGCAGTATGTGATTGACGATAATCTCTGCCCAGGCCTGCCAAATTGGGAGGCTTTGGCTAACTGTCCTGAAGTTTTTGCGACTGCAGATTCTGGTGGCAAAGGCCGCTGGTTAGAAGGTCCGCAAAGCTGGCATGGCACTCAAATGCCAGAACGTTTGGCTGGTTTAGGTCTTGATGACAAATACATGGTCAAATTTGCGGGTTCGGCCGACGCACTTTGGGCAGAGTTAGAATCTGCAAAAAAAGAGCGCCGTGGTGTTATTACTTTTAATTGGACCCCGAACTTTACTGATGCTGAGGGCTTTGTATTTATTGAATTCCCAGAATTTTTCCAAGGTTGTCGCGTTGGTGACGGTGGAGATGGTGCATGTGGTTCTCCAAAAGGTTGGTTGAAGAAAGCTGCGAACTACAAGTTCCCAAAAACTCACCCTGCTGCATACACCGCATTCAGCAAAATCTCGTTTACCTCAACCGATATTGGCCAGATGGCCGCTTTAGTTGATGTTGACAAAATGAGCCACCAAGACGCTGCTAAGGCTTGGTTGGCAGCTCATGAAGACGTTTGGAAGCCTTTCACTGAGTAAGGTACTATGATTTCCTGCAACGCCTCTCAGCGTTGCAGGTTTCGATGCTTTGAGTTGAGGCTAAACTCATCTAAAATTTTAGCCTATTGATGAATGAACGATATCTCTAGTAACGTTGATTTCAAAAGGCTTAATCGACAGATCTGGACGCTCATTAGGAACTAAATATGTCTTCGCAAGCAATAACCGCAAGCAGTACCAAACCTGTCATAAAATGTTCCTCAGTTTATAAAGTTTTTGGTGAAAACGCCAAGAAAGTACTTGCCCAGTCGAATGGACATGTCGACTCTAAAACATTCAAAGAAGCTGGCTGTGTTGTCGGAGTAAACAACGCCTCCTTTGAAGTATATGAGGGCGAAATTCTGGTAGTTATGGGGTTGTCTGGATCTGGTAAGTCAACTCTCTTACGATGTATTTCTCGCCTGACCGATACGACGTCAGGCGATATATTCATTGATGGTCAAGACTTGCTGGCAATGACCTCCAAAGAGCTCATTGAACTTCGCCGAAACAAAATGGGGATGGTTTTTCAAAACTTTGGACTATTGCCGCATAAAACTGTTTTAGAAAATATTGCATTCCCACTCCAGGTAAAGGGTAAGGGAACTGACGAAAGCGTGAAGAGGGCGCTTGAAATGGTTGAATTGGTTGGCCTAGATGGACGGGAAAGCTATTTTCCCCGGCAATTGTCTGGTGGGCAACAGCAAAGAGTGGGCATCGCACGCTCCCTTGCCGTTGAACCAGATATTTGGTTTCTTGATGAACCCTTTTCAGCGCTTGATCCGCTAATCCGAAAAGAAATGCAGGATGAATTTCTTCGATTACAGGGGGTGTTGAATAAGACTATTTTGTTTGTGACCCATGATTTCAATGAGGCCCTGCGTCTTGCCGATCGGATTGCTATTATGAAAGATGGTGTAATCGAACAACTCGATACACCCGCAAATATTGTCCTGCGCCCAGCCACAGAATATGTGCGAAAATTTACTGAAGAGGTGCCCAGAGAAAAAGTCTTAAAAATTGAAGATGTAATGGACCCTGAAGTAAATGCGTCTCAATTGGGGCCGTTGCAGGTTTTGAAGGACGTAATTATCCAGACAGTTGCTGAGGCAGTTTTGACGGAGCAGAAGCACGTAGCTGTTGTTAACGAGACTGGTGATATTGTTGGATCAATACACGCATCGAAAATCATCCACATGTTGTTTGGTAAAGAAAACGTGGCAGATGAAAAAGCGTAGGGTGACTTCATGGAGTTTTTGAATAATCGATCTAAATCTATGCAATTTTTTGTTTTATTAGTAGTTTTTTTTACTCTGTATCTGACAGTCGCGCCGTCTGAAACTAATATGCTTTGGCGTCTCCCTTCACTTTTATCTTCTTTTCCTGGAGCAATTAATGGCTTTGCTGAGTATCTGATGTATGATTTCTTTCTAATCGAAATATATGATCCAGACCTCGAAGAGTTTGAGGATTCAGCACTAATAAGAGAGCTTACAAGAGGGTTCTCGAGGGCGGTTCTATTCTGCATCGAGTTTGTGCGGGAAATTCTTTTAGGTGGGGTTAAAACGATTGTAGCCTTTACAAGTTGGGATTTTGTTGGCGAAAATAAATGGGCAGTCTGGCCGGCTCTGCCGTGGACGGTTGTTGCTGGTGGCGCTATCTTACTTGGCTATGCCCTTAAGGGCATAGGCTTGGCTTTACTGGCTGGCCTCGCAACTGCATACATTGCAATATTCGGTCAGTGGGTGCCTGCGATGGAGACCCTGTCTTTTGTCCTTATTGCCGCTCCGGTGTCTTGCTTGCTTGGTTTATTTCTCGGGGCAATTGCCTATAAAAGCAGAACAGCCGAGAATATCCTTATGCCGTTGTTAAATGTTGCACAGACTATGCCGCATTTCTCGTATCTTATCCCTGTGATGGTGTTCTTTGGCGTTGGTGATCATGCGGGCGCGATCGCAACAATAATTTTTGCAACACCACCTATGATCAGGCTAACCCTATTGGGCTTAAAACGTGTTTCGCCAGAAGTTGTTGAAGCTGGAGCAATGAGTGGCTGTAGTAATAGTCAGATGATGTTGAAGGTTTTGATCCCTACCGCTCGTCGCGATATTTTGATTGGTACCAATCAAGTTATTATGCAGTGTTTGGCTATGGCCGTCATAGCCTCCTTTATCGGGGCTAAGGGGCTTGGATTTAACCTTTTATTGGCCTTAAACCAATTACGGATTGGGCAGGCGCTAGAACTAGGTATCTGCATTGTCCTTATTGCGGTTGTTTTGGATAAATTGTCGTTGGCTTGGGCTAACAAACAAACTGATTACTTTGCTAATCTTAACTTTTCCCAACGACACAAATATGCAATCCTGTTTCTTGTTTTGCTAGGAACTAGCATTATTTTGACCTTTTTGGGGAAGATTTTGTTTGGTGGTGAGATTAACTATTTTTACTTAATTCCACACAACCAGGGCATAACCACTGAGCCTTTTTGGCAGGCTGGCGTCGACTGGATGGTTGAGAACTGGTATCGGGGACTTCAAATCTTCAATAATTGGCTGATAATAGATGTATTGATGCCAATGAAAGCAGCATATTTGGGCATGCCAGTAATTGCTACTTTTGTCCTTGTAATGGGGGTCGGTTATATTATTGGTGGCATACGTTCCGCGCTCGTAGTTGGTGGCTTTCTATTGTTTATAGCTTTCACTGAATGGTGGGACCGAGCTTTGATTACGGCCTATATGACCTCTTTCGCTGTTATAGTATCTGCCCTCATAGGGATTACTGTAGGGTCTCTGTGCGCTCAAAGTAAGCTGGCAAGTAAGGCTATTTTAATCCTGTGTGATACACTCCAGACATTTCCTTCCTTCATTTATTTGATACCGGTAATTATGCTGTTTGGTGTCACAGACACTTCAGTTTTGATTGCCGTTGTTGTCTATGCGACAATTCCTGCAACTCGCTATACGGTTGAAGGCCTGCGAAGCGTGCCTTCAACCTTGCAAGATGCGGGTTCTATGTCTGGTGTGAATAGGGTGCAGAGGTGGATGAAAATTGAGATGCCCCTAGCATTTCCTCACATTATGCTAGGTATCAATCAAACAGTAGTTTTTGCACTATTCATGGTGATTATTGGTGCAATGATAGGCACTGATGATTTAGGCCAATATATTTTGAAGGCTTTGTCAGATAAAAATGGTATTGGAAATGGGCTGATGCTCGGATTATGTGTTGCGTTTATTGGCCTTGCTGTTGATCACTTGATCCGCACTTGGGCAGATCAGCAAAAAGTAGCTCTGGGACTGGCTTAAATTTTAATGAATTTCAGTTAAAAACGAACCCGTGTTAAGCTTAAACGGAAAACTCTTTCTGCATAAACGTGTACATCGGCCCTGGTTTTCTGTTTTTAACCAATAAATTGTCTGTAAGACAAACACTGGGCTTTTTCTTTTTAGCTTTTTAAGCTAGTTCAGTAGACGCTTTGAGAGGACATCACGATGACTGTGGATCAAAAATATTATTTCCCAACTGGTGGACTGCCAAGTCAACAAGACACTATGACCCAACGGGCGGTGTTTACTGAGGCCTACGCGGTGATCCCTAAGGGTACGATGCGCGATATTGTGACAAGCTTTTTGCCCCACTGGAATAAAACTCGAGCATGGGTTCTTGCGCGGCCAATGAGCGGCTTTGCTGAGACGTTTTCTCAATATATTATGGAGGTCTCTCCCGGTGGTGGCAGCACCCAGCCGGATATTGATGACCAAGCGCAATCAGTTTTGTTTGTAACTGATGGGTGTGGGATTTTACGGATGAACGGTCAGGAGCATGCTTTGGAAGCGGGCAGTTATGCCTATATTCCCATTGGAACGGAGTGGTCGTTAGAGGCTGGTGATGTTACATTACGGTTTCATTGGATCCGCAAACTCTATGTGGCGGTGGCGGGCATTGATACTCCTGAGGCATTTGTTACTCAAGAAGAAGACCATGTGATCACTATGATGCCTGAGACCAATGGTGTGTGGGGCACAACCCGGTTCGTAGAGGCGGATGATCTGCGCCACGACATGCATGTGAATATCGTTACGTTTCAGCCTGGCGGTGTTATACCGTTTGAGGAGACCCATGTGATGGAACATGGTCTTTATGTGTTGGAAGGCAAGGCGGTATATAAGCTCAACCAGGACTGGGTCGAGGTTGAGGCTGGTGACTTCATGTGGCTGCGCGCCTTTTGCCCGCAGGCCTGCTATGCGGGAGGTCCTGGACCTTTTCGTTATCTGCTATACAAAGACGTCAATAGGCATATGTCGCTAAGCTTTTAGGCCTAGAGCGAAAGCTTTTACTAAGAGAAGAAGCAGTGCGCTAGCGCGGCAGTAGATCGCGCAGGCGAAACTCCGCAATGCGTTCCACCTGCCGACAAGCCTCATCCAGTTCTTCGGCATGGTCATTGTTCATACGTGCTCCAAAAGCTGTGAGGATACTGCCTTTGGTATGATCGCGCACCGCGATTATAAACGGGAACCCATGTTTTGAGACGTAGGCGTTATTTAGATCGGTGAAAATTACGCGCTCCGCGTCTGTGAGTGCATCTAGTCCGGCGCTGGCCTGTTCAGAGGTGCTTGGGGCGGTGAGGCGTTTGGCTGCTGCCAGTTTTCCTGCAAGATCGGGGTGGGCTGCGAGGACCCCCAAACGCTTCTCCACATCCGCAGATCGAAACGCCCGGCAGAGGGCATTGTGCAGCCCCGTGGCGCTGTCGTGCATAGGCCCCAACTCAAGCCTATGTGCGCGTTCTGCCACCCACGGGGAATGCTCAAACACCCCGCCATACACGGTCACAAAATCGTCGCGGCACATAGTGCTGGGTCGTTCAAAGCGCTTGTGGGGATGGGTTTTGGTCCAGTGGTCAGCAATATCTTCGCGGGTGGCAAACCAGACGCCTGCATGGCCATTGGCATAATCTATAAAGCGTTGCAGTGCTGCCGCCCTGCCTGACCGGCCAACGAGCATGCAATGTAGCCCTACCGACATCATGCGTCGACCTTCGGCGTAGAG
>Ga0114995_10000553_pt1 | contig 26229 bp, 21 predicted proteins | sample ArcticOcean_MG_C_11_FD_87038 | JGI IMG/M metagenome (GOLD analysis project Ga0114995, IMG submission 87038) | Marine microbial communities from western Arctic Ocean - ArcticOcean_MG_CB2_154 | ecosystem: Environmental > Aquatic > Marine > Oceanic | place: Arctic Ocean: Canada Basin | collected... | reverse complement strand
GTCATTATTACAACTACCTGGTTATCCTTATGACAGTCGTTGCCAGTATGCTTTCTCTGGATGCCATGGTGGGGCTTATCGATGGCGCGTTTGCGCTGATGGCAATACCGACAATGACCTCAACGATCATTCTGGCGCCAAAGGTCATGTCAGCTGCTAGAGTTTATTTCGCCAAAATATAACGACCCAGTGAAAGAAATAAGTCTAGAAAACACCCACTTCCAAACCTGCGGCCATTGCCATACCCAATTCCCGGCAAGTCTGTAACTCGTTGTCTTCGAGATCGCCAACCACAACGACGGGTTCCTGGACTTCTTTGAAGTTGTAGCCATTACATATACGGCGAATGGCGGTTAGTGCGCCCGTACCATCGTTGCCTGCCCCGACTAGCATGCAATAAGGTTTACCGTCGACTTGGCCCTCGACTTCGTAAAAAGTGCGGTCAAAAAAGTCTTTCAGTGCGCCGGACATATAGCCAAAATTTTCGGGGGTTCCAAAGATGATGCCGTCTGCTTCCAGCAGGTCCTCTTTTCCGGCTTCCATTGCCATCCTGAACGAGACATCGACGTCAATATCCGGATGGTTTGCCCCCTCTTGCGCCGCCTTCGCCATCAGACCGTTTTTCCCGGTTTTACTATGGTAGACAATGAGTAAACGTTTTCTTCTCACGACGCTTGGGTATCCTTTTAATCATGGCGGTTAGGCCGAGTCAACTCGTTACGCCGTCCTTCTTCTATAGACTGTTTTCAGTTTCTGTTGCTGTTGTTGCTGTTGTTGCTGTTGTTGTTGCTGTTGTTGCTGTCACCCTTTTCGCAGGCGAATCATGGTTCGCCCCAAATATTCATACTCGGGCACCTCAAGATTAAGTTTCGCTGCAGCGCCCTTTTCGACCCTTCCGGCGATATCATATTCACTGCGATGGCAGGGGCAACGAAACCCTGTGAGCCTGTCTCCAGTGGTGAAATCAACTTCACAACCAAGGTGTGTGCAGTTTGCGTAAACCAGCAAATGCTCCGGCTTTCTGGATCTGATCGTATTGGCGGCGTAATCCGGCTGACGAGACAGCAAAGAGCTGGGGTCATTCAGTGCGTCGGACACGATTAGCCGCGCAACCTGGTTTGTATCGCGTCGCACAATCAATACGTTTCGCCCAAGCCAGCGTACGACTTTTACATCTCCGGCCTCCATCCCATCGACATCAACGTCCAAAATAGTCTCGTTTCTAAAAGCCGGTACCCAGGAACGAATAAATGGCACAGAAAACCCAACCAACCCGATAAGCGAAAATCCTGCTACTATTCTGGTGAGCAGCGCTCGTCTATCAATCATTAGCTTTCTCTCGGTAAAAACAGTCCTTAAAACGGCCCTTAAAGCTGGTCATATTCGGTAGACCCGAGCAGCGGTATCGTGGAACAACTTCTCTTTTTCGCTAACCGTTCGGAACTGTGACATTTTCTTAAATGCGTTCCATAGAACAGGATAGGAAACTGACTCTTTATCGACAGGAAAATTGCTTTCAAACATGCACCTATCTGCACCAAAAGTATCAATACAAAATTCATAGTAGGGTGCGGTTTTCTCTACAAGTTCGTCTGAGGAAGCGGGTAATGGCCTTTTATGCCAGTCAAACCCATTGATCTTCATATTAATGCCACCCAGCTTGAAGTGAACATTGCTGCAATCTTTGAGCGCCTCGATACTTTGCTGCCAAGCCTTGAAAACTTCGACCTGTTTTCCTTCATAGGGCCCTATTCCAAGGGGCCCGCCGAAATGATCAAGCACCATAGTTACTTTAGGGTTGGCTTTTGCCAGTTGTGTAAATTCATCTATCTGAGTGTGATAACACCAGGCGTCAAATGTCAGCCCTAGATCGCCCAGGACAACAAATCCTTCCAGAAAGTCATCCTGCTTCATCTGGTGTTCTACTGGGTTGGCGTGAGAAACCCTAATATCCGGACTCGTATGCCAGCTTGTCGCATGGCGGATACCGCGGAAACGATTCACTGATGCTGCAATGTGTGCTTCTAGCACCGGCCGTACCGCCGGTCCAAGGGTCAGGTCTGCAAAACTGACGATACCGGCCGCAACCCGGCACTCACCATAGCCGCCGGAACTGCTCATAGCCGCCACACCCTGGACGAATTCTGTCTCTCCGACGGGGGCGAAAGGCTTGGCAGCATCAGCACTAAACATCGAATCACATTCGACAAAAACCGTACTAACGACACGATGCCCCGTATAAACATCTTCTAGAATCTCATCAAGCAGGTATCTGCTGCCATTACGGTCCCAAAGATGGTGGTGTGGATCACAGATTTTGAGATCAGGCTCCAGTATTTCTTCCTGGACCAGTGACAACCAAGCTTGCTCACCCATGATCTTCTTCCCTATTGAGCTTAATGCGTCCTTGCATTTTTGCTATTGCCACCGCGGGTGTCAATTTGTACGCCTGATAAAATGAAAGCAAGAACTATAAACATAAAGGGTCTTGCTGGCTGAAGCGAAGGTTAAGCCCGGGAACCGTCGTAGCGACCGACAAAAATGACGGGCCTTGAATTTATCAGACATCATTTTTTATCGTTAAGCGATGACGGTACTGGACGAATAAAGGCTCAGAGTTCCCAAAAGCAAGCACTCTCTTCACGCATTTGTCTAGAGACTGGCTGATGTCAAAGGTCTCCTGGCAAACGAGTAATCCCTGATACCGGTAGGACCTACCAATCACCCACGTTGTCCATGGAAATCCAGGGTTCCTGAGGCTTGAGGGAATCCCCAGCCTGAAGAATTTCTATTGAAATGTTGTCAGGCGACCTGACAAAAGCCATGTGACCATCACGGGGCGGTCTGCTAATAATCACCCCTCCGTCCATCAAACGTTGGCAGGTCTCGTAGATGTTATCGACGGAATATGCCAAATGTCCAAAGTTTCGACTTCCATCGCCCAGTTTATCGCCATCCCAGTTGTAAGTGAGCTCTACCTGAGCGGACTCATCCCCGGGGGCCGAAAGGAAAACCAGGGTAAATCGCCCTTGCTCGCTTTCGTATCGGTGATTTTCTTGCAGCCCTAGTTTTTCACAATAAAAATCCAGAGAGGCTTCAATATCATTGACCCTCACCATGGTATGTAAATACTTCATGAAACCGTTTCCTTGAGCGAGTTTAACTTTGCATGTTAACGACTATACATACATGACATGACATACATGAAATGGCCCACACCATTAACAGCGTTTCCTTGGCCAATAACCGACCGATATAGGCTGTTATACCGCTTCCTTGAGCAGGCCTGCAAGCAGTTGCTCATTGTCCAGTGTTGCCAGCACACTCCGCGCTGCTTCTTCGCCTTTCTTGATAAAATGTTTTTTGAAAAATTCTTCTCGACCTTCACTTAAGAAGTCTTGAGGGGTAAGGATGCCGTAGATAATCGGCACCCCGGTATCCATCTGCACCTTCATGGTTGCATCCATCACGGTTGAAGCAACGAAGTCGTGGCGGTAGATACCGTGATCGGCAATCAGTCCAACGACCACTACAATGTCAACTGTCTGCGACTGAATTAGCTTTTTTGTAAACAACGGGATTTCAACGACCCCCGGAACACTATAAGTGTTTACCTGAATCTGCCGATTGGAGTTGTTCAGCGCTGAACTACAACTGACCGCAAAGGCATCGACGGCGTCGGCATGCCATGTTGCCTTGACTAAACCTACAGTAGCGGAATACATAATAACTCCTGCGAGGAAGCGCCGTACATGGGCTCCCAGCTAGACACTCGTGACCGACTAAGGGAATGAGGGCATTGATAATTTTTCGGTGAGCTATTTATCGCAATACTAAAAGCTTTGCCAATGTCGGCGGCAGGCCCATGCGGGGGCCGGCCCTAATTCTACGAGATCTGCGCCCCGATTGTCATGCTTTTGTGGTAGTTAAAATCACTCGAAATCACCCACATAGATGGGCGAAGTATAGGCAAAACTCCCATCCTCCAACCTGACTCGAAAGTAATAATAATCGCCAATATGTGGTGTTGACGGATCCTCAAAGTTGAAACGCATAGAAGCCCCAAAAGGCACGAGCGCCGGCTCAATACGCACAGAGTCCTGGTAACCCTCAACCTCAATCGTTCGTGTTGCCCCCAGTATTGCTTCGGCGATTGGTATTAGAAATTTCTGACCTGACGTCGGTTGCGGTAAACGGTCATTAGGGATCCACGCAGCATCTTCATATCCGGGGGCAATGCCTATTTCAATGACCGTGTCGGCATTGGCTGACCCAAGTTCGAATTCCAGAAACTGGTTCAATCCGTGAGTTCTAGTCAGAAAGTCCACTCGCCCAAGCTGTCGTCCAGGCTGGACCCGCCAAGCCTTCCCTACCTGGTTTACCGTAATACCCTCGCCCTGTGTAACAACGTAGCCCAGCCACTCGCGTGCATTCCTGGGCTTACTCATTATGCGACTGAACGGTTCACTCGAAGATTCAACGACCAGACGAAATCGATTACCGCTGGTGTCGAATTGGCGCCTGGTTTTAAACAGGCGTCCATTTTTAAATACCTTGACCGAAACGATTGGCCCTTCTGCCACTATCTCAAGGCCAAGTTTCCTGGTCGGTTCCATACCAAGGTTCATTGGACTTACCGCTAGTACCATCTTCGATCCGACCGAAACATATGTCTGGTGATTGCTCAGGGCATCGAACCAGTCTTGTCCTTCCGTCAGCCAGATAGCGTTGTTCACCTCTTTAAACCGGCCAGGATACTGGTGACTGTGATTGGACCCAACAAAACCAATACGAAAGCCCATCAATGCAGCCTTATTGCCGAACCAGTCATACACAGAACCACCGCTGACGATCTCAACCAGTTGAAGGCTCTCGGGCACCATTCGTCTTAGATCCGTAGGATGCTCCGGTTTCGCCATGGTGAACGAAGCGACATTAGCCTTGGACAAAACAACGCTGGCTCCGCCTGTTTTAAGCGATTTCCAATCACTCACGATTGACGTGTTATCAATACCGGGCAAGAACGCGGGGGGCGTTGACCTTTCGTAGTTTACGGGCAGCGTTAGCGCATACCGTCCCATGGCGGCGGTTGCCAGCGCTTCTGCGGACGGCAGGTTCTTTGACAATTCGGTCCGGGCGCCTAAGTCGGCCCAGATAATATCGTATGGTTTGTTGCCCACTAGTACCGGGTTCGACATTGCAGACATGCCGCCCCCTCCAGTGCGGACTTCCAAACGATAAGATCCTGTCGCCTGAAAACTGATGCCGTCAATTTTCTGTACGGACGCTACAACATCCAATCGTTCCCTGAAGACACCATTTACCAACAAATCCAGCGACAAGTTGCGCGCCTGGGCAATATTCCCGTACTCATCTTCAAGCCTTAACCAAAGGTCGATAACTTCCGCGGGCTTAACGATAGAACTGGAGGACAATCGTAGTTCGCTGAACTCACCCGGGCTAATTTGTATCGAATTACCGAGCACCCTGGTTGGCGGCGTTTCCTGGTTTTTGTAAAGATAAAGAGGCATTCCATAGTCGGCCGTTGCCGTGGTGGGAAGCTGCAATCTATCGACAATAAAACGCAGGACAGTGCCAGCCTTGACGACACCTGAAGTCACTTCGAAGCCGATTTCGGAGGCTTTATAATCAGCATCGCCCGCGAACCCCGCCCCTTCAATGTCAAGCGCCCGCAGTTGTCCTTCTAAAACTTCTCCTTCTGAAACTTGTCCTTCTGAAACAATCCGCAAGAAATTGATAGCAGCAGGGTTTGCTATTTGTAGCCTTCGTGCCTGCGTCCGTTGCTGTTGAAACACGATGGAGCCGCCCGCTACCAGCGATACCGGCAGTTGATAGCTAATCTCCGCGTATACCACCTCGCCGGCGACCCCTTCTCCCCTAATCGAGAATTGGGCCGGATGTGCAGCCTGCTCTGCGGCCTGTCCTGTGGCCTGCTCTGCGGCCTGCTCTGCGGCCTGTCCTGTGGCCTGTTCTGCGGTCTGTTCTGTGGTCTGTTCTGTGGTCTGCTCTGTGGTCTGCTCTGTGGTCTGCTCTGCGGTCTGTTCTGCGGTCTGTTCTGTGGTCTGCTCTGTGGCTGCAGTGAGTTCCGGGACGCGGTTTTGCGCGTGGATAGACCACGACAGGAGTGACAACGATAGGATCAAATAATATGGTTTCAACATGGGAGGTAGTTTGATTAAATCTGCAAGCGAATGAAAGCCATCTGTGCGACCGTGGCAATATTGCTGGTCACAGGCCTTACAAAAAAAAGGCCGCGTTTAGCGGCCTTTTAATCACATCACTGATTGGGTTTATTGATACTTTTTCAGTTCTTCTCGTGCTATTACCCTGCGATGAACTTCGTCTGGACCATCTGCCAGCCTCAGGGTTCGCTGGGAAGTCCACATAGCGGCAAGAGGCGTGTCTTGTGAAACGCCAAGCGCGCCGTGCATCTGAATAGCGCTGTCAATGATCTTAAGTGCCATATTAGGCACTGCGACCTTGATCGCCGAGATGTACTTCCTGGCTTCTTTATTTCCAATCGTGTCCATCATGTACGCAGCTTTCAATACCGAGAGTCGGCACATATCCAGCTCGATACGAGAGTCTGCGATGACATCATAGTTACCACCGAGTTCAGCCAGCGACTTGCCAAAGGCCGTTCGTGATAATGCTCGACGACACAGCAACTCAAGCGCTCGCTCAGCCACACCGATTGATCTCATGCAGTGGTGAATTCTACCTGGGCCAAGACGACCCTGTGAAATCTCAAAACCACGGCCTTCGCCAAGAATAATGTTTTCTTTGGGCACTCTGACATTATCAAATTTGATATGCATGTGTCCGTGTGGCGCATCGTCTTTACCAAAAACGTACATTGGCCGAACGACTTCCACGCCGGGGTACGGTAGCGGCACCAAAATTTGTGACTGACGAAGATGCTTTGGTGCCTCCGGATTAGTCACGACCATCGTAATCATGATTTTACAGCGAGGATCGCCTGCACCAGAGATGTAATGCTTCTCACCGTTAATCACCCACTCGTCACCGTCAAGTACGGCACTCGTCGCAATATTGGTGGCATCCGAGGAAGCGACATGGGGTTCAGTCATCGCAAATGCAGACCGAATCTTTCCTTCGAGCAATGGCTCTAGCCATTCCTTTTTATGATGTTCTGATCCGTACCGCTCAAGGACTTCCATGTTGCCAGTGTCTGGCGCTGCACAGTTAAATATTTCTGAGGCAATTGGGTTGCGCGCCATAACTTCTGCGAGGTGCGCATACTCCAGGTTGCTGACGCCTGCTCCGCCCTGGCTTTCAGGCAGAAAGAAGTTCCAGAGGCCAGCTTCACGAGCCTTGTCTTTCAAGCCATTGAGTATTTCCAATTGTCTGTCTGTATGTTGCCAGCGGTCACCGACGTCAATCTCGGTGTAGTACTCATCCGTTAACGGATCAACGTTGGTTTTAACAAAGTTATCGATCTTGTCACGAATTGGAACCAATCGTTCCGGGATGTCGAGATCCATCATGCCTCGGTCCTTTTCTCAAATTATAATTAGAGTGACATACGCCACCCTGCTTATCGGATACTACAGCGATGTGCCGGGAAATAGTTGTTTATGTCGTTAGTTTATGCGGGGCAATCGGGCAAACTAATTAATGTCCCTCGAGGCGCTATGGGAAACGCGAAAAACTGGAAGAAAAAAGATAAAGCCTGGTTAGCCGCCGATGAATTTCATCACAGTAACCTCGCCCTGGAAGGCGAGCTTTTTGTCACCAAGTGCGCTGACCAGCAATCCCTGCAATTTTGGCAGCGCAAGGTGGCGCGGTAGCGCCAGAATCTCTGATACGTCCTGACGATTGGCGCTGGAGAGGCAGCCGTATAGATAACCATCAGAAGAAAGCCGAAGTCTTGTGCACGTTCTGCAGAACGGTTCGCTCTCGTTGGCGATAATACCGAAATTTCCGCGGTCTGCGACAAAAAAGCGAGCTGCGGTCGAATCGTACGGGGCATCTGTACGACTGAATTCGTATTTTTTGCCTATTTCATCGAGCAGCGCTTCCATGGAAACAAAATCTGCCTGGAATCCTTTACTGCCCAGCAGGTGTCCCATCCTCATCAGCTCGATATAGCGCAATTCGATACCTCGATCGAAACAAAAATCGAGCATGGAAATAATATCGCTATGGTTTTGAGATCGCATTGGCACCATGTTGATCTTTAGCTTGATGCCAAGCGCAAGCATTGCATCAATACCCTTTAACACTGTCTTTAGGTCTCCCCCCCTGGCGATCTGCTTGAACCTGAGCGGGTTCAACGTGTCCAGAGAGATGTTCATTCGTGTCAGCCCTGACTCTGCGATCACGTCCTTCTTGGCCATGAGGAGCTGACCATTGGTTGTCAGGCTGACATCGTTAAGACCCATCGACATGACGCCGAGCAGGAACTCATCAAATTTAGGCGTGACAAGCGGCTCGCCTCCGGTAATTCTCACCTTGTCGATGCCTGTTGCTTGCTGCAGCAACTCTACAGCCTTAAGAAGCTTTGGCGCTGGCAACTCATTATTCGCCTTCATCAATCGCTTACCATCAGGTACGCAATAGGTGCACGCATAGTTGCAGGCCGCCGTGAGGCTGACGCGCAAGTTGCTAAATTTTCTACCTAACCGGTCGACAATCATGACGGAACTCTATTTGCTGCGTTAAGATTATACAGATAAACCCTTCCCGTTATACAGAACATGAATGAGCCGGTTCCCAACAACCAGACCAACACCATTGGTTTGAAGAAGCAGTGTGACAAATGCGCACAATAATTAACTGGATTAACCGAGAGCGGCCTGCGCGTCAATTTCCGTTGAGCGATTTTGACCGCCTGAGTCGCGTACTAACACCCTGCGATGTCATATTGGTCGAGGGCAGGACTCGAGTCAGCGATATTATTCGCTGGTTGACCAACAGCCCGTGGACTCATGCTGCGCTTTTTATCGGACGGATTGACGATATACAAGACGATGCATTGCGCGCCAGAGTTGCGTCTCTTTACCAGGGAAGTTCCGGGGACAGACTGATCGTTGAGAGCCTGTTGGGTCACGGCACCGTTGTACGTGCACTATCGGTTTATGATTGCGAACACCTTCGCATCTGCAGACCATCTAGACTGTCCCTCGGTGATGCTGCTAACGTCACTCGGTCCGCCATTAGCCACGTCGGGTTGGATTACGATGTCAGACAGATTCTTGATCTGGCTAGGTTTCTTTTCCCCTGGTTCCTGCTCCCTCGGAAATGGGCTTCAACGCTGTTTCTCCAGCGGGCGGGGAAACCTGAAAAAACCGTGTGTTCGACCATGATTGCTGAGTCTTTCGGGAAAGTGAATTTCCCCATTCTCCCGTTGGTTAAACAAACAGAGGAAGGTAAACCCAGATTCTTTCGACGCAACCCAAAACTATGTACGCCGAGTGATTTCGATTACTCACCGTACTTTGAGATCATCAAATACCCGTTTATGGATTTCAACCACGAAGATTACCAACTGCTGCCGTGGAAAGGCGCCGGTATGTTGTCAGCAGAAGAAGCTGATATCTATATTGAGTCAGATGAAGATCCTAACCCCGGTGATCAATCGTACCGGTGAGTCGTTCTACGAAACTGTGCTTCCAAAAAACCTTGTTTGAGCCTTTGACCAGTACGCTGTCACCAGGCTCCAATCGAGCGACAAAACTTTCGAGGTCAAATTCGTTAGCCGAAGGGAAATGGCCCTGCCGCGCAAAAGATGACGCAGAAAAACCCGGTCCGAAGGTATAAACCTCATCAACGCCCTTTAAATGCCGACCCATTTCCTGGTGAGCAGCCTCCGAGGCAGGCCCAAGTTCTAGCATCTCACCTAACAAGGCGATGCGTCGCTTAGGTGTTTTCATCGACCCTAGATGTTCCAACGACATCTTCATGCTAACTGGATTAGCGTTGTAGCTATCATCTATGACCGTAATGCCTCCAACCTGAAAAAGGTTACCCCGCCCCTTGGGAAGTTCAAGTGTGCTGATGTGCTCCACCGCCTGCTCTGGATCAAACCCGAGGGCCGCAAGGACTGCAAACAAGGCTGCGACGGATTCAACTCGCTCAGCCCCGGTAAACGGCACTTCACACTCAATGTCAGCGCCCCCAATAGTGATATTCAAGACTGTCCCTGTTCCGCTCGCCGTGCCTTTCGCATAAACATCACCGCCCTTACCAAAGGTCATCATCCTCGGGTGATTAGCAAGACCCGCGAGCGCAACGGGTACTACCAACGTACCATCATGTCGTAATCCATGGCTGATCGAGAGCTTTTCTGCGGTTAGTTCGGGCATGCCTGAAAAATTTCCGATATGTGCAGGTAAAACATTGAGTACCAGCGCTACGTTAGGTTCTACAAGCCGCGAGAGCGGCGCTATTTCACCCGGATGATTGGTTCCAATTTCAAACAGCCCCAGGTCCGACTCTGCTGGCATTCTGGCCAACGATAGAGGCACACCCCAGTGGTTATTTAGGCTTCCCTCGGAAGCATGACAATCAGCCATCGGGCTTAACACCCGCTGCAGCCAGTATCTAAGGGTCGTTTTGCCACTGCTCCCCGTGATCCCCGCAACCTTCGCGGCAGTCCGATTACGGGCGAAATTGCCCAATTGCCATAGGCCATCAAGTGTATTGTCCACCCTGATAGCCGGCACTGTGCAGATGACATCTCGATGTACCATCACGGCTGATGCCCCGGCTTTCACGGCCATGGCGATGAAGTCGTGACCATCTCGAGCTTTTTCATTTCCGCCGCCAAAACGGCTGCCCGGATTACCTGACAACGCAATGAAAAGGTCTCCCGGTGCCGTCGTTCTGGAATCGATGCTGATGCCATTAACGCCCGCCGAAATATCGTCCTGATCAAAGGCGTTTTGCAATTCTGTAGCTGACCATAGGAATCGATTGCTCACTTTGGACGTCGTGCCTCTATTTCTGAACTGATGAGCACCAGTGTCATCAATTGCGCATCTTCACGGGATTCATAATAACCTTTTATGATGCCCCTCTTCTGAAAACCAAGGTCAGAATAACACTCGATGGCGCCGGTATTGTTTGCCCTGACTTCTAATTTAATGCAACCAATGCCAGCAGTCTGGCAGCTTTTGCTTATCCAACGAATCATTGAAGTCGCGATACCCAGCCTGCGAAAGGTAGGGCTGACCGCCAGCAGACTGATGTGTGCACTAGTTTCAGCGAAGCTGGTGATTGCGAACCCACACAAGCTGTTTTCGGATTCAGACACGATGACCGTCACGTCTTTGGCCCGTATATGTTGTTGCACCCTGCCCGGCCTCCATCTCCATGGTAGTTCTTTTTCGATCTGTGATCGGGACAGTTCCGCAATCGCCGCCGCGTCTTTTGTTTTCGCTAGCCTAATGACTGAAGAAGTTGTTTTAGGCACCGCTTTTCCCCGAAGGTGAGTCTAAACCTATCGCTAAGGCTGCCCCAGAGACACCATGATTTTCGGCTATTTCCCGCAAAAGGTATTTTTGAACTTTCCCAGTGGACGTTTTTTCAAGCGAACCGAATATGACGGTCTTGGGGACTTTAAACCTTGCCAGATTATCCCTGGAAAATTGAATGACCTCGCTTTCTGACATCGACTCCCCAGGCTTCAGCGTGACGAATGCACAGGGATGTTCACCCCATTTTTCGTCGGTCTTGGCGACCACCGCTGCCTCTAGAATTTTGGGGTGACCGAAGAGCACATCTTCAATTTCTATGCTGGAAATATTCTCACCACCGGAAATAATAATATCCTTTGATCGGTCTTTGATCTGGATGTAGCCATCCGGATGACATACTGCGAGGTCTCCGGAATGGAACCATCCACCCGCAAACGACCTGACGGTAGTCTCCGGGTTTTTTAAATACCCCTTCATCACAATGTTGCCCCGCATGAAGACCTCTCCTTGAGTTAACCCATCCCATGGAACTGGCTGCATTGTCTCTGGGTCAGCTACCATCATCGCGCCAGACAACACCGACGAAACACCCTGACGAGCTTTCAGGGCCGCCTTTTCATTTGAGGGAAGATCATCCCATTCCCGTCGCCACGCTGAAACGATCATGGGACCATAAGTTTCGGTCAGACCGTAGACCTGTATCACGTCAAAGCCTAACGCTTCCATACCCATGATAACGGCAGCTGGAGGCGCAGCCCCGGCGGTCATTACCTTGATACCAGCAGGTAACCCTTGCTTCAGCGGTGCCGGGGCATTGAGCAAGGTATTGAGTACAACAGGTGCGCCACAAAAGTGAGTCACGGCTTTTACTTTAAAAGCTTCATAGATGGCATCTTCCCGAACCTGCCTCAGGCAAATTGCCGCGCCGGCTACAGCGGCCAGCGTCCAAGGGAAACACCAACCATTGCAATGAAACATCGGTAATGTCCAAAGGTAATTGGGATGCATACCCATTTCCCAGGTCAGAGCGTTGTTGGCAGCATTCAGATACGCACCCCGATGATGATAAACGACGCCTTTTGGGTCTCCAGTCGTTCCCGAAGTGTAGTTCAGTGAAATCGCGTCCCACTCATCTTTCGGGGGATGCCAGAAATAATCAATGGAACCCTCGGCACACAGCGCTTCGTAGTTCAGCTGACCTATGCATTCCCCACCCTCGAACGACGGGTCATCGACATCGATAATAAGCATGTCACGCTCGGTAATCGCGAGCGCTTTCTTGACGACAGAGGAAAACTCTCGATCGGTAATAAGAACATTGGACTCAGCATGCTCTAGCAAAAATGCGATAGTAGGGGCATCAAGCCGCGTATTGATCGCGTTAAATATCGCGCCGGTCATCGGTACAGCGAAATGCAGCTCCAGCATTTCTGGAATGTTCGGCAATATCGCAGCGATGGTATCACCCGGCTTTACACCCCGACTAACCAGGGCAGAGGCCACCCTGAGGCATCGGTTGTTGAACTCACCCCAATTCCTGGTGACATCACCGTAGATAGTGGCAGGATAATCAGGATAGAGGGCAGCCGTCCTCGCCAAAAAGTTTAGCGGGGTAAGTGCCTCAAAGTTAGCTGGATTCTTATCCAATCCTGTTTCATAAATACCTTTTGTCAAAATAGCCCCCCCTTCCGATCTGATTGTCACTGAACGTCATTTGAATAACGCGGAATATTACCACTCTTCTTTTCGGTCCGGGGGCGTCTTGATCGAACTTACTGCTGGATAGCGTTGCCGGTCAATTTTACCTTGCATGCCTGTCCAATACTAAGTGGACCCATTGGCAAGGTTTTTTGGGTCACCAGGAAACCATGGCTTGCTTCAGTGATACCTTGATTTCCTGGCAGCCACGCCTGCTTACAACTGATGAACCTGTTTTCAGTCATGGTCTGAACACTCTTAGTATGGCTCCTGAGGCAATTCTCTTCTCCGATGATAACCCCAGCTGCACGAAAAATGGATATGAATTGAGAATGCATCAAAACGCCGGGCGGCGTGATCAAAGCGCTAAATGCACAGGGTGTAACCCCCTGATCAGGCTTACGTTTGTGGTAGCATTCTAGCCTTTATCGTTTCGTTGGAGTTTGTTCGTGAAAAAGGTCTGGTGGCTCATCACTGCCCTGAAGAATGCTATTGGCAACCTGCTGTTTATTGCCCTCATTATTGTTGTGATCGTCGCCCTGGTGGGCCACGAGCCAGAAAGCATTCCTGCGTCGGCGGTAATGATAGTGAACCCTGAGGGTGTGATTGTTGAACAGCTAAGGTCCGTTGAGCCGGTAGAGGAATTTCTTCGGGGTGAAGCATCTGAAAATGCTGAGACACTGGGCAGAGACCTGGTGGATGCTATCCAACTCGCCAAGGCTGATGATCGTATTAAGGCGATCGCCCTGGATCTTTCCAAGTTGCAAGGTACCACCCTGAACCAGTACGACGACATCGGAAAAGCGCTGAACAGTTTTAAAAACAGCGGCAAGCCGGTTTTTTCTTATGGCTCCCATTATACGCAATCCCAATATTACCTTGCGTCCTTTGCAGACACGATCTATATCGACAAGGAAAGCCTGCCAGCAATGGGAGGGGTATTTCTACAGGGTTTTGGCGCCTACCCCCTTTACCTGAAAGCCGCCTTGGACAAGCTGCAGGTGAGCATGCATGTCATCAAGGCTGGTATTTACAAGAATGCCGCGGAAACCTATATCCGCGACAATATGTCCGATGAATCAAGAGAATCAACACAGGCGCTCATCGACTTCCTATGGGACAGTTACCTGGCGAAAATCACTAGCCACAGAGGTATCAGTCCAGAGGAAATCACTCACTACATTAACAATTATGACAGTTTATTGGATCAAACAGGAAATGGTCCCGCAGAGCTTGCCCTTGAACTGGGTCTAATCGATGGGCTTGTGACAAGGGGGCAGTGGCGATCAGAAATGCAGGCGATCAGTGGAAAATCCGGCGATACCTACCAACATGTTGTCTACCGGAACTACCTGCAATCGATGCGCCCTGCGATGCCGGTTCAGAACCCAGCCACAGATAAAATTGCCGTCATCATCGCCAAGGGAACAATACTCGATGGTGAGCAGCCTGCCGGCGAAGCTGGCGGCGACACAATCGCGAAACTGATTCGCAAAGCAAAGAATTCACAGAATGTTAAGGCAATTGTTCTGCGCGTCGATAGCCCAGGGGGAAGCTCTGCGGCATCGGAATTGATTCGAACTGAACTTGTAGCGATCCAGAAAAGCGGCAAGCCCGTGGTGGCTTCGATGGGTGGATACGCTGCTTCTGGTGGGTACTGGATCTCTAGCACCGCCGATAAAATCTTCGCATCAGAAACCACGATCACAGGCTCTATCGGCGTATTCACTATTTTTCCGACATTTGAACGTAGCCTGGATTACCTTGGCGTTCACTCAGACGGTATCGGCACTACCTCGCTATCCGGCGCGATGAATAATTTTGACGAGATCAACCCAATATTCAAGCGTGCACTGCAAAGTTCCGTCGACCGAACATACGACAAATTCCTTGCATTGGTATCAGAAGGTCGAGGAATATCGATTGAAGAAGCCGACGCAGTTGCACAGGGGCGGGTCTGGGCTGGTTCTAGGGCGCTTGAACACGGTCTCATTGATGGCATCGGAGACGTTAATGTTGCCATTGAATCTGCCGCCGCTCTTGCGGGATTGACAAACTATGACGTCGTCTACATGGAAAAAGAACTTTCATCCAGGGAGCTAATATTAAGACAAGTTCTGCAATCCTCTATAAGCCTGCTGCCCTCTCTACAGACCAGCCTGTTCCCTGCTATTCCGGCGGAGCTTAAAACTCTCTCGCTAATGACGAGGTCACCGTCGATCTACCTGCAGTGCACTAACTGTAAAATCACGTTCTAACGCCCCCGTCCGTCCGGAAGGTTGTTACTGTTGACCCCAGAACGAATCAAGGTTCACTGCGACCTCTGAAGTGTTCTTGCAGAATCTAGGCTCCCATTCTGAGGGTAGCAGGTCCAGGTATCTTCGTTCACGGTACCGTGTGTCCACCAAACAAATTATCCCACGATCGGCATCATCCCGGATCACACGACCCGCTGTTTGCAATACCCTGACTAACCCTGGGTACTGGTAAGCATATTCAAAACCTGCTTCAGGAAAGTGATCCCTAATAAGGTCCCTCTCTATGCCAATCTGGGGTAAACCGACACCCACGACGACGGCGCCGATTAACCGATTGCCTTTTAGGTCAATCCCCTCTGAAAAAGCGCCGCCCATCACAGCAAACCCACAAACCTCGCTTTCATCTTCGAATGCGCTCAGAAATTCTTGTCGTTCCTCATCAGACATTTTTCGTTGTTGCACCCGTATCGCGATCTGCGGAAAACGGTTCTCAAATAAATGTACGGCACTTTGAAGGTAATCATAGGAAGGAAAAAACACCAGGTAGTTGCCCGGTTTGGCGGTGATCACGCATCGGACAAGGTCTACCAGATCAGTAAGTGATTGATTCCTGCCTTTATAAGAAGTGTCAACATACTCAGCGAGGTTAACCTGCAGGTTTGTCGGACTAAAAGGTGATGGAAGCCTGTACCAGTTAGCGACATCCGAAGCGCCAAGCATACGCCTGAAGTATTCAGACGGTTGCATGGTTGCAGAGAAGCAGATTGTTGATGCCAGTCTATCGAAGCCCTCCCCTAACTGCCTTGAGGGATCCATACAGTAAAGTTTCAGGTAATGTTTTTTTGATTGATGCTGGAACAACACAGCGTAATCGGCATCAAAGTTCTCAGCAGTCCGAAGAAACCTCAGCGTATCAAAGTAACAACTCAGTAGCTCATCACGGAAACTGCCGTAGACCTCGTTGCGGAGTTCCTCCTCTGCACTACTACAGAAGGTTTGCATCGCTGACACAACCGCCTCGGGTATCTCGTACCCCGTAATGTATCCGTGTTCTTCAAATTCGATTTCGTGCCGCTTCTTATAACCATGGAAGGCTCGAGTAACTTTCCGCGCTGCCTTCATTACCGCCGGCGCTGAGTGTTGGCAGATCTTTGCAATCGCAAGATAGGACTCTTTATTAACCTCTGCGGAGAACATATCCCGACCTCTGTCGACCAGGTTATGAGCTTCGTCAACCAGCGCAATAGAATCTCTATTTTTAGAATCAAAAAATCGCCGCAGGTAAACGACAGGGTCGAAGACATAATTGTAATCGGCAATAATGGCATCGCAAGACCTGGACAGGTCCAAGCCGAGCTCGAACGGACAGACCTGGTCACGCCGCGCCGCTAACTCAACAGCCGATCGATCAAAATGTTCAGCCTCCCCCAGCATGGTATCAATCGTGTCCTGGACCTTGTCATAGTACCCTTTCGCATACTCACAATGATCAGGATGGCAGGGTTGCCCCGGGCTGAAACAGATTTTCTCTTTTGCAGTAATAACAATAGACCTAAGGCTGCCGCCGGCAACGGTAAGATCCTTTAACGCAATCTGAGCAAGCGCCTGGGTCGAGGTCTTTGCTGACAGATAAAACATCCGGCTCGTGCCACTCGATTCCATTGCCTTGATTGACGGGTAAAGTGTCGCCATGGTTTTCCCAATGCCTGTCGGGGCCTCGATAATAAGCTGGCGGTTGTCGGCAACTGCGCGGTAGACAGACACCGCCAGATCCCTCTGGCCCGACCTGAACTTTCCATAAGGAAACGCCAGATCTCGCATTGAAGCGTTTCTATCAGCAACCCATTTTTGTCGCCGGCCAAGGATGGTGGAAAAAAAACCCACCGTATCGAAGAATATTGCTGCCAGTTCCTTAAGGTCGCTAACCCGCTCAAGGACCGTTTCCGTCTTTTTGTCCAGATGGTAGAGGCAAAGTCTCAAAATGAGCTTTTCTGCACCAATTTGAGTACCGACGATATACCCGTACAGTTGAGCCTGGTGCCAATAACTGTCAAGAACCCCTTCAGGAATATCTTCGACTTCCACACGGAGCGTTTTAATTTCTTCGATGCAGAGCAACCCTCGCGCCGAGTCAAACCAACATCCATCAATTCGACCCCCTACCTCTAGATCCATACCCGAGGTTTTCAACGCTATGGAGACAGGGTATTCAGCAAGATAGCCTTCTCCACGTGATTGCTGCACGCGTTGGTGTCCCCTGATCCCCTCAATGGCGGAGCTTTTAGCGCTAAACCGGAAATTGATATCGCCGCGCCGACATCCGTCAATAAGCTGTCCAACTGATAGGGCAACGGGGTTCATCAATTAGGTACCAACCTCAAGGTATTCAACATTCACAACTGCCGCAGGAATCGCCTGTTCCTGAAAATAGCGGAACCAGCGCGCCTGGTTTTTTTGCAATTTATCTCCTGGTCCTTTGATCTCAACCATGCGGTAGCTGTTTTGGTCAAATACAATCAGGTCCGGAAATCCGCTTGAGTTGTTTTTTAGATCAATCAGTAGCCGTTCGAATATCCGGATTAGGTCTTGAACGGGGATTTTTACCAAAGCAGCCTCTAACAGTTGTTCGTCAACATACATCCAGTTGACGAACGGATTGGTGATGCCAATTTTGGCCCGATAAATGGCCATAGCAAGGTCTCGTGGACCATTCTTTTCAAGCGCTTTAAAGCGACCAGCTATTAGTACTCGTCTGCTATCGACAAAATCCGGCGTGTATAGATCTATCGGGCTCCTCTGAAAAGGATTAAAAAAAGCCCCGCTGACGGGGGCGTAAATAATGTCCCAAAAGCACAAACCAAAGAGACTTCGCATCAGGCTGTTTTCAACGTAATAGCTTTCGTAACCCAAGTTCTGGTAATACGTTCGCGCGCACAGCTCAACGCTACTCTCTGCGCTTGGAACCTGGATGATGGTCTGCTCGATCGTCTGTACCGACAGGTTAAACTCGGGGCCGCTTTTAAGCTGGTGTTTTTTGGCTAAACGATGGCCAAACCCCTGCGCGAATTCCAACTCCTCTTCGCTCAGCGGAGTCTCAATGATTGATTCACAGAGGGCCATCGCAGCCTGAGGGTCACCTAGTCGATCCAGGATCCTTGCCTGCCGTTCGCGAGCAGGTGTTGCTTTCGCTCTACAATACACGCTGACCGCTTCTTCAATCATGTCAGCGCGTTCCAGATATCGACCAATCCGGTTAACGATGCGATCAAACCGCCGCGACAACACTGGCTCCATGTTCCTTGCCGGTAAGTTATCCACCAGTTGCAGGAGATCCAGGCCGCAACCTTCGGTTTCCATTAACTGTTTGCTCACATCGGACAATGATTGCAACACAATCAGCTCGTCGATAACCTCACGACGTTGAAAAAGTCCGGTATTTCCGTCAATTTCATACTGCTCGAACGGCGCAACCAGTTCATGCATGACAAACGCGGTCATGTCCTGGTGAAAGTTCCCAAAAAACAGCAGTTTAAAAACCGTTAGTTCTTCGGCCCAAGCCAACTCAACGACCTCGATCGTCAGCTCATGAACAGGGTTAACCTGTCCTGATGATAGATAATCCGCCAGCACCTGCTTTTTAGTTGACTGTGGAAAATCGGCGCAGGCTTCTAGACGGAGCAAATCCGCCTTCGAGCAGATCTTGATGGCAGCTTCAAGGTCCGGGATCGTTGGTAGAATAAACGAAGCGGCGACAAGTGCCCTGATTTCAACGCCTAGACTAGCGACTTCCGGGTAGTTGAGTTTATCGACCCTAAAGTAGGGTCCTTTCCGGTTGGTTAACCTAACGAACAGCTTCCGAGAATCTGGTGATAGCGCCTGAAAAGACGCATGGAACTGTTTTTCATGCTCAGACAACAGGTCCGAGTAGCGCCGGCTAACGAAGTCGAGCAAGAAGGTAAAATTGTCGAGGTAATATCCCTCGGGAAGATCGTCTGCCATTGACACCAGCTTAAACTGTATTTATATACAGGTAAACTACGAGGCGTTGGTAGCTCGCTCGAATCGATGCTCTGTGCCGGTAATCACATCAACCTGGACCATCACTGAATTAGAAAGAAAACGGACAAGCCTAAGGCTTGCCTGATCGTCATCAATCGTAAGCTTGTCGCCGTCCAGTTGGTAGTTCAGTGCCTTGTGCCTGTCTACCGTCACCTTTGTCGGCGTGTAGATCGTTGTGATAGTGAATCCTGCTAGGGTGGACCGCCAGGTCCCGGTAATTAAGTCAGAGGGTTCACGAGAGGTCACCGCGCAGCTCTGAAGAATCAGCAACGCGAATAGTAGGTAGATTTTTCTTCGAATTTGCATGTTGGGCTTACTTTAAGTCTCTGCGATATATTAACCGAGAAGACCAACACAGAAAACCATTAGCACAAGGTGTAATATCTTATCTAAAGACTCTGTTGACCAACGATGATTATAGATAACGACGACGACCTCAAGCACCTCAAGGCCATCGGGCGGATTGTGTTTGAAACCCTGCTGCTGATGAAAAAGAGCCTGAAACCAGGTATCTCCACGATAGAGCTGGACAGGATCGGCGAGAAAAACCTCGCCCGCTATGGCGCAAGATCGGCCCCTATTCTGATGTACGACTTTCCTGGGCACACTTGTATCAGCATCAATGATGAGGCTGCTCACGGGATTCCGTCAGGTCGAAAAGTAGCACCGGGCGACGTTGTAAATATTGATGTGTCGGCAGAATTGAACGGTTATTTTGGAGATACCGGGGCAACTTTTACGGTGCCGCCACTTGATCCCCGAATTGAGTATCTTTGTCAGATTACCCGTAAATCGCTGAATGCTGCTATGTCTGTAGCGAGAGCTGGCGCAAAAATTAACCAGATTGGTCAGGCGATTGAGAGAACGGCCATCAATGCTGGCTTTACCACCATACGTGATCTGGGAAGTCACGGCATAGGCCTGAGCCTGCATGAAGAACCGCATTTCATCCAAAATTTTTACGATGAGTCGGATACCCGTACCCTGAGTGAAGGCCAGGTGATCACGATTGAACCTTTCCTTTCTAATGGTGCGAGCAGCGCAGTCACCGCTGATAACGGTTGGGCTCTTTTGATCGGAGAAGGAAATAGATCGGCTCAGTACGAACATACTATGGTCATTACCAAGGGTAAACCGCAGGTGCTAACGGCACTTTGACGTTGCGGGAATTAGGACCCCATTCCAGCGAACTTTTTTTCTGAATCAGAAAAAACCTGCTGCCACTTGCCACCGTGAAAGCGATACAACAGCATAATGGCCTTTACGATGTAGTCCCCAATAAGCGCGGCATAAATCCATTCCACCGAAAAATCCAAGAGTACGAATATGGCAGCAAGGCCAACTCTGACCCCGCAGAGACCTATCATCGTTGTCATTAGTGGGAATCGCGTATCACCCGCGCCGCGCAGACAACCGCCCAAGGTAAACTCGACGGCCATGAGTGGTTGCACCAGCGCCATGATGTAAATAAACACGACCGTGAGACGCACGACCTCATCGTCGTCTATCAGATATCGAGCTATATCGTTCGCAAATATAGCGATGACGATACTAAGCGCCACCATGCTGCCAATCGCCATGACAAGCGCTCGCCAGCCGCTCCTCACGGCACCTTCAGAGTCTCCTGCGCCAAGATGTTGCCCTACCAGGGTTGCTCCAGCAATCGAGAAGCCAAAACCGACCACAAACGAGATAGAGAGTATTTGTACCCCAACACCATACGCGGCATAAGGTGCTGTGCCAAAAAATGCGACTAGCCAAAGAAACGCGATGAATCCTATCTGGAATACGAACTGCTCGATCCCTGCCGGATATCCTATGTGCACCAGTTGGCGCACTCGTCCTTTGGAGACTGAATCGGGGCCACCGACACCAATCTTCATGCGGCCGCCATAGTAGAGATACAGAAAGATCAAACCGCCCACGGCGAAGGATATCCCATTGGCGATTGCCGCGCCGACGACACCTAAGGCCGGGAACCCATACATCCCGTGAACCAGCAGATAAACTAACACCACGTTTACGATGTTGGTTGCCACCCCAATCCAGAGCGGTGTTTTGGTATCGCCAGCCGCCCGAAGCGATGCGCCTAAGATCATGTTGATGGAAAAGGCGATGTTAAACACGCTCAGGTACTGAATGAAGTCCGCGGCCTGACGAGTTGGGTTGTCATCCAAGCCAAACACACTGGCAATCTCGTAAGCGAAAAAGAAGCAAGGAATCATCAACGCCATCGCAACGCCGTTACTGAGCCAAAGGGAAACACTGGTAATCTTTGCCGCTTCAGCATAATCACCAGCTCCCCATGACCGAGCAACCAGCGCCGTGGTACCAGCTGATATTGCCATCAGCGTTGCCTGAAGACCCCAAAAGATTCTGTGGCCTGTGGTGACGGCGGCAACGGCTTCTGCGCCTAAAGATCCCACGATCTTGATGGTGACGATCCCAATAACAGAGAACAGGAGGTTGCTGAGAATCGCCGGCCATGCCAACTCCCAGATACCGGGCTTAGGCCTAACCTCTTCGGTAGCATCCAGCTGTGCATGTGACATTTAAAATAATACCAGGGTTGCCTGCCGATTAAAGCGCAGGTGGTTAGGGCGTGAGCGAGCGCTAAGATACACTGACGCCCTAACAGACTCAAGTAAGCTGCAGCAATGGCAAAAAATGTCGTGATCGTAGGTGGGGGCCACAACGGCCTGGTATGTGCCTGTTACCTGGCGAAGGCGGGTTTCAGTGTGACGATTCTGGAGCGGCGCGGTATTCTTGGAGGCGCAGCCGTCACAGAGGAATTTCATCCTGGGTTCAGAAACTCCGTCGCCAGTTACACTGTCAGCTTGCTTCACCCTCAAGTTATAAAGGACCTTCACCTACATCGTCACGGGCTTGAAATACTCGAGCGCCCTATTAACAATTTCCTTCCCCTGCCTGACGACAATAGTCTGACCAGCTTTCCCGACCCGGTTACAATGCAAGCGGAAGTTGCCCGGTTTTCGCGCAGGGATTCTGACGTATTGCCCGCATTTTACGATGCTTTAGACTCAGTTTCCCAAGTCCTAAAAGACCTAATGACGGAAATTCCTCCAAAACTTCATGGTGGAAGTGTTGGAGATCTTTGGCGTATCTTAAGTCTTAGTAAAAAGTTCAACCGCCTGCGCCTTGCCGAGAAGCAGCACCTTTTGAGGCTGTTTTCGAGTAGCGCTGGTGAACTTTTGGATGACGAATTCGAATCTGACCCAATCAAAGCACTCATTGGTTTTGATTCCATCGTTGGAAATTTTGCCAGCCCATACCAGTCAGGTTCGGCGTATGTACTGCTTCACCATGTGCTGGGCGAGGTCAACGGTAAACCCGGGAGATGGGGGCATGCCAAAGGGGGAATGGGTTCTATCACCGGTGCGATGGCAACAGAAGCGGCAGAACTTGGTGTTCAATTGGTCACAGACGCGCCCGTGGCAAGCGTAACGACCGACAAAAAGAGGGTTGTTGGCGTTGTCCTCGAGTCTGGTGAAAGTATTCCTGCCGACATCGTCGTCTCCAACGTAAACCCAAAATTGTTATTTCTTGGCCTGCTGGGTGAACAGGACATTTCCAGCGAAACGACCCAACACTTTAAAAAGTACAAGTGCCAAAGTGGAACCTTTCGCATCAATGTGGCGCTGTCTGAACTACCCCGTTTTACCGCAACGACACCTCAGCATGCTTTGACCGGCGGTATCATTCTTGCGCCTGACCTTAAGTACATGGATACCGCCTATAGGGACGCCGTAGACTTCGGCTACTCACGCAAGCCAATCGTTGAGATGCTAATTCCCAGCCTGGTTGATGATTCCCTGGCTCCCGCCGACGCGCATGTCGCCAGCCTGTTCTGTCAGCAGTTTAACCCCACGCTGGGTGCCAGTTGGCGAGATCAAAAAGTTGCAGCCACCGATGCAATCATAGACACAGTAACGGAATATGCGCCCAATTTTCGAGCCAGCATTATTGGCAGCCAGGTGCTAAGCCCGTTTGATCTGGAAACAAAATTTGGACTGGTTGGCGGTGATATTTATCACGGCAGGTTAAGCCTTGATCAGTTGTTCAGCGCGAGACCAATGTTGGGTAGCGGCCAGTATGCGACAGAAATATCGAACCTATACATGTGTGGCGCGGGAACTCACCCGGGTGGAGGTGTTAGTGGCTTACCAGGCTATAACGCTGCCAGGAAAATTATCAGTGATCACTAAACAGAATTTTTTTTGTCGGGCTGGTCAGGCGAGTGGGAGTTGTACTGTGAAGGTGCTTCCCTTATCCAGTAAACTATCTACCGAAACGTTGCCGTTATGGGCCAGGGCGATGTGCTTAACTATCGCAAGGCCGAGTCCGGTACCACCAACATCGCGGGAGCGCGCACGATCTATGCGGTAGAACCGCTCGAAAATACGAGTAGTTTCTCCTCGGGAGATTCCGATGCCGGTATCCTCGACTTCAATTGAAGCCATTTGGCCAACGCGTCTCAGGTGTACGGTGACCTTTCCACCCGCACCGGTATATTTGATTGCGTTATCCACCAGGTTTGTAAGCAGCTGATCTATTGCCTCAGTTTCGCCAAGCACTTCTGCACTTTCGTCTTGAATGTCTAACGTTAACAACACACCCGCGTCATGGGCATTTTCAACATTGGTCTCGAATAACCTGGTGATCAGCTCTGACAATCTGATTCGATCCAGCTTGCTCTCCTGATTGAAAGAATCGAACCTTGAAAGATGTAGCAGGTCTTTGACGATTAGCTCAAGGCGGATGGATTGCTGCCTGATGCGTTCAACGAAACGACCCAAATTCTCTCCCGAAATATTCGGATCATCAATGATCGTCTCTGATAGGCCTCGAATCGCTGAGATGGGTGTTTTTAACTCATGAGATGCATTGGCGACAAAATCGCTCCGCACTTTCTCCAGGTGCAGCCGTTCCGTGACGTCCTCGAGGACTAGAATTCCACCCGGATCCTCACCAAACCCTGCATCGAGCCATAGGTAAGCACATTCCAGGGTTCGTTCTCCGACGATGACGGTAGAGGTGACATTGGTATGCTCTGATATGCAGGTCGATACCGACTGCTTGAATTCCTGCCCTATGGGGACCTCGCTAAAGTTCCAATTGACAAGCTGAGTTTCTTTTAGCGACAGTATTGTCAACGCGGCATGATTGACGTGCAGCACCTTCTGGTTCACATCAAAGGCAATCACACCTTCGTTGAGACCAGCGAGCACCGCGGCCAGTTGATTTCTGTGTCGTGTTAATCCATCTATCCGTTCTTGTGCCCCCAGCGCCAGATCATTGATGACCACCGCTAACTGCCCGATCTCGTCGATTCTCCCTGTTGGGAGCCTGAGGTGGAACTGGCCTCTGGAAATATCCCTGGCAACGGCCGTCATTTTTTCTATCGGGTTGGTCACGCGGGATGCAAGCAGGTACCCGATGACAAGAAACAAAAAGCCAACGGTGACTGCGCTCGCAAAAATTCTGTTTTGCAGGTTAGACAACTGTTCATCAATAGACGTTAACGGCACCGCTAATCGAAGGTAACCGGTCTTCGCTGGAAGTTTATTTAACTTGATTGCAAGGTAAACCATGGTCAGGTTTAGTGTCTGACTGTACCGGGTTGCTACACCGTAAGACGCCCCTTGTGACTCGACGATTTCCGGGCGGTAGCGATGGTTATCCATACCCGACGGATCCCGTTGATTATCTATCATCACCCGGCCGTCTGAATCTGCGAGCGTTATTCTCGCGATAACCCCAGGGGCAAGACGATTTATTTCTTCAGGTGTTAGCAGCCGGTTTTCTTCCAACAGGTGAGTCATCAATGGCGACAGCGCCAGTGCCTGTTCATGCAAGGAGTTTTCAATCCGATCAAAAGCGTCTCTCTCGACCTCATCGACGACAAAAAAACCAAAAACAAAGGTGCTGATAACAAGCGTAAGGCCCAATACGCCCCAAACCTGCCAAAGAAACCGAGATTCAAGCATTAACAATCTCCGGAATGATTACTTGTCGGTAAGTCGATAACCAATGCCACGAATTGTCTGGATAAAGCGACTGTACTCGCCCAGTTTTTTTCGAACAGCCCGTATATGTACGTCAATATTTCGGTCCACAACAACAACACCAAGACCAACGACTCTGTTCAGTAACTGTTCACGAGTGAAAGCTCTCCCCGGCTGTGATGCTAGCTGGTGGAGAATTTTGAACTCTGTTGCCGTTAGGTCTTTGGTTTCCCCTGAGACACTGACTTCATGACGTGCCACGTCAATGACAAGACCCTGAATCACGATTCGTTCCTTACTCTGGCTATCTGCCACCGGGCCTCGCCGTAATACAGCCTTCACTCGAGCGAGCAGTTCTCTGGGGCTAAATGGTTTAGCCAAGTAATCATCGGCACCAAGCTCAAGACCAATGACGATGTCACTTTCTTCACCCTTTGCAGAAATGATGATGACAGGAATATCTCTAACAATGGGGTCAGATTTCATCTGCTGGCAGATCGACAATCCGTCCATGCCAGGCAACATAAGATCGAGAATAACCAGACTGGGAGACTGGTTTCGGATAACGTTCAGGCCTTCGTCACCGCGATCAACACCGAACACGATATAGCCTTCACGTTTAAGGTTGTAGCTGACGATCTCCATGATGTCAGGCTCATCTTCGATGACGACTATCTTGCTACGATTCATAGTGGTTGCGATTCATAGTGGTTGCGATTCATAGTG
>Ga0114995_10000548_pt1 | contig 26282 bp, 25 predicted proteins | sample ArcticOcean_MG_C_11_FD_87038 | JGI IMG/M metagenome (GOLD analysis project Ga0114995, IMG submission 87038) | Marine microbial communities from western Arctic Ocean - ArcticOcean_MG_CB2_154 | ecosystem: Environmental > Aquatic > Marine > Oceanic | place: Arctic Ocean: Canada Basin | collected... | reverse complement strand
CATTGCCCGTGATGAAGCCTTGCACTTAGCGGGCACTCAGCACATGCTCAATTTAATGGCCAGTGGTCAAGATGACCCAGAGATGGTGGCTATTGCTGAATCATGTAAAGACGAAGTGATAGAGATTTTTCGTGAAGCGGCAGAGCAAGAACGAGAATGGGCTAAGTATCTTTTTAAAGATGGCTCAATGATTGGCTTAAATGCCGAAATTCTCAGTGACTACGTGGATTACATCACCAACGTTCGTTTACGTGGTTTAGGGTTGGAAGAAATGTTTGAAATTCGCTCTAACCCACTGCCGTGGATGAATGCGTGGTTAGTTAGCGATAACGTTCAAGTTGCTCCTCAAGAAGCTGAGATTAGTTCGTACTTGGTGGGCGCTATTGATAGTAATATGGATGACGCAGACTTTGATGATTTCGACCTATGATGGTTGAGGCTCTGTAAGTGTCGAGGACGTATTGATGAGTGCTACTGTGACCATTAATAAAGTTCAAAGCTTCGTATATGGTGAAGAGTTTTCTTTATTGGATAGCATGGAAGAGCACCAAATCCCGGTGACTTATAATTGTCGTGGGGGTTATTGTGGGCGCTGTAAAGTGCAGTTAACCTCTGGCAAGGTAAATTGGGTACAGGACAGTTTAGTGTCGTTGGAAACCGACGAGATACTTGTATGTTGTTGTGTGCCAGATGGTTCAATTAGTTTGACCATCTAGCCACAAGTGCAGACCTTATCGGTTGATTCGAGCCTGCTTTAAGGTATCAGCAATTAGGAAGGCTAGCTCTAATGCTTGGTCTGCATTGAGCCTTGGATCACAAGCAGTGTGGTAGCGATCTGCTAGCCCTTCAGCAGTAATGTCATGAGCACCACCCATGCATTCGGTCACATTCTGTCCAGTCATCTCAAAGTGTACACCACCAGCATAAGTGCCTTCTGCAGCGTGCACATCGAAGAAACTCTTTACTTCCCTTAATACATCTTTCACCTGACGAGTTTTGTAACCAGTATGGGTTTTGATAGTATTACCGTGCATAGGGTCGCTGCTCCAAAGCACCTTACGGCCTTCTTTTTCAACAGCCCTAATTAACGCAGGCAGGTGAGTCTCTACATTATCCGCGCCCATGCGGGCAATAATGTTGATGCGACCAGCTTCATTATCCGGGTTTAGAATATCCAGTAAGCGCAACATATCCTCGGCTTTCATAGTAGGCCCTGCTTTAAAGCCTAAGGGGTTTTTAACACCACGTAAAAACTCTACATGAGCGCCATCTACTTGACGGGTACGGTCACCAATCCAAAGCATATGAGCAGAACAGTCGTACCAATCGTTAGTCAGGCTGTCTTCGCGGGTTAATGCTTGTTCATAATTTAAAAGCAAGGCTTCATGAGATGTGTAAAGGCTTGTTTTATGAAGTTGAGGGGCGTTTTCAGAATTAAGGCCGCAGGCACTCATAAAGCTCAAAGAGCGGTCAATCTGGTCTGCTAAATCTTCATAACGAGTGCCCAGAGGGCTAGTTCGTACGAAGTTTTGATTCCATTGATGTACTTTATTCAAATCTGCAAAGCCGCCTTGAGCAAATGCCCGTAGTAAATTTAGCGTAGAGGCAGACTGATTATAAGCTTGTACTAAACGTTCAGGGTTAGGCACTCGAGCAGCAGCAGTAAAGTCTGTACTGTTGATAATATCGCCTCGATAGCTGGGTAGTTCTACCCCATCAAAGGTTTCTGTATCTGTAGATCTAGGTTTGGCAAACTGGCCAGCCATACGGCCTACCTTTACTACAGGGCAGCTGCCGGCAAAGGTTAATACCACAGCCATTTGTAACATCACTTTAAAGGTGTCACGGATGTTAGATGCACTAAATTCAGCGAAACTTTCTGCACAGTCTCCGCCTTGTAACAAAAAGGCTTCGCCATTAGTGACTTGGGCCAATTGTTTTTTTAGCGCCCGAGCTTCTCCTGCAAATACCAATGGAGGTACTTGAGCGAGCTGTTGTTCAACAAGAGTTACTGCGTCTAAATTAGGGTAGTTAGGCTGTTGTAATATTGGAAAATCACGCCAGCTGGTTGGAGACCATGGTTTCATTAGGAGGGCCAAAAAAAGGGTAGGTTGAGCAATGACTATGCAGTGCACGAAAAGTGATCATTTTATATCATGCCTGCCAGTTAGGTTCAATCGGGCTCTACGATATTTGTAACCGAAAAGTGAGCAAGGTAGTGGATGCAATGCACATATGTTTAACACTCTAAAGGTTAGAGTGTTAAACATATGTGCATACTTTACTTTCACTTTCACTTACACTTGGCTATATTTTGTAACAAAGAGTAATCTAATATATCAATTTGTAATTATATATAGTTAGGTCGAGTATTTGGTAACAGAGAACGTAGGGCTGGCGAGTGAATCTTAATCAAAGTGCGGAAATTTTAATTGTAGAAGACGATGAGCGTTTGGCTGAGCTTACTCGTGAATACTTAACTAATAACGGCCTTAGAGTGAGCGTTGAGCACAACGGTGCAGTAGCTGTAGAGCGAATTAAGTCTGAGCAACCTGACTTGGTGATCTTAGACTTGATGCTGCCTGGTGAAGATGGCTTGGGAGTGTGCAGATTAGTGAGGCCAGAATATAGTGGCCAAATTATCATGCTCACCGCACGTACAGACGAGTTGGATCAGGTGGTGGGGCTAGAAGTTGGTGCGGATGATTATGTTTGTAAGCCGGTGTCTCCGCGGTTATTGCTGGCTCGAATTAGAGCTTTGTTGCGCAGAACTAACAAGTTGCCAGTAGCTTCGGACACTGCATCTTTGCAAGACACTGGAGATGCTAGGCATCACTTTGGTAGTCTTACTATTGACAATGCTATGCGCGAAGCATGGCTAGGCGACGAGGATATTGAATTGACCAGTGCTGAATTTGACCTATTATGGCTGCTCGCCAGCAATGCTGGGCGAGTATTAAGTCGTGAAGAAATTTTCTCTGCCCTGCGTGGGATTCCTTACAATGGGCAAGACCGCTCCATAGATGTTAGGATTTCTCGCATTAGGCCTAAAATTGGTGATGATCCAGATCACCCTCGGCGTATAAAGACTGTCCGCAGTCGAGGCTATTTATTTGTTAAGGAGAGTTAAGTGGAGTTGCCGGTAAATCCAATGAGTTTGGGGCGTATGGAAAAACAAATGGCGCTTCAGCAAGAACTAATGGCGGCGATGTCCCATGAGATTAGAACCCCCGTAGCGCGCTTAACGTTTGCCCTGCAGTTATTGCAAGATGCCATAACGGAGGATAAGTCGGGTAAGCGACATGAATACATGATGTCTTCTTGTAAAGGTATGGCGCAAGACCTTGAAGAAATTAATGATCTGGTTGCCGAAATAATGACTTACATTCACTTAGAAGACGGCGGGCCGAGAATTATTTTTCAAAAAGTAGATGTGAAAGCGATTCTCACTAACCTTTGCATACAATATTCTAGTTCCAGTTCTGAGTTAAATATTAGTGTAGCCCCATCACTTGGTGAGCTCATAATTGATGTGGAGCCTGTGCAGTTACGAAGGGCTTGCCAGAACTTGGTGAGTAATGCGGTTAAGTATGCCAAATCTACGGTGATACTTGGGTACCAACTCGATGGAGACTTTTGTGTGTTGACGGTTGAAGATGACGGCCCCGGCATTCCAGAAATGGAGTATGGCCGTGTATTTGCGCCTTTTACAAGATTGGATGAAAGCCGCAACCGCAGTACTGGAGGGTTTGGATTGGGCTTATCTATAGTTAGACGTATTGCTTATTGGCATGGAGGCAGAGCCATTGCTGGTAGGAGTGAGGTTTTAGGCGGTGCTAATATGATGATACGATTACCAGTGCGTCAGCTTACAGGCAGTCTTCCGGAGCCCTCAATGGTTCACCTAGCTGATTAGTTTGCTTAACACCCACTAAGGTAGCTGCAGAAGTCTCTCGTGCAGTTACTAGAAAATCCATCATGTATTTGCTGTCAGCTTGATCACTGCGCACTGCGGCATACAGAGTGCACCAGATTCCAGCTTCTGACATAGGGATGGCGGTGACATAACCTCGACTACTGTATTCATCTAAAGCCCAGTTAGGTAAGGCACAAACACCTCGTCCACTAGCAACTAACTGCATCATCATTACTGTGAGTTCAGCATGCCTTATGCCAGCAGGTTCAACATCTGCAGGATCTAAGAACTGCACAAACACGTCCAACATATCACGATCAACAGGATAACAAATGAGTGTTTGGTCAGCGATATCTTTTGGTTCTATAAAAGATCTTTGAGCTAACGGATGGTGGTTGCTGACCGCCAGTACAGACTCGTAACTGAATAAAGGCACATAGCTAATGCCAGATAAATCTTTTGGATTTGCGGTGATCACTAAGTCTAGTTCGCCATTGCGCAGTGCTGGTAGGGGTGCAAAATTAAAGCCGCTGGCTAAATCAAGCTCAATTTCAGGCCAGTCAGAGCGGTAGCGGTCTAAACTAGGCATGAGCCATTGGAAACAGCTGTGACACTCTATTGCAATATTAAGGCGACCTACAGAACCCGCCGCTAAGCGGGTGAGTTCGCGTTCTGTATTGCGGATTTGCGGTAGCAGATCATCGGCAAGAAGCAGTAATCGCTGCCCTGCAGTGGTGAATTCTACGGGTTTAGTTTTACGTATAAACAAATCCAGGCCGAGCTTATGTTCAAGGTCTTTAATTTGATGAGATAAAGCCGATTGAGTAAGAAAGACCTTCTCAGCCGCATCTACCAGGCTGCCGGTTTCTCTTAGGGCGAAGAGAGTGCGTAAGTGGCGTAACTCAATCATATAGCCTGCTTATACCTGTGGTTCTAGTAACAAAAATTCCATGAGTGCTTTTTGTGCATGCAGGCGGTTCTCAGCTTCATCGTACACTACGCTACGGGGGTCACTGAACATGTCGTGGCTGATTTCTAAGCCTCGATAAGCAGGCAGGCAGTGCATGAATAGCGCGTCTGGCTGTGCCAAGTCCATTAGCGCGGGGTTAACTTGGTAGTCTGCAAAGGCAGTTTCGCGAGCTTTCTTTTCGTCTTCTTGGCCCATGGAGGCCCATGTATCAGTCACTATCAAGTGGCTGCCTACTACAGCGTCTTTGGGGTCTTGGATGAGTTGAACACGGTCAGCATTGTTAGCCATTAGCTGTGCCTTTGGTAAATATCCGTCTGGGCACGCCACGTTGAGTTTAAAATCAAACTGTTTAGCAGCATTAATAAATGAATGGCACATGTTGTTGCCATCACCTATCCAGGTCACAGTCTTGCCCTTGATGCTGCCACGATGTTCGACAAAAGTCTGTACGTCCGCTAATAATTGGCACGGGTGGTGGTCATCGGTCAATGCATTTATAACGGGGACTTTTGAGTGAGATGCAAATTCTTCCACTAAGGCGTGGGAAAAAGTACGAATCATCACTATGTCCACCATGCTAGAAATTACTCTAGAGCTATCTTCAATGGGCTCGCCACGACCTAGTTGAGTGTCTCTTGAAGAAAGGAATATGGCGTGGCCACCTAATTGTGCCATGCCAGCTTCAAACGATACGCGAGTACGGGTAGATGACTTTTCAAAAATCATACCAAGTACGCGGTTACGAAACGGTTCGTATAGTTCGCCTTGGTTACGTATTTGCTTAAGTTCTATAGCGCGATTAATGACCCAATCCAGTTCAGCTGTGCTTAGGTCTAGTAAGGTCAAAAAGTGACGTGGTGATGAGTTGGTCATGGAAAATGGCCGCCTAAAACGAGAATGATAGGGGTAATAGTATGTGCTTGCAAATATCTCAGCTAATAAAGCCTATAAATAGTGTAAATGATGGTGCTTTTTTAACCAAATAATAACTGACTAAATTGGTAGGATATGGGTATAATTGCCACATTGAATAATGCAACAATGAATGAGTGAGAAAATAATTATGGATACCTTAGCCACAATTAAAGAACAGATCCAAAGCAATGCTATTTTGCTGTACATGAAAGGCACACCTAAGTTTCCACAGTGCGGCTTTTCGTCACAAACAGTGCAGAACCTTATGAACTGTGGTGAGCTTTTTGCATTCGTGAATATTTTAGAGCATCCAGAAATTCGTGCGGAATTGCCTAAGTATGCTAATTGGCCAACATTTCCACAGTTGTGGATCAATGGTGAATTAGTGGGTGGTTGCGATATCATCACTGATTTAGCTCAATCAGGTGAGCTAGCTGAAATGGTTAGTGCTGCTGCACCTGCTAAATCAGACGCAGAATAATTTAATAAAAAACTAACTGTTACAAAGGAACAACTATGAGCGTATTAGTCGGCAAGCAAGCCCCGGATTTTACAGTACCAGCAGTATTAGGCGATGGCACTATCATTGATGACTTTAACCTTTTTGAAGCGATTAAAGGTAAGTACGGTTTGGTATTTTTCTACCCATTAGACTTCACCTTTGTTTGTCCTTCAGAGCTAATTGCGTTGGATCACCGTATGGATGATTTCAAGGCCCGTGGCGTAGAAGTGATTGGTGTTTCAATCGATTCTCACTTTACTCACAATGCATGGCGTAACACAGCCATTAACGATGGCGGTATTGGCCCAGTTAAGTACACTTTAGCTGCAGATATGGCACATGATATTTGTCGCGCATATGATGTTGAATTAGCAGATGGTAGTAAGGCTTACCGTGGTGCATTCATCATTGACCGTGAAGGCCAAGTACGTTCACAAATTGTTAACGACCTCCCATTAGGCCGTAACATGGATGAATTGCTACGTTTGGTTGATGCCCTACAATTCCACGAAGAACATGGCGAAGTGTGCCCAGCTGGTTGGACTAAAGGCGATTCAGGTATGAAGGGTTCACCAGCAGGTGTTGCTTCTTATCTATCTGAAAATGCAGACAAGCTATAAGTTTGTATGTTAATAAAAAAGCCCCGTTAGCCTCGTGCTATCGGGGTTTTTTTGTTTAAAAAGTGCGCAATATGCCTTAGTTACATAGCAGTTAAATTGTTGCAACACCAATAACCCTACTAATCGTCATTGCATAACCGTATTGGGCTGGTTAAAATTAGGCCCTAGTTACATTTTCCTTCGTATATCATATTTATAAGGCACCTTGAATGGCCCCTACTCTTGCTAAAACGAGCCCTAAAGTGACTCAAGCGCCAGTTCCTATGCGTTTTGTTGGGCCCATGAAAATTAGTGCTCAAGATAGTTTAGATGCCGCATGGCAAGGTAAGGTGTCTGTGCCTCTAGCCACCTACGAAATTCCTCTGTGGCATTCGGTAGGTCGTGGCGCACGTTTGTCTACTTTATGTGGCGAAGGAATTAAAACCACCTTGGTTGATGAGCGCATGACTCGCTCTATTTTGCTGGAAGCAGATGATGCAAGCCAGGTTTTAGGTGCGTGGCGGTCTATCCAAATGCGCCAAGATGAAATGCAGAGCATTGTTAGTAAAACCAGTCGTTTTGCTAAGTTGATCGATATGAACATGCAGATCGTGGCAAATTTGTTGTATTTGCGTTTAGAATTTAAGACTGGAGATGCCTCTGGCCACAATATGGTTACCCAAGCAGCCGATAGCCTTATGCAATGGGTGCTAGAGCAATACCCGCAACTTAGCTACAGTTCTATCTCTGGTAACTATTGCAGTGATAAAAAGGCCACTGCAGTGAACGGTATTTTAGGCCGTGGCAAATATGTTGTGGCAGAATTAACTGTGCCTCGGGATTTATGTCAGCGTAAGCTTCTAACAACACCCGAGAAAGTGGTTGATCTCAATATTAAGAAAAACCTCCTTGGTACCCTAATGGCTGGTGGTCTGCGAAGTGCTAATGCCCATTTTGCTAATATGTTGTTAGGTTTTTATTTGGCCACTGGCCAAGATGCAGCTAATATTATCGAAGGTTCACAAGGTATGGTGCATGCGGAAGTAAGAGAAGGTGACTTATACTTCTCGTGCACCCTGCCTAATATTATTGTGGGCACAGTAGGTAATGGCAAAGGCTTAGAATTTGTTAAAGACAATTTGGCCAAATTAGGTTGTTCTGGAGATGTAGAAACTGGGGCCAACGCGCGGCGCTTAGCTCAAATTTGTGCAGCTACGGTTTTATGTGGAGAGCTGTCTTTACTGGCAGCACAAACTAACCCGGGCGAGTTAATGCAAGCCCATATGAAATTAGAGCGATAAATGAACGATCAAACTAATCGTCGAAAACGTGAACACATTGAGGTAATACGCCGTGACGAAGGCGTAGAGCGTAATGGTCATTTTTTTGATGCCATACAGCTACAGCATCGAGCTATGCCAGAAATCAATTTGCAAGATGTTGATCCCAGCGTAGAAGTGATGGGCAAGCGACTGAGTTTTCCGTTGTTGATTTCCTCAATGACAGGCGGTGATGATGCCTTAGTGGCTAAGGTTAATCAGCATTTAGCCGAAGCGGCTCAAATTACTGGTGTGGCCATGGGCGTAGGCTCACAACGAGTTATGTTAGAAGATGCTAAAGCGCGGGCCAGTTTTCTTTTGCGCCGTTATGCACCCGATGTACTCTTGTTTGCTAACATGGGTGCCATTCAGCTTAATAACGGCATGGGCTCAGATCAGTTACAGCAGGCCATCGACGTTTTATCTGCAGATGCTATATTCTTACATCTAAATCCTCTGCAAGAAGCAGTGCAGCCTGAGGGTGATACTAATTTTGCTAATTTGGCCGAAGCTATTGGTCATGCCCAAGCTCAGCTTAATGTGCCGATAGTGCTTAAGGAAGTTGGCGCAGGTCTGAGTGTGGCAGATATTGAGTTAGGTTTACGCCATGGTATTCAATGGTTTGACGTGGCGGGACGTGGCGGCACTTCATGGGCGCGTATTGAACAACAGCGCCGTAAAGATGCGCATACTCTAGGCTTTACACTACAAGATTGGGGTATTCCTACACCTTTAGCCATGAGAAACGCTCGTCCATATATGCAGCAAGCAAATTTCATAGCTAGTGGCGGCTTACGTAACGGGCTAGACTTGGTAAAGAGTGTTATACTTGGCGGCTGTTTAGGTGGTATAGCTAAACCACTTTTGGCGCCGGCCATGGAATCTACCTCAGCTGTAGTTGATACCATTGAAGCCCTGAAAAAAGAGTTTGTCACCGCCATGTTTTTATTATCTGCAAGCAGTGTGGATGATTTGCATTTAAACGATTCGTTAGTGCTTAGTGAGCGTTAGTCTGAGACATTTATATTTCATTAAGTTGGTAGCAGGGAAGATCGAGAAGTTATATGTCCGTTGGTATTGATGATATAAGTTTTTATACCACTAACTTTAGCTTAGATTTGCAAGAGTTAGCGGCCAACAACGGCTCCGATGCCGCCAAATACACTGTTGGTATAGGCCAGGAGCGTATGAGTGTGCCCGGTGCAGACGAAGATGTTGTCACTATGGCGGCTAATGCCTGCATGCCTTTATTAGAAGGTATGGAAGAGCGGGGTGAAGACCCAAGCGCTATTAGCACTATTTTGTTTGCTACAGAAACGGGGATTGACCAATCCAAGGCTGCTGGAGTTTATTTACACTCATTGCTTAAGCTCAGCCCGCGCTGTCGCGTAGTTGAACTAAAACAAGCCTGCTATAGTGCCACTGCGGCCTTGCAGCTCGCAACGGCTTGGGTTGCTCGTAACCTTAAAGAAAAAGTGTTGGTTATTGCTTCTGATATCGCACGTTACGACCGTCAATCACCAGGTGAAGCTACCCAAGGTTGTGGTGCGGTAGCGATGATAGTCAGTGCTAATCCAAGGCTTATTGCACTTGATCCTGAGACTGGGATTCACACCGAAGATGTGATGGATTTTTGGCGTCCAAATTATCGCTCTACAGCAATAGTAGATGGTAAATATTCCACCAAGGTGTATTTACGTTGTGTGCGTTCTGCATGGCAAGATTTTCGGCAGCAAAGTGATCTACAGTTTGGTGATTTTGATTATTTTTGCTATCACTTACCGTTTAGTCGCTTGGCTCAAAAAGCCCATAATCACCTAGCTAATGGTAATGCCCACGAACTTACCGCCCAAACCTTAGATGACCAAATATCCTCTAGCCTTATTTACAACCGTATTACAGGTAACACCTACACGGCGGCTATGTATATTGGCTTTATTTCTTTGCTAGATAATACGGCTGCTAATTTGGCCGGTAAACGCATTGGTTTCTTTAGTTATGGTTCTGGGAGTGTGGGTGAGTTTTTTACTGGCACCTTAGTAGAAGGCTATCAAGGTATGCTTCATAAGCAAGGACACCAGGCTATGCTTAAGGCAAGGCAGCCATTAAGTTATGCTGAATACCAAAAAATGTACGACTTTGAAGTGCCTACAGATGGTGGAGACCATGAGTTTGAGCATCAAACCAATGGCAAGTTCCGTTTAGCGGGTATTAGCCAGCACAAACGCCTTTATCAGGTGCGATGACCGCGCCTGACTCTGTGTCATCTCCAATATTTTTGGCCTCTTCCGCTGGGCCACTTTGCACTCGTGTTAGGGTGCCAGGGAAAGTTATTCTCAGCGGCGAACACGCTGTTGTCTATGGTGCACCAGCCTTAGCGTGTGCTATTCAAAAATATGCCTTTGCTGAAGTTACCGGCAGTGAACTCAATGGAGTTCGCCTTAAGATTCCTGAATTTGGCATTGATCAACAATTCAGTAATGTACAGCTTACTCATATCGCTCAACAAACCCAGCTGCGCCATCAGTATTTTTTGAACAATGCATGCCTTTTATCGCAGGTGGTTGAAAAAACTGAAGAGTTTTTCGCTGCTGCCATAGGTGCAAGTGGTTTGGTTGATTTATTACCAAATCAGCACGGCCCTTCTAGTGGCCTAACTATAGAGCTTACTATGGACCTTGTTGCCGGTGGTGGCATGGGCTCATCAGCGGCTATGGTGGCGGCTATGTTGGCTGCAGCCTTCAAGCACTTAGGCAGGCCACTAACCTCTGCAGAGCTAATTTATACAACCACTCAAAGTGAACATTGGCAACACGGCCGCTCTAGTGGCTTAGACCCTTATGTATGTGTTATGGGTGGTTTACAGCAATACCAAAAGGGCCAAAAGGGCAAAAATGGAAATGGTGTGCGCCAAATTATCAAACAACCAGTGCAGTGTTTTTTAGTAACTACCGGTAAGCCGCTAAGCTCCACCGGCGCTTGTGTAGAAGCGGTTAAGCAACAAAATTTCCCACTTAGCTTATGGGATCAGTTTTGTGTTGTTCAACAAAACCTACGCACTGCCATGTGTCTTAACCAATACGCCAGCATGCTAGAAGCTATTCAGGCTAATCATCAACTATTACGCCACATAGGTGTTGTGCCTGGGGTTGTATCTGAGTTTATCACCAGCATAGAAGCCCATGATGGGGCTGCAAAAATATGTGGTGCAGGTAGCGTAGCTGGTGACCATGGGGGCTTGGTTTTTGCCATGGGCGTAGATCAATCTTATCTTGAACAGCTAAGCCTAAGCTATGGCTATGGCGTGCAGAAAATGCTTCCTGACCTTGAAGGAGTGTTTTATTTTGACTAGCTCAAGGGTTATTGCGTCTGCACCAGCCAATACCATGCTTATGGGCGAACATGCGGTATTGTTTGGTCATAGTGCGCTGGTCTGTGCATTAACTCAGCGTATTTACGTGCAGGCTAATAAGCGCACAGATGACCTTGTTGTTGTTGAGTCCCAGTTAGGTCATTTTGCATGCCCACTGGCTGAGCTGGAAGCACAACGGTATGAAAGTTCACTGTTTAACTTTGTACTACAGGCTATTGTTCTTTGTGATCTGGATGCAGGGCTACACCTAGTTATCGAGTCAGACTTCGAGCATACCCTTGGGCTAGGTTCCTCAGCAGCTGTCACTGTGGCTACCTTAGGTGCAATTGAGCTGCTTTTTAAAGGCCGGTTTGACACTCAGGCGGTGATGCGTTTAGGTATAGAGTCAATCCGTAAAGTGCAGGGTAGGGGCTCAGGTGCTGATATTGCTGCTAGTGCCCTAGGAGGCGTTGTTGAGTTTAAAGCTGAACCGATTTCTGCTCATAAGACCAGCATTTCTGCCCAAGCATGGCAGTGTGCTCCTCGCTTGCGGTTGGTGTACTGTGGTTACAAAACGCCTACGCCGGTAGTCATTGAGCAAGTGCATCAAGCAGCGGCACACGAGCCAAAACGCTTTACTCAACTTTATGAGCAAATGGGTGTCTGTGTTAAAGCATCTGTGCATGCATTGAACAATGAAGATTGGCCAACTTTCGCTCAATATATGAACCAATATCAAAACCTCATGCGAGAGCTTGGTGTAAGCGATAAGGTTATCGAAAATATTATTCAGTTGGGTCAAGCAAAAGTCAAAAAAGACGCTTTATTTGGTGCCAAAATATCTGGTTCTGGCCTAGGTGATTGTGTGTTATTACTAGGCAGTGAGCCACTAGATTGGCCCCATACTCAAATGTCTGTGCAAATAGACTCACAAGGCCTGCGCCAAGAAAAGCTCCTGCCTAGCCAAACACCGTATGAGAAAAAATCATGAGCAAAAACTCAATAGATGCAGTGTCTGTTACTGATTGGGTGGATGAAGTTTTAGGTGCAGCTAAATATAATACACCTGCGGCCCAAGCCAGCGCTTACGCCCCTAGTAATATTGCCTTAAGTAAATACTGGGGTAAGCGTGAGCCTAGCTTTAATTTGCCTGTAACAGGCTCTTTGTCTATTTCGTTAGCTGGGCATGGCACTAAAACTGGGCTGTCAGTGATTAATACACCAGCGCATCAAGTCATACTAAACGGTGTAGAGGTTGATGCAAGCCATAGCTTTGCAATTAAGGTTAGCCAGTGGTTAGGCAGAGTATTACCACCTGATCTCAAGTTACGCGTAGATACCCTCAATACGGTGCCTACAGGAGCGGGGTTGGCTTCTTCTGCCAGTGGTTTTGCAGCCTTAACATTGGCCACCAATACACTCATGGGATGGAAGCTGCCAGAACATCAGTTGTCTGCGTTAGCTCGCTTGGGAAGTGGCAGTGCTAGCCGTTCCCTGTGGCATGGGTTTGCTAAATGGCAGGCTGGAGAGCTGGCTAATGGCAGCGACAGTATAGCTTTTCCACTACAGCAGCAATGGCCACAACTAAGAATCGGGTTATTAACTGTTTCCAGCCAAACAAAAGCTGTTTCATCTCGTGAAGGCATGGCCAGAACCATAGCCACTTCTGCGTTATACAAGCAGTGGCCTCAACAAGCCGAGTCTGACCTTGCTATTATTGAGGCCGCTATAGTAGCTGGTGATTTTGAGGCTATGGCCAAAACAGCAGAACATAACGCCATGTGCATGCACGCCACCATGGCAGCGGCATGGCCACCGTTAGTTTATTGGTTGCCAGAATCTTTAACCCAGATGCAAAAAGTTTGGCAGCTACGAGACCAGGGTCTTCCCCTTTATCTCACTATGGATGCTGGCCCCAACCTTAAGCTGCTTTTTGAGGCGAAGCATCAAGCCGATGTAGAAGCAGCCTTCCCTGAAGTGACAGTTATTACCCCGTTTGGGTAAGCTTGGCAAGCTTAGTCATAATGTAAAGATAAGGTTGTAGCATCTTGATTACATCAAAAGGAACATTAATGAGCGCTATAGCAAAGACTCCCAAGCCACCTTATTACGCTGTTATTTTTACCTCAACTCTTGCCTCAACAGGTATCGATGAACACTTAGGTTATGGTGAAACTGCAAATAGAATGGTTGAATTAGCCGCGCAGCAACCCGGTTTTTTAGGTATCGAATCGGCCAGAGATGCGAGTGAGATAAGTTTAGGCATTACCGTTTCTTATTGGTCTGATTTAGAGTCTATCAAACAGTGGAAAGCCAATGCTGAACACTTGGAAGCACAGAGGCACGGACATGAACTGTGGTATCAATCGTTTAAAGTGCGGATATCCAAAGTTGAACGTGATTATGGGATATAACGGTAACCTTTGGGAATTAGTGCTAGGCTAATGCTTCAAAAATTAATAAAGATAACAGCAGGATACTAAGATATGACCACTGAAAACGTACATAAACAGCCGATCGTTTTAGAAAATCTCAGTGCCCATGGTGTGCTTCGACTTACTCTGAACAACCCCACTAAGCGTAATGCGTTGTCCGAAGCTATGCTAACTCAGTTGCATCTAGCTATCACTGCTGCTGCTGTGGATCCATTGGTGCGGGTGGTTATATTGGCAGCCAGCGGGCCTGTATTTTGTGCAGGTCATGACCTGAAGGAGCTAACCCATGGTCGTAAAGAAAGTGATAAAGGTCGTGAGTATTTCACCAAAATAATGCTTCAATGCTCCAGTTTTATGCAAGCAATCGTCAATAATCCCAAGCCTGTCATTGCAGAGGTCACGGGTATTGCCACTGCTGCTGGTTGTCAGCTAGTAGCCAGTTGTGACCTGGCATACGCTGAAGAAAAGGCCTTGTTTAGTACCCCGGGTGTAAATATAGGCTTGTTCTGCTCTACACCTATGGTGGCACTTTCTAGGAATGTCACTAATAAACATGCGCTGGAAATGCTGTTGACTGGAGACTTAGTTTCTGCACATAGGGCAGCTGAAATTGGTTTGATCAACGCGGTTACTGAAGCAGATGATCTAACTACCAAGGTAATGGAAGTAGCCATGAAGATAGCGGCTAAATCCAGCGCTACAGTGGCCATTGGTAAGCGTGCTTTTTATGAGCAGCGTGAAATGTCTTTGCCTGATGCATATATATTTGGAGCTGAAGTGATGGTTGGGAATATGCTCACACAAGACGCACAAGAAGGTATTAATGCCTTTATTGAAAAGCGTACACCTAAATGGAGTGATCAGTAAGTGGCCTGTTTGAATAAATGAAAGGTTTTGTACTTTCTCGTCATAGCCAAGATACAGATCAAGGCATCACTCTTAGCTATTGGTTAATCACCGACGATGGCCCCGTATGCCTGCAACAAACGCAGGAAGAATCGATATGTTTTTTACCTTTTTCTCAGCAACACCAGGCCCAAAAGTTAATACAAGTTATGGGGCTGCCTGCTGATATCTGGCGCTTCCAATCTCTAGATCTTAAAACCTTCCAGCACGAGCCAGCAGTGGCGCTATATATGTCTAACCATAAGGTGTTTCAGCAGGCGTGTGGTTTATTGCGTGATGCTGGAATACTCCTCATGGAGCAAGACATTCAGCCTCAAGAGCGCTACTTGATGGAGCGTTTTATTAGCGCCAGCTTAGTGGCTGATGCCTTGCCTGTTAATGGTGTTTTAGCCGACGTTCGTATTAAAGCAAGCGATTTTATACCACATATTAAAGCGGTCTCCCTAGATATAGAAACCACTATGGATGGCAAAACCATTCATAGTATTGCCGTATATGGGATGGAAAACCAGTCACCAGTGGAGCTGGTCTGGTTGCATTGGCCCAACCATATGCCTTCTGAGCCGGCGGCAGAATTGCCCGCATACGCTCAGGTTTGTAGTAATGAAAGAATGCTGTTAAAGCAGTTTAGTCAGTGGTTACAAGGCTATGACCCAGACGCGATTATTGGTTGGGCTGTGGTGCAGTTTGATTTTCAAATTCTTTGTGCCCGTGCGCGTGAGTTAGGTGTGCGTTTGCGGCTAGGCCGAGGTGGTGAAGAAATTCGTTGGCGAGCAGGGCAAGGCAATAGACCTGCAAAACTTTATATGCCAGGCCGTGTGGCCTTGGACGGCATTGAAGTGATGCGCTCGGCAACATGGCAGTTTGAATCTTTCTCGTTAGAAAATGTGGCCAGGCAGTTGTTGGGGCGTGGAAAAGATATTACCAAACCGCAAGATCGTGGCGAAGAAATTCAGCGCATGTATCGAGAAGAGCCTGCTTCGTTGGTTAAGTACAACCTAGAAGATTGTCGATTAGTTTGGGACATTTTTATTAAGGCTGATCTCATGAGTTTTCTTATTGAGCGTGCTCGCTTAACCGGTTTGCCGATGGATCGAGTTGGCGGTTCATCCCAAGCCTTTGACCACTTATACTTGCCGCGTTTGCATCGCCAAGGTTACGTGGCCCCTGCGTTTGCTTCTGGCCAGGCGGGTGATAGCCCGGGTGGCTTTGTTATGGATTCTAAACCTGGCCTTTACCGCAATGTATTAGTGTTGGATTTTAAGAGCCTATACCCTAGTATCATTCGAAGTTTCAAAATAGACCCTTTAGGATTGGTTCAAGGCTTACAGGAAGATGATGCCGTGGGCGGTTATAAGGGTGCTCAATTTAGTCGTAAACAAAGCATTTTACCAGACATTATAGGGGACTTATGGGCGGCAAGAGATGTAGCAAAGGCTAACAAAAATACGCCGTTATCTACCTCCATAAAGATTGTGATGAACTCTTGTTATGGTGTGTTAGGGTCTAATGTTTGTCGTTTTTATGATCAACGTTTAGCTAGTTCTATCACCTTGCGTGGCCACGCCATATTGAATCAAACCAAAGACCTTATCCAGCAACAAGGCATGCAGGTTATTTACGGTGATACCGATTCTGTATTTGTGTGGTTAGGCGATGAACCCATTCCGTTAGATCAGGTGCAAGCCCAAGGCAACGCCTTGGTGCGGCAACTAAATCAATGGTGGACCAATCATTTAAGTGTTGAATTTAACCTTAAAAGCCACTTGGAAATTGAGTTTGAAACTTACTTTAGTCGGTTTGTTATGCCTACTATAAGAGGGCAAGAAACAGGCAGTAAAAAGCGCTATGCAGGTATTACTGTTACTCCAGACGGCGCGGAAAAGATGCTATTTAAAGGCTTAGAGCAAGTGCGAACAGACTGGACCAAGTTAGCTAAAGAGCTACAAGCTCAGTTGTACCAAAGAATATTTAACGACGAGCCCTACCTAGACCTCATTAAGCCTTTGTTGGTGCAAGTTAGGGCCGGGCAGTTAGATCATAAGTTGGTGTACCGTAAGCGATTACGCAGGCCGTTAGTAGAATACCAAAAAAACGTACCGCCACATGTGCAAGCCGCTCGCAAAGCCGAAGCGTGGCGTTTACAAAATGGACTACCTTCGGCTTATGCCCGGGGGGGGTGGATTGAATACGTGATTACCCTCACGGGGCCAGAACCCTTGGAAATGGATCCTACAAACTACGACTATGAGCATTATATCGACCGTCAGATTGAGCCGGTGGTTGATGGTATATTGCCCTTCCTGAATGATAGCTTTGCAAATATTACCCAGAGGCAGTTAGGTTTGTTTTAGGGTAATGGGGAGTGCTGCTTAATTACTTAGTTGCTCGATCAAATGCTGAGGGAAGTCTTCAACCTTTTCGCACCCTACTTGCTCCATCACTTGTTGAAGCTGGCGTTTGAGAATCTCTAGGGCCTGGTTGCCGCCTTGTTCTCCCATGGCACACGCACCAAACATAGGGGCTCTGCCTAGGAAGGTGAATTTGGCACCGGATGCTAGGCTAGAGGCAATATCTGCACCTGATCGAATGCCTCCGTCCATCATTAACGTAACCCTATTGCTGTATTTTTTTGCCAAATCTGTGAGTGGTTTGATGGTGGATTCGCCAGAATCAAGCTGTCTTCCACCATGATTGGAAACGATTAAACCATCTACACCTAACTTAATGGCTAGCTCGGCGTCGTCGGGATTGACGATGCCTTTGATCACTAAGTTACCTTTCCATTGGTCGCGAATTACTTTGATCTTGTGTTCTGTTAAACGGCCAGAAAAAGTTGAATTCATAAACAGGCCAAGATGTTGCATGCTGAGCCCGGAGGGAATGTAAGGTTTCATGGTTTTAAATTCGGGTGACCCTGCAAGAAGCTGTTCGATGGCCCATCTAGGGTGAGAGGCTATTTGCAGAATGTTGGACAAGGTCATTTGTGGTGGGATAGAAAGACCGTTTCTAATTTCTTTAGGGCGGTAAGCAAACGTTGGCGTGTCGGCTAATAAAACCAGTGTTTTACAGCTGGCCTGAGCAGCACGCTGAAGGAGTTTGTCTCGCAGTTCATTTTCCGTAGGGTGATAGAGCTGAAACCAGAAGTCACCTTCGGTAATTTCAGCAATAGTCTCAATACTTGCTGTGCCTACGGTACTTAGGCAAAAGGGTATATTGTGTTGCTTGGCAGCCTTGGCCAAAATTTCACATGATTTGGGCCACATGAGCCCTTGAAGCCCAACGGGTGCTATACCGAAAGGTGCGTCGTAGGTTTTACCAAACAAAGTGGTTTGTTGCGAAGCACCGTTGAAGTCGCGCAAGTAATGCGGGCGAAGTTGAATGTCTCGTATTTCTTTTGTGTTGCGGGCTAGGTTAATGTCGGCAAAACATCCCCCTGTAAGGTAGTCATAGGCAAAGCCGGGCATGCGTTGTTTTGCGCGTTCGGCTAACATTTCGATTGAGGGGTAGCGTGAATCCATTTTTTTCCTACTTGCTGTTACTTTAACGCTCATCGTAACTTTGCCGAAGTTTCAGGGGCGGTGCTGTGTTGTACTAAAAACTAAATGACATTATGCCCTTGGTGGCGACAAGACTCTAGTGGGTAGGACGATATATAGAAAGTGATCCACAGGAGTGGGGTTAGCTTGCTCTTTAAAAGGGTGGATGGGAGGTAAGAAAAAGGAGAGGGAGGATTATTGAAAGGCTTCATAAGCTTGTTCTTAAAGGCTAATGAGGGTAAAATTAGCGCCTCATTTTTTACGCAATTGTTGCTCCTGTTTAATGCAACAGCATTCCACCCCAAGTGGCCTTTGGTAGGGGCCACCACTGAGCAAGGACAATCCATGCCTGTAATTACTCTTCCTGATGGCAGTCAGCGTTCTTTTGACGCACCTGTATCAATCCATGATGTAGCTTTTGATATTGGCCCAGGCCTTGCAAAAGCTGCTGTAGCCGGCAAAGTGGCTGGTGAATTGGTTGATACGAGTTATATCATCACTGAAGATACAGCCCTTGCTATTGTTACTTCAAAGGATGACGAAGGCCTTGAGGTGATTCGTCATTCTTGCGCACATATGATGGCGCAAGCAGTGCAAGACGAATTCCCTGGTGCCCAGGTGACTATTGGCCCAGTGATCGAAGATGGTTTTTTCTACGACTTTGCCTATGAGCGCCCATTTACACCTGAAGATTTAATTAAGATAGAAGCGCGCATGAAGGCCTTGGTTAAGGAAAACCTTAAAGTTGAACGCCGCATTATGAGTCGTCCTGCTGCTGTTGAGTTTTTCAAAGACCTCGGCGAAGACTACAAAGTAGAGATCATCGATAGCATTCCTGGCGAAGAAGACCTCTCTTTCTACAGCCAAGGTGGGTTTACAGATTTATGCCGTGGCCCCCACGTGCCTTCTACAGGCCACATTAAGTCCTTTAAGTTGATGAAAGTTGCTGGCGCCTATTGGCGTGGCGATTCTAACAATGCCATGTTAACTCGCGTTTATGGTACAGCTTGGGCAGACAAAAAAGACCTTAAAACCTACTTGCACCGCTTAGAAGAAGCAGAAAAGCGTGATCACCGTAAGTTGGGCAAAAAGCTAGATTTGTTTCACACTCAAGAAGAAGCTCCGGGTATGGTGTTTTGGCATCCGAATGGCTGGACTATCTATCAGGTAGTAGAGCGTTATATGCGTGAGCGCCAGAATGAAGGTGGTTACCAAGAAGTGAAAACCCCACAAGTGGTTGATCGTAGCCTTTGGGAACGTTCTGGTCACTGGGATAAGTTTTCTGAAATGATGTTTACCACGTCTTCAGAAAGTCGCGATTACGCAGTTAAGCCAATGAACTGCCCATGTCACATTCAGATCTTTAACCAAGGGTTGAAGAGCTACAAAGAATTGCCTATTCGTATGGCAGAGTTTGGTTCTTGTCATCGTAACGAACCTTCGGGAACCTTACACGGCATTATGCGTGTGCGCGCCTTTACTCAGGACGATGGCCATATTTTCTGTTCTGAAGGCCAAATGCAGGACGAAGTGGCACGGTTCATCGATTTCTTGTATGACGTATACAAAGACTTTGGTTTTGATGACGTTATCTTGAAGTTGTCTACTCGTCCTGAACAGCGTGTAGGCTCAGACGAAATTTGGGACCGGGCAGAAGCTACATTAGAAGAAGCCTTGAACGCGAAACAACTGCCGTTTGAGATTTTACCAGGCGAAGGTGCCTTTTATGGCCCTAAAATCGAATTCTCTTTGAAAGATTGCCTTGGTCGAGTTTGGCAGTGTGGTACTATTCAGGTAGATTTTTCTATGCCTGGTCGCTTAGATGCACAATTTGTAAATGAAGCGGGCGATCGTGAAGTTCCGGTGATGTTGCACCGAGCCACTTTAGGTTCATTTGAGCGTTTCTTAGGTATTTTGATCGAAAACTTTGCTGGCGCTATGCCACCTTGGTTAGCACCAAAACAAGTGTCTATTTTGAATATTACGGACAAACAGGCCCCTTTTTGCCAAGAAGTTGAAAAAACTTTGACAAAAATGGGCTTTAGAGTGGCTGCGGACTTGAGAAACGAAAAGGTAGGCTTTAAAATCCGCGAGCACACAATTCTTAAAGTTCCTTATATGCTAGTAGTTGGCGATAAGGAAGTTGAAACTCAGTCTGTTACAGTACGTACTCGTACGGGTGAAGATTTGGGTAATATGAGCCTAGAAGCTTTTGCAGATCTGCTTAATGCAGACATCGCCAAGCTTGGCCGCACTGAAGCGTAAGTTAACGCTTTTGACTAACGAATAAACGGAGATACCGCAATTAAACGCGAATATAATAAGGGCAAAGTAAAACGCCCAACAATTAACGAACATATTGAAGCGACTGAATGTCGTCTCATCGGTGCTGACGGCGAACAAGTCGGTATTGTTACTGTTGCTGAAGCACTAGTAATGGCAGAAGCTGCCAAGCTGGATCTAGTTCAGATCGCAGCAGACGCCGAGCCTGTAGTCTGTAAGATTATGGATTATGGCAAGCAAGTGTTTGAAGTTAAAAAACAGAAAGCGGCTGCTAAAAAGAAGCAAAAGCAGACGCAAGTGAAAGAAATCAAGTTCCGACCAGGAACTGATGTAGGAGATTATCAGGTAAAGCTACGCAACCTGATCCGTTTCCTAGAAAATGGTGACAAGACGAAAGTAACCTTGCGTTACCGTGGTCGTGAGATGGCTCACCAAGAATTGGGTATGGAATTACTTAAGCGTGTAGAGGTCGATTTGGCTGAATACGCTGGAGTAGAGCAATATCCGAAGATGGAAGGCCGTCAATTGACTATGGTGTTGGCACCAAAGAAAAGAAAGTAACCCTAAAAAGTTACGCTCGGGAGACCGCTTAAGAGTTTAGGTTCTTAATTGCGTCTTCATTAACAATCAACGAATGCGTGGAGTAAATGTAATGCCTAAGATGAAATCTTGCAGCGGTGCTGCAAAACGATTCAAGAAAACTGCTAACGGCTTTAAACACCGTCAGTCCTTCACCAGTCATATTTTGACCAAAAAGAGTACCAAGCGTAAGCGTCATCTACGTGGCACTTTGCAGATTAGTTCTGCAGATAAGCCATTAGTACGTCGCATGTTGCCGTACATCTGATTAGTCACTGGTAAGGAGAAAGTATAATGTCTCGCGTAAAACGTGGTGTCCAAGCACACCGTCGTCATAAGAAGATCCTCAAGCTAGCTAAAGGCTATTACGGTGCACGTAGCCGTGTGTTCCGAGTTGCTAAGCAAGCCGTAATCAAAGCTGGCCAATATGCCTACCGCGACCGTCGTCAACGTAAGCGTCAGTTCCGTGCTCTATGGATTGCTCGTATTAACGCCGGTGCGCGTATGAACGGGTTGTCTTACAGCCGTTTGATTTCAGGTTTGAAGAAATCTTCAATCGAGATCGACCGTAAAGTGTTGGCTGATTTAGCTATTCACGACAAAGCGGTATTCACAGCGATCGTAGAGAAGGCTAAAGCAGCACTTGCTTAAGCTGGTTAATCTAACGCTAACTTTGGTTAGTATAGATTTAACTACCTTCGTATCCTCTCACGAGGATTAAAAACAGGGGAAGAGTGCAAACTCTTCCCCTGTCTTGTTTTAGATGGAGAAGAATATGGAACACCTCAAGCAACTGGTCACTGATGGCTTAAATGCCGTGGTTCAAGCGGCAGATGAAGCAGCCCTTGACCAAGTTAGAGTTCAGTACTTAGGTAAAAAAGGCGAGCTTACACAACAGCTTAAAAGCCTAGGTAAGTTGTCAGCTGAAGAGCGGCCTGCAGCCGGAGCTAAGATCAATGAAGCCAAACAGCAAGTGCAAGACGCCATTACCGTAAAGCGCACTATGATGGCAGCTAATGCCCTAAGTAAGCAGCTTGCAGTAGAAGGCATTGATGTAACATTGCCTGGTCGTGGCCAAGATATTGGCGGCTTACACCCAGTAACGATGACCATCGAACGTATTCAAAATTTCTTCGCTCAAATTGGCTTTTCTGTAGCTCAAGGCCCAGAAATCGAAGATGATTATCATAACTTCGAAGCCCTAAATATTCCTGCACATCACCCAGCACGTGCCATGCACGATACCTTTTATTTTGGTGATGGCACTCTTCTTCGTACCCACACATCAGGCGTACAAGTTAGAACCATGGAAAAGCAACAACCGCCTATTCGCATTATTTGCCCAGGCAGGGTTTACCGTTGTGATTCTGACCAAACCCATTCGCCAATGTTCCACCAAATAGAAGGTTTGTTGGTGGATGACAATATTAGTTTTGCAGACCTAAAAGGGATTCTGCATAATTTCCTTAACGTGTTCTTTGAGCGTGACCTTCAAGTGCGCTTTCGTCCATCGTACTTTCCTTTTACCGAACCTTCTATAGAAGTGGATATCGGCTACCAAGGTGAAGATGGCGAACAAAAATGGCTGGAAGTATTAGGTTGTGGCATGGTTCACCCTAAGGTATTTGAACACTCAGGTATAGACACTGAAAAATACACTGGCTTTGCCTTTGGTATGGGCGTAGAACGCCTGGCTATGCTGCGCTACGGCGTTAAAGACTTGCGTATGTTTTTTGAAAATGATCTGCGTTTTTTGGCCCAATTTAGTTAATCTTTGATCGAGAGATAGACATGAAATTTAGTGAACAGTGGTTGCGTGAATGGGTTAACCCAGCAGTTAGCAGCGATGAATTAATAGCTCAAATTACCTTAGCCGGACTAGAAGTTGACGACGTAGAGTCTGCAGCAGGCGAATTTAGTGGCGTAATTGTTGGCGAAATCGTCAGTGCGCAGCAGCACCCTAATGCAGACAAACTGCGGGTATGTCAGGTGAGTGACGGCGCTACAGAAATTCAAGTAGTGTGTGGCGCACCTAATGCCCGTGTAGGTATTAAAGTAGCGTTTGCCACCGTAGGTGCGATATTGCCTGGTAACTTCAAAATCAAAAAGGCTAAGCTGCGTCAAGAAGAGTCTTTTGGCATGCTGTGTTCGGCAGCAGAACTAGAATTTGGTGATGAAAACGATGGCATTATGGAACTGGCAGCCGACGCGCCAGTAGGTGCTGATATTCGTGAGTACCTTAATCTTAATGACAAGATCATTGATGTAGACTTAACTCCAAACCGGGGAGACTGCTTAAGTATTGCAGGCCTTGCTCGTGAAGTGGGAGTGCTTAACTCAATGGATGTTACAGCGCCAGAATACTCCGAATTAGCACCTCAGATTGAGGATGTTTTTCCGGTAAGAGTTAATGCGCCAGAACATTGCCCGCGCTTTGTGGGCCGCGTGTTAAATAACATCGACATCACTAAAACGTCTCCGTTGTGGCTGCAAGAAAAGCTTCGCCGCTGCGATGTTCGTAGTATTGATCCTGTGGTAGACGTCACCAACTACATTTTGTTAGAAATGGGCCAGCCCATGCATGCATATGACTTGGATAAGGTTAACGGCCCTATCATCGTGCGTATGGCTAGTCAGGGTGAAAACCTAACCTTACTAGACGGTCAAAAAGTTGAGCTGACTAATGAGACTTTGGTGATCGCTGATAGCGAAGGTTTACTAGGCATGGCTGGCATCATGGGTGGTGCAGATACCGGAGTGGGCGCAACTACTCAAAATGTATTCCTAGAAGCCGCCTTTTTTAACCCCATTAGTATTGCAGGCAAAGCCCGCAACTACGGTTTACATACCGATGCGTCCCACCGCTTTGAACGTGGCGTAGATTACGATCTACAACGTAAAGCTATGGACCGTGCAACCATGATGCTACAAAGCATTGTTGGTGGAGACGCTGGCCCTATAGTAGAGCAAGCATCGGCCGAGCATTTGCCAAGCCTTTCTAAGGTGACCTTACGTAAAGCACGTTTAGAAGCCTTGTTGGCTTATAAAATTGCCGATGAGCAAGTGCTTGATATATTAACTCGTCTGGGCCTAACGTTAGTTTCATCAGACGCTGATAGCTGGAGCTTTACTGCACCATCGTGGCGCTTTGACATCGCTATTGAAGCAGACCTTGTGGAAGAAGTGGCCCGTGTATACGGCTACAATAACTTGCCAAGCACTAACCCTGTAGCCAGTATGGAAATTCCAGCCAATCCAGAAGTGGATCGTCCTCTTTCTATCTTGCGTCGCCATCTGGTGAGCTGCGGATACCAAGAAGCCATTACCTACAGCATGGTAGAACCTGGCTTGTTAGCTAAGTTTGATGATCAAAACAAGCCGGTAGAACTAATAAATCCTATTTCTGCCGACATGGCCGTAATGCGTACAAGCTTATGGCCGGGTTTGGTGAAAGCGCTACAGCATAATCAAAACCGTCAGCAATCTCGTGTACGATTGTTCGAAACGGGTCAGCGTTTTATTCCTAGTGATCAAGGCTTGCAGCAGCAAGATGTATTTGCAGGTTTAATCTATGGATCACGGCATCCAGAAAGCTGGCACGGCAAAGCTGAAAGTGTGGATTACTTCGATGCCAAAGGAGACCTTGAATCTTTACTAGAAATTTGTGGTCAGAAGTTCTCCTTTGAAGCTGCCCAGCATGTTGCTTTACACCCAGGGCAAAGCGCTGCTATTACGTTAGCTGGCAAAAACATAGGCTACATTGGAGCTATGCATCCAGGTTTAGTTAAAGACCTAGGTATTCAGGGCCCAGTGTTTATGTTTGAAGTGGATTTGGCGTCCATTAGTTTGGGCACGCTCCCGGCTTACGAGGGTTTATCTAAATTTCCAGAAATGCGCCGTGACTTAGCCATTGTATTGGATCAAACAATTAGTGTTGCCACGGTCACTAATTACATCGAATCTAGTGCTGGTGAATGGCTTAAGGCGGTACGCTTATTTGACGTTTATCAAGGCCAAGGTATTGAAAATGGACAAAAAAGTCTTGCTTTAGGCTTGACGTGGCAGCACCCAGAGCGCACTCTTACTGATGATGAAGTAAACCAATGGGTTGAACAGGTGGTTAAACACCTTTCTCAGCACGCTGGTGCGAGCCTAAGAGGCTAAAAATACTCCGTTAATTTTAGCTCTAGAGCTAAGGCTAGCGGGGAAGTTTAGGCCTCGTAAGCTATATTATAATAAATAATAGGCGAGGACCCAGCTATGGGATCACTGACCAAAGCCGATATGGCAGAACGTCTTAGTAGTGAACAAAATCTTAGTAAACGCGATGCCAAAGATATGGTAGAGGCTTTTTTTGAAGAAGTGTCTTCCAGCCTTATTAGTAATGAGCAGGTTAAATTATCAGGTTTTGGAAATTTTGATTTGCGCGATAAACGCTCCAGACCCGGGCGCAATCCTAAAACAGGCGAAGAGGTGGCTATTTCAGCACGTCGCGTGGTCACTTTTAGGCCTGGTCAAAAATTGAAAGACCGTGTTGAGTCCGAAAACTAATGGTACTGATTTGAGTATCAAAGGCTTGATTTAATTCTATATTTTTGCAGCTAAGATACTTCCAAAACGGCAACTATTCTAGTAATATACCGCCTCTCTTGAGGTTCTAATTGAACTTCATCAAGAGTAAATCGGGGCGTAGCGCAGTTTGGTAGCGCACCTGCCTGGGGGGCAGGGGGTCGCAGGTTCAAATCCTGCCGTCCCGACCAGACATTTTTTGAAAAAGACATCATTTGATGTCTTTTTTTTGCTTCAGACGTTGTAATTAAAGGGTTTTGTTATGGATAACTCACTCTTCAAAAAATAATTAATAAAATGATAGTAAAATAGTAAAAACATAACAAAAATAAGTCTATTTGTAAACAAACCCCCACGAAACCCCCACGGAGAGGGGACGGCAGGTTAGCGTTGATATT
>Ga0114995_10000540_pt1 | contig 26368 bp, 16 predicted proteins | sample ArcticOcean_MG_C_11_FD_87038 | JGI IMG/M metagenome (GOLD analysis project Ga0114995, IMG submission 87038) | Marine microbial communities from western Arctic Ocean - ArcticOcean_MG_CB2_154 | ecosystem: Environmental > Aquatic > Marine > Oceanic | place: Arctic Ocean: Canada Basin | collected... | reverse complement strand
TTTTAAGGCAGATAATGATAAATCGGTAAACAGCATTAGACAGAATTTACAGTTGCTCTACACAAAGAATTTAGTTAGTTATTTAGGGAATAAAAAAGCACTGCCAAGCACAAAGTCTATGGCACTTTATGAGCTAAATAGAATCAAAGGTTTTGCCAAGTCTAAATCAGGTAATGTGATGACTAAAGCCCACAGACAGCACTTGACGGTTATGATAGAAAAAGCACTAGAGAACTAGCAGGAAGGTTTTACAAAACAGGTGTAAAAGCAGTCTTTTATAAAGGCTGCTTTTTTTATGCAATAGAAATGCTATTACTTAAGCTTGCCCACATAAACCCGATAACACACATAATTCACCACACCAGAAACCCAGATAAGAATGGTAGTAGCCCATGCAGCACCCAGAACTCCCATCTTACCTACCAAGTAGTAATTCAGAACCACATTCAAGCCCAGTACTCCGAAGGAGATATATGCATTCCAATTGGCTTTCCCTACGGCAGAAAGTAAATTTCCAAAAGGGATTCTAAGTGTAAACGCTCCTATTACCGCTAGTGCAAAAACAGAGATTAATTCCCCGTGCCCTTTGTACTCTTCTCCGAAAATCCATAGAATCCATTCACTACCGAAGTGAAGAACTGCTGCTATTGCTAGAGAAATAGGAAACAACAGTTTCATGGTGTTCAAAGCATAATTACTCAGGAATTTTTTGTCTGCGGCATTTTCCGACACCTTAACGAAATCTGTAGTAATAAGAGCCAGTGGAAGCACAAAGGATGCTATAGGGATAATGCTACAAACTCTATAAATAGCCGTTTGTTTGGACACGTATTTTGCTATAGCTTCTGGGGTGTTTAAGCCGACTTGCTGGAGTGTTTCCTTAGAATCAGAGAGGATGTTACCGATAGTAATAATGTCTACGATGTACATCATCTTGGCGGCTACAGCTCCTATGCTCACGAATAGGCCATATTTCCAAAAGTCTTTAATCTGAATAGGAGAGCTGCTCTTAAACCGAGCGCTGGAGAGGTTTAATTTCTTTAAATAATAGATTCCTATAAGTAGCGGAGTAATTACTAAGGCCCAAGCATAGCCTGTCACTCCAAACACCAATGCTCCAGCCACAGCTAGAACAAGAAGGAGTGCATTGTACCAGTTTTCACTTTTGGCAAATAGGTCATTTCTGTTTACTAATCGAGTGTAATTCCGCACGAACTCTACCAGTGTAAAAGTTAATACATGAAGACTTAAGATCACGAGTAAAAACTGCGAATTAGGTCTGTTAATAGTGATTAATGAGCTAAAAAGAAGTAAAAGTGCCGATAAAACAGCAGAAAGTATGATTCCTCTGCTAAAAGCATACTTGAATAATTGTCTCTTTTCCTCCTCCGTTTTCAGCCGCGCTCCGAAGTAGACCAAACTCTGATAAGCGCCAAAACCCATAAAAGGAACTAAGAAACTTACCGCAGTAAAGGCATACGTAAAATCTCCATAACTTTCTTGAGTAAGTATTCTGGCCATGGCTATGCTCACTAAGAAGCCTATGACTTTTGCCAGAACCATAGCGTTAAACATTTTAGCACCACTTCGCTTTAAAAATGCTGATATGAATTCTTTTATATTCACTAGCTGAAGTAATTTTTCATTACAGAAAGGACTGATAAAGCAAGTGTTTTCTCTATCAAATTGTCTGAAGCAAATAGAACTGAACAAAACACTTTTAGTTCAGCATCGAACTCTAAGCGCTCTATGTTTTCTGAGTAATAATTATCCCAGTAATTTCGTAAGCTTTCATTGGTTTCATACCAGTGATTTAGCGGGTTCATACTTAATTTCTCAGGATGCTTATTTACTTTTTTATAATAGACATTTCTAAGCTTGTTTTGTACTTTTCCCACGAACTTTTCAGGAAATGAACGCACAGATCTGCCGTATTCTTCCTGAGAAAACTGCATTACTTCCTTATGGTATTTCCATAAATATTCCCATTGTAATTTTCCGCTTTTTTTCCATTTATTGGGCATGGTGTAAGCTAAATTCTGTACTTCTGGGTCGGCAAAGGGGGAGACGATATATCCTTTCTTCTGAGCCACGAAACACCCAGAACTGATTACTCTATACAGACGATTATTCAGATAAAATACATCCATATCTTCATAGAGTTCCATCTCTGTTTTTAGCTCACTGTTAATGGAGTCAGCGAATCTAGAGGAGCATAAAAGCGCAGAATATTCACTCACATTTTGCCAAATTCCGAATGAATGTTCAGTGAAAATAGTTCTACCTATTTGACCAGTATGAATAATGGGTTGGGCGGTCTTAGATTTATCTAGCGCATAATTAAAATGAGCAGAGCTGGCATAAAAGTTTAAGCCATCTACGGCCAGCGTGTTTTCATCTATATTTTTCAGATAATCTCCATTTTCTAAGGATACAAACTCGTGCTCGATATCATAGTGATCCGCGATCTCTTTACTAATCCAGTGGTCTCTATAATCCGTTTGTCCAAAGCATAAAACAGCCTCTTGTGTTATGCCGTTTTGCTTGGCTAGACTTAAGTTTTGTCGAGAGTCTAACCCTCCGCTTAGAAGCTGAAAATTAGAATTTCCAGGGTGTTGGTATTGTTCTTTTACCGCAGTTAAAAACCGAGAATGTAATTCTTCTAAATAGTCATGTTTACTTAAAGAAGTAGGGTTAGAATCTGGGAGGTAGTATCTGTGAATGTGCCAGTTATCTTGAGTTACGATTATTTTTTCTCCAGCTCTTAGCAGGTTAATTCCAGCTACACAGGTTTGATTCCCGAAAACTCCTCCTATAGATAACATGCTTCTTAATGCCACAGGGTTAGGAGTGGAGCGGAACCCATCAGCGCCTAGAGCTGCTTGAAGTTTCTTTAGATTGTAATGGAAGTAAAGTTTTCCGCGTTGCAACGCATAGAAGACTCTCCTTGAACAACTATGATTTGTAGCTATTTCTATTCTATCATCTAGGCAAACTACAGAAGTAAATTCCCCCTTTAATGATAAAGGAAAATTCTGTGGAGATGTGTTATATAATGAGGTGAGTAGCTTAGACTCAGTTGTGGCTTGCTTAGTTAAAAGTTGGGGTAGGTTGTAAATAAAACCATCTGTATAAATAGTATCTTCTCCAGACTTGTTTACAATAGGCTCTCCACTTGGGTTAGGATCATGGGTGACTTCATGGGCAAGAGATTCTAAGTTTATATGTCCGTGAAACCCGCCCATTAAATAACTTCTGCATAAATTTTAGAATAAGCCTCGGCTACGGCCGATACTGAAAAATATTCTCGGGAATAAGCATTGAGCCAGTGCGCATCATAGTCCTTTATTTTTTCATAAACATGCTTCATCGCCTTGGTTAACTCATATGTATTTCCCTTAGTAATAAGCACTCCGTGAGCAGGAGTGAGGTGCTCATTTATTCCGCCTACGTCTGTAGCTATAACTGGTATTCCTGCAGAGTAAGCTTCTGGTATTACGCAGGGTTGATTCTCATAATTCGAAAATAGAATTAGGCAGTGTGACGCGGCCATCTGAGCAGCTACTTCTGGTAGTGTCTGCTCCCCTTTTATGGTAAAGCGATCTTCAGGAATGTTAAGTTTTTGAGCTAATTTTATATACGGAGCTATTTCTCCATCTCCTATAATGAGCAGTTTAGCATCTATTTCTGACGAGATTTCACTAAAGCTGGAAATGATTCCAGTTACGTTTTTATGGTCATCTACTAATGAGCTTACGTGTATAAATGTGAACTTTTCGCTTTTAGAAAGGCTAGGGGCAAAGAGGTCATTGTCCACCACATTGGGCACTACAGTGTAGTCTGCATTACAGCCGAATTTTTTCATGGCTTCTCCTAAGTGCTCGGATACAGGAACTATCCTGGATGCTTCTTTGGCTATTTTTTTAGAAAAGTGTTTTTGGATAAACTTCACCTTCTTAGAGTTATGATAACCGGTCCAATGTTCTGTAATTATAAATGGGAGGTTGATAGATTTTTTCAATTGCAACGCTAATAGCCCTGCTCTGTAAAGCACATTTACATGAATTAAATCAAAGGAGTGAATCTGCGCCAGTAATTCGTTTTTTACCACATGATTAAATGCCTTAATATATCCGCTACCAGCGATTCCTTTTTTCTGGTAATAACAGATGATTTCTTTTACCCCTTTGATCTCATTCACCTCTATTCTATAGGGCTCGCTCATGGTGATGTCTTTAGCTAGGTAAACTACTGTCACATTATTCTGCGTAGCAATGGCTTCTGCATGACGCTGACAAAAGTTCCCTAAAGTAGAATGTACTTTGCTAGGGTACCAGGATGCCAAAAAGAGAATATTTTTAGAATAGGTTTTTTTCAAGGATGAATATCAGTTGATTCAATAATAAGAACGAGGCTTAAAAATTTATATGGCTAAAGTAATGAAGAGGGAAGAGAAAACGGCGAAGTTTGGCCATGGTTTTAACTGGAGCAGTTGGGTGAATAAAGTCAAGAGTCTAGCTTAGGTAGTTTCTCGTTTATAGTGCTTAGCAGAAGCTTTATAGCTATGCTAAGACAGTTTAGTAGTTCATCGTTGTCGCGTCCAAGAGCTTGGGCTCTCCGACAGATAATTTAATGCTAGTAAGTTGAGTCTTGTATTTAGCGTTTTTTGCTTTAGGTTTAGAAATAACGAAGCAAAAAAAAAGGCTAGCCAAACGACTAACCTTTTAAATGGGTGAAAGACGGGATTCGAACCCGCGACCCTCGGTACCACAAACCGATACTCTAACCAACTGAGCTACAATCACCATGTTTTCCCTCTTCTCTTCTGTAAAAAGAGTGCGCAAATTTAATTAAAGTTTTACTGCAAAAACAACTAATCCATTAAAAAATTGTAGAGGGTTAGAATGGAGCGTTTAGGAAGTTGTAATTGTATGATAACTATACTTTCATAGTTAATAGTAGTACTATTATTTCTGCATGTATATAATTCTATAATGAATAGTGTCCTTCAGAAGATATCAATTACTATAAATGACAAAATCTATTTAAAGAACCCTGAACCTGTCGTGCTATCGAGGAAAGTCATATCTGGAGGTATATGTCTAATAGATGAGCTTGGCTGTTTACAACTAAGAATTAGCTATAAATATCTTTCTTTTAGAACTTCTATGTGATGAAGAGCATGGCCGGCTATAAGATAACCTAGTCCTTCTACATTTAGATTTAAACCTGAGAATTTTCCTGTTCTGTCCAATTCTTCTTGGGTGAAATGATTAAAATAGAAGAGCGTGTTCTCTCTGGTGTTTTTATGTAGGTTTAGCAGTTCTGTAAAGTTCATTTCGGCTACACGAGCTTTTTCTACCATCATGTTTTCATCGTAAGAACTTAATATAGTTTCATCTCCTCTGGAAATTCGAATAGCCCTGTAAAGCATAATTATCTCCGTTTCTATATTGTGAAACACGACTTCGGCTATAGACCACTTTTCAGGAGCGTATGAAGAATTGGTATCTAAGTTTTTTAAGGAGTCATAAAACGAAGCTAGCTCGTCTTTTTGTTTCATTAAAACTTCTTTTACAGGAAGTTCACTCACTTTTGAAATGTAGTAAGAAAAGTATCCTTCGAATTTATTTTCAGTCATTAATGGAAATTTAGCCGTTTATGGAATAAGAACTACCGTTCACTAAATCGTTCTTTAGGATACCGAAGTGTCTTTATATGTTAGTAACAGTAAATCAGTTTTTTCATTTTGATTTTAATTGGCTAGGGTGGTTCTTAGCCGAGGTTAAGGTTCTTTAAATTCAAAAGCGATTTTCACCGGAGAGGCGCTTTTTTATTTTAGAAAATTAGATTCCAAATGAAATGTAAATTCGCTTATTCCATACGCTTTGTTCGGTCAGCCCCAGTTCTATCACATCTCTAGACAAGTTAAACCCAATCCCGAAATCAAATCTATCCTGATATTCCATTTCCCAGCCAGTTGTAGCGTAGTATCCAACATTAAATGCGGTTTGAGCCGAGTTAAATTCATTTATTAATTGATTGTTACCACTATTCTGTAAAATAAGTTCATAACGAGAATCACCTATAAAAGCAGTGTTACTTTCTACTTTAGCACCTACCATAGACATTCCAGCTCCCCAAAACCATTTGAACCCATAGTCATTATAGCTGGTGTTCTTAAACCCTAGATCGAAGTGAATTCGCTGCTCTTTTCCGGAAAGGTCAAACTGTTGAATCACTTCAGACGCATTTTGTGGAATAGTGGGCCCTTCAAGAGTCATGGTGTAGACGGCAGTTGATTTTAAGTTGGCTATGCTAGATTTAGCCACTACAGCCCAATAATCACTAAAGTGATATGTGGCATTTAGAGCAAAATAAATTTTGGGACTGTAATTCATGTCTTGAGGAAAATCATCGGCACCAAACCTAATTCCTGTGACAGTTCCATTGTATTCAGGAAAATTTTCATTTATAGTTTGAACGATGTTAGCCTGAGTATTCAAACCTACTTCTGTGAATCTCTGTGGAATGGAATACCAAGATGCTTGATTATTTATTTGTGATAACCCAAGTCCGTTATAAATATTAGCAGTCTTTTTACTAGCTAAATACATTCCTAGGTCTATAGAAAAGGTAAATCCGCGAGAATTTTCTTCTATAGGTTCTTCCTCAAATGCCCAGATGTTTATGTCACTTTTAGCTGCTAAATTTTGATTTGGCTTTAATTGACCCCAAATTAGAGTAGGGAATAGAATACAAATAGAATAAAGGATATATTTCATGCTGCTAAGATAACACCTCAGTCCATAATTTCAATACTGATTAGTAAGTTGTCTTTAGGCCAATTTTGTTTGTCCACTGGTAAATCAGCTAATTTCTCTAAAATAGATAACCCAGAGGTGATTTCACCAAAAACAGTAAACTCTCCATCTAAGTGTGGAGTTCCTCCTTTGGTTTTGTAAATTTCTTTTTGCTTATCGGAGTATGTAATGTCTTTTTCTTTTTGAATATTATAGAGTTCTGCGCTTCCGATTTTTCGACCATGAACGATGTAAAAATCATAAGGTTCAGAGTCTTTGTCAGGATTGTGCTCCATTTGTCTAGCCAGTGCTAATGCTCCTTTTTTATGAATGTAGTAAGGCCTTATCTCATGAGGGACCGTATACTTCCCTAGTAGAAACCTCTGTGTAGACTTTGATTTTTTTTGAGAATTTCCTCCTTGAATTACATGGTTTTTTAATACTCTAGTGATCTCTACTCCAGAAAAATATTTCTCTTGAATAAGATGAATGAAGCTTGCGGCATGAAGAGGGGTTCCCTTGTAGAGGATGAAGTCCATATCACCATGTTTGGTGCTTATTTTAATCTTTTTGGATGTGTTGGTTTGGCTAAACTCTGATAAATACGCCAATGAATTTCTGCTGGTTAGACGAGTAAAATCGGGTTCTTTTGGTTTGATAGGTTCTTTATGAATAATAGAATCTACCTTGGCGTTGGGCGTACTATTTATAACTGTTGAGTTATTTTTCTCGTTTTCATGAGTATGACTTTGGTCAGCACATGCTGTTAGAAAAACACATAAAATAAAAATGAATAATCTCATACCTTTAATCACTTGGTAAAAGTATCTAGAGTAGAACGTAATTAGGGTATGTACCGCAGGTTTAATTTTGAGATTTAAATTTAATTCAAGCTATTGATTTTCGCAGTAACAGATATAGAAACTACTGGAGGAGCGCCATCTACTGGCTCTATTACAGAAGTGGCGGTAATGCTGACAGATGGAAATGAGATTCTAAGAGAGTTTCAGTCGTTGGTGAACCCTAGAACGAGAATACCCAATTACATTACCGTTCTTACAGGGATTACTAATGAAATGGTTGAAGAAGCTCCTTTTTTTGAAGATATAGCAGAGGAACTTCTTGAGGTATTTAAGGATACTATTTTCGTAGCGCATAATGTTAATTTTGACTATTCTTTTCTCAAGGCTAGTTTTGAGGATTCCGGACATACTTTTAACATGTCTAAACTTTGCACAGTGCGTTACACCCGTAAGATGTTTCCTGGCATTAGCTCCTATAGCTTAGGTTCATTAAGTAGTCATTTTAACTTAGATAATGACAATCCTCATCGTGCTATGAACGATACTATGATGGCTCAGCAGCTTTTAAATTTAGCGTTGCAAAAAGATGAAGATAAATCTGTTCTTGATGATTTCCTTAAAAGAGGAAACGGAGATTCTTTTCTGCCTATGAATTTAAATAAGGAGACTTATCATAAACTACCCGATGCTCCTGGTGTTTATTATTTTAGAAATACCACCGGTAAAGTGATATATGTGGGAAAAGCTAAAAACATAAAAAAGAGAGTTCGCCAACATTTTAGTGGTAAAATGGCTTCTGTCAAAACACAGGCTATGATGCAGGAAATAGTTGAAATCGACTTTGAATTAACAGGCACAGAGTTAATAGCCGCACTAAAAGAAGATAGAGAAATAAAACATTTATGGCCGAAGTATAATAGTGCTCAGAAAAGCCCAAAAAGAAAATTCGGGATATTTGAGTATAAAGATCGCCTCGGAAGAACTCGGCTAGCGGTACAAAATACTACAGGAAACACTAAGCCATTAGTCGCTTTTAGTTCTGCATTTAGTGCACGCCAATGGTTGTTTGATTTTAGAGAGAAGTATGAACTGCCATTTGGCAGGTTGGGGCTGCCTTCCGTTGATGAGGAGGAAGAGAATGAACCCGAGGTGACTAGTGAATTAATAGCCAATGCTCTGGAGGAGTATAAAGGAGAAAGAACTAGTTTTCTTATTAAGAGTAGAGGTCGAAACGTTGAGGAAGACTCTGTGATTCTCATAGAGGATAATTCTTACAAGGGATTTGGTTTTTTAAATAAAGAGATCCAAATCAAAACCTATCAAGAGCTCGAAAATCATATAGAAGTTATGTCTCATTCAGATTTTAGCATGTCAGTTATTTACTTATTTCTGTCCAAAAATACGGCAGGAGAAGTTATTTATTTGACATAAAAAAACCCGAGTGGACTTTCCTTCGGGTTTTTAATTTACTTTTTAATTAGGTTTTAGTTCAGCATTAAATCAGTATTGTTTAAAAACTTAGAGTCTCTAATACTAAGTGCCTTACTGTATCCTAATATGTTATTTATTGTTTCTTTTCGTGGGGAGAGTAGAGGTGTGTTATCTTCTATTCCCATTACTTCGTTAATTAACTTTTGTTCTGTTCTGGAAAAGTTAGCCAGGTCATCGAGGGTAAAATTCACCATATACGTTTTTTAAGTATTTCTGAAGTAAGAACGGTTTTCCTTTTATGATATTGTGCCTATTTCACACTTTTATAGCTGAAAATAAAAAATCCCTTACTCTCATTGAGAGTAAGGGATTAATGTTGAAATAATTTGAAGGAAGAATGTGTGGTTTAATTAACTAATAAGTTAATGTTTTTCTCATCTACTATTTTTCTTAAGTTGATGAGAGCATACCTCATTCTTCCCAAAGCGGTATTAATACTTATGTCTAATGTTACTGAGATCTCCTTGAAACTCATTTTGTAATAGATTCTCATAAGAACCACTTCTTTTTGTTCCTGCGGTAGCTCTTTTATGAGCTTTTTCACATCACCCATGATTTGGTCTTTTACGATTTGATCTTCTATGTGGAGATCATCATGTTTAATGGTAGAGAAAACATCGTAGTTCTCATCGCTTCTTACTGTAGGCATTTTTTTTCCTTTTCTGAAGTAGTCAATAACTAGATTGTGAGCGATTCTTAAAACCCAAGGAAGAAACTTTCCTTCGTCATTATACTTTCCTTTTCTAAGCGTGTTTATCACCTTAATAAAGCAATCCTGAAAAATATCTTCAGTAATCTCTCTATCCTTCACCATTAGGTAAATTTTAGTATAAACTCTATTCTTATGGCGAGCTATTAACTGCTCGAAAGCTAAATCTTTTCCTGAAATATAAAGTACAACCAACTCCTGGTCTGTGCATTTTGAATAATCCATAGTTCCTCCTTTTAAATTAGTAATCAATAAGTTTTAAAAAGTAGAATCTATCCTATATGGGTTGGTTTTTTGAGTGTGTATTTATAAGAAACGGTGCTAATCTAAAAATATTGCATCGCGACAGAAAAATAATTTCTGTCTTACAAATATACAATACTTTAGCCGATTACCCTAACTAGGTATACCGCAGAGAGAGTTAAAGGTTCTAAATCATAATTATCTTACACGTTCTAAAAGATTCAAAATTGAGTACTAAACAGAAATTTATAGAAGTTAAAGGAGCAGAGGTGCATAATCTAAAGTGTATAGATGTTAAAATACCTCAGAATAAATTCGTGGTAATAACAGGGTTGTCGGGGTCGGGGAAATCATCACTTGCATTTGACACCTTATATGCAGAAGGACAGAGAAGATATGTTGAAAGCTTGAGCTCTTATGCTAGACAGTTCCTGGGCCGGTTTGACAAACCTAAAGTAGAATATATAAAGGGAATAGCGCCAGCTATAGCTATAGAACAAAAAGTTATTTCTACTAACTCTAGATCTACCATAGGGAGTGTTACCGAAATTTATGACTACTTAAAACTTTTATATGTAAGAACTGGAACGACTATTTCTCCAGTGTCTGGTAATGTGGTTAAAAGACAGTCTACCACTGATGTGATTAATTATATAAAAGAAAGAAAATTAGGTGAGAAATTGGTCTTAGCAGCTCCCATTATAATCCCCACAGATAGGAAGGTGGTTAACCATTTAGAGTTATTAGTGCAGCAGGGTTATACACGACTTTATGATGGGAGTAGTTTTATTCAGATTGCGGAACTCACGCCACCTAAAGATTTTAATGGTCTTTATCTTCTTATAGATAGGCTGAAAACATCAGATAAAGAAGATGAGCTTCAGAGACTAGGGGACTCTACTGATTTAGCCTTTTATGAAGGTAGAGGCGAATGCGTGTTATTCTTTCCCGATTCATCGGATAGGAAAGTGTTCAATAACAGATTTGAATTAGACGGACTAAGTTTTGATGAGCCTACGATTCATTTTTTCAATTTTAATAACCCTGTAGGTGCATGTAAAAAATGTGAAGGATTCGGTAAGGTGATTGGAATAGATGAAGAGTTAGTGATTCCAGATAAATCTAAATCAGTTTATGATGATGGAGTAGCTGCATGGAGAGGAGAAAAAATGAGTGAATGGAAAAACCAAGTTATTTATAACGCTGATAAAGTAAACTTCCCGATTCATAAACCGATTCATGACCTTTCTGAGGAACAGTATTCTCAGCTTTGGCAGGGAACTAAATATTTTTCAGGTTTAAACGAGTTTTTCAGTCATATAGAATCACAGACGTATAAAATCCAGTACAGGGTAATGCTCAGCAGGTATAGAGGAAGAACGAAATGTCCAGAGTGCAATGGTTCTAGACTGAGAAAAGATGCCTCATATGTACTGGTAGGAGGTAAGCCTCTAACTGATTTGCTTTCGGCCACGATAGATGAATGCGCTAAATTCTTTCATGAGATTGAGCTTACTAAAACAGAAAACCAAATAGCGAAAAGAATTTTACTCGAAGTAAGAACACGACTGGAGTATTTGCAGAAAGTGGGTTTAGGATACCTCACTTTAGATAGACCTTCTAGTACCCTTTCTGGAGGCGAAAGTCAGCGTGTTAATCTCGCTACTAACCTTGGGAGCAGCTTAGTGGGCTCAATGTATATCTTAGATGAGCCTAGCATAGGCTTGCACCCTAGAGACACCGAAAATCTGATAGTGGTTCTTAGAAAACTCCAAGCACTTGGGAATACAGTAATAGTTGTAGAGCATGATGAGGATATAATGCGAGAATCGGATCATATTATTGATATGGGGCCTTTGGCAGGTACTCTTGGAGGGGAAGTGGTTTTTGAAGGAGGTAACAAGGCGTTGCAACGCGCAAAAAACAGCTTAACAGCTGACTACTTAACAGGGAGACAGGAGATTGTAGTGCCTTCTAAAAGAAGGTCCTGGAAAGATAGGGTTACAGTGTTGGGAGCTAGACAGTTCAACCTGAAGAATGTTACGGTGAGTTTCCCTTTAAGAGCCTTAACGGCTGTTACTGGAGTAAGCGGCTCAGGAAAGTCTACCTTGGTAAGTGAGATACTCTATCCTGCGCTGAAAAGACAATTAGGAGAGTACACTGAAAAAAATGGAGACTTTGACGGAATTGAAGGTGATTTAAATACGATAAAGCAGGTAGAATATATAGACCAGAACCCTATAGGTAAATCGAGTAGGTCTAATCCTGTCACATATGTCAAAGCTTATGATGATATTAGGGCATTGTATTCATCTCTACCATTAGCTAAATCTAGAGGATATAAGCCATCTCATTTTTCTTTTAATGTAGTCGGAGGTAGATGTGAAACCTGCGAGGGAGAAGGTGATGTTACCATTTCTATGCAATTTATGGCAGATGTTAAATTAAAGTGTGATATATGCGATGGAAATAAGTTTAAAGATGAAGTCTTAGAAATAAAATATCAGGAAAAAAGCATCTCAGATATTTTGAATCTTACTATAGATGATGCGGTTAAATTCTTCACAGAACAGAAAAATGATACGACTGTCAATAGATTACTAAAGAAATTAATTCCTCTCCAGGATGTTGGACTGGGGTATGTAGCTCTTGGTCAAAGTAGCAGTACATTAAGCGGAGGTGAGGCACAAAGGATAAAGCTGGCTACATTTTTAGCTAAAACTAGCCCTAGGCATACCCTGTTTATTTTTGATGAGCCAACGACTGGACTTCATTTCCACGATATAAAAAAGCTGATGGCTTCTTTTGATGCGTTGTTAAATCAAGGTCACAGTATTATTCTTATCGAGCACAATATGGATGTAGTGAAATGCGCTGACTGGGTAATCGATATCGGACCTGATGGAGGAAAAAATGGGGGCCATATATTGGCGGAAGGAACGCCAGAAGAAATAGTGAAAACTCCCGAATCTGTCACAGGAAAATATCTAGCTGAAAAATTAAGTTGATTAAATAAAACAAATAATATTCGAATGAAAATTCTAAGTATAGCCATCTTATCCATAATCTGTTTAAGTTCATGCGGCCAGAACATTCAGGAAAGGGAAGAAACGAATGACCTAGTTACGCCTATAGTTAAAACCCCAGAGGAATGGCGAAAAGAGCTAACTCCTGAAGAATACAACGTGCTCAGAGAGGAAGGAACGGAAACTGCATTTACAGGTGATTTATTAAATAATAAGTCAGAAGGAGTATATACTTGTGCCGGGTGCAATACGCCTTTATTTTCTAGTGCCACTAAATTTAAATCAGGAACGGGTTGGCCAAGTTTCTATATTCCCTTAAACGATTCTTGCATCACTGATATTCAGGACAGTGCTTATGGTTGGAATAGGGTAGAGGTGGTCTGCAGTAGATGTGGAGGTCATCAGGGTCACGTTTTCGAAGATGGGCCAGATCCTACAGGTTTGAGATACTGTATTAACTCAGTGTCACTGAACTTTAGAAAGAACTGAAAATAGTAGTAAATAGAAAAGCCGACTGGAAGTCGGCTTTTCTATTTTATGTAAAGGCTTATTTAAAGTCCTGTCTTTTTAAATTTCTTTTCATTTGCCTTCCGAAGCTTTATAAAATCTTTTTCTGAAAGAGCGTTTTCAGAAGACACAGGAATGGCTAGTTCTCTCCAGATGGATCCTTTATTGTCTTTTCCTTGCATGCTGATCTGTCCGGTAATATTTCCAGCAGTAGTTAGCTGAGCTATTAAAACATGTTTATTTCCGTTTTTACAGTAAGCTTGATCTTGATCGGGAGTTACATACCAAGCACCATCCTCTGTTCTTATTCCGGAACCATCAGCTTCGAATTGATTTAAGTCTAGGTTAAAGTTACTTAAGTAATTCTCATGAGAATTGGTTCTGCCAATTGATAAGTATGAATCATACTTTACTGTTTGATCTAAGCTATCTAGCTTTGGATTAATATTCGCAGACATAGCTCCTCCAAACTCATTTTGATAGAATTTTTCAGTAGACTGGATTACTAATTCTTTTATATCATCACCGAAAATGATATGGACATGATCATTCTCGTTGGCAAACTGAGCGTAGAATTGATAAGTCTTCCCTGGCACAAGACCTTTATTGTCAACTTCAACTACAATAAGTTTCTGATACTGACAAAAGGAAATCATTGAAATTAGAGTGAAAGCAAGAGTGCTGATAAATTTCATTTTCTTTTTTTTGTGAGGTTTAAAATTAAAAATCTAGCCAAGGTTATTATCTCAGCCTGCTTTTGCTTATTCTTCTTTTTCCAATAGAGTTTTGACTTTTGAATCGAGGGTCACCTTTAGGAATACGATACCCTATGTTTATCTCATGGGTATGAGGGCTTAACTCTCTTACAGATTTAGTAGTGGTAATATCATAGCTATATCCTGCCAAGAAATCTCCTACTTTAATACCGAAAGAAGGCGCTAATGCGTCTTGGTGACGGTAGCTTACGCCTAACCAAAAACTTTCTTGATAAATTCCTTTCATGTGAACGTCAAACTGAACTGGAGTAAGACCAGTGAATCTTAAGAGCGCAGAAGGCTGGAAGGTTAATTTATCATCGATATCATAATCATAAGAGGCCATTACATTAAAATGCCTTCTGTTTTGATTTTTAGTTAATTCAGATATGGTAGTAATACCCACCTCAGACTGAAATAGCCTGTCTATAGAAAATCCATAGAAATATTGACGACCATAAACCATCAACCCGAAGTTAGCGTCAAAGTTTGTCTTGTTTTCGATTCCAGCTGCTAAGTTTGGATCATTTTGGTCTAAGACTTCCAAGGTGTTATTATCGAATTGAAATCTAGAAACTACTCCGCTAAGACCAAAACTAACTTGATCTTCGTTATTTAGGTCTACCTTGTAGCTTCCGGTTATTTCAGCTCCAGTTCTTGAGATAGCACCACCCGCATCATCGTTAAATATGATAAGTCCAGCCCCTAGTCCATTAGGGAGGTTAGTGTGTGCACTAATGGTATAAGTCGTAGGGGCTCCATTAAAACCTGCCCACTGCTGGCGGTAAGATGCCATCACTGGAGTAAAAGACTTTGTTCCAGCCACCGCAGGGTTAGCTAAGTATGGATTGAAAACATATTGAGTTCTTCTAAATAATTGTTGAGCTTCTAGGGAAGACCAAGAGCACAATAAAATTAGAAGAGTAGTAGCAAGTATTTTAAAAGCTTTCATAAGAGTAAAGTCAAGGTGTTTTAATACTTAATAGTAACTGTTCCGGTTAAGGGAGCAGAGTCGGAGTCAAAAGTAATTACGTAGTAATAATCTGAAACTGGTAGTTTGTTGCTATTATATTTTCCGTCCCAATTCGTATAATTTCCTATAGACTCGAACACTTGTTGTCCCCATCTATTGAATACTTCCACTTTAGCTTCTGGGAAGTATTCTAAACCACCGATTACCCAGTCATCATTATAGCCGTCACCATTAGGAGTAAGAGCATTAGAGATATAGAAACATCCTACTGTAGGGTCTATAAATAGATCTTCAGAGAATGTGCATCCTAAAACATCTGTTATAGTAATCGTGTAGAAATCTTCTATTAAACCTATGGCAGTAGTTGTTTCTTGAATAGTAACTCCGTCTCTTTGCCACGCGTAAGAAATAGGGGGTTCGCCTCCTATAACTGCTGCAGTTGCAGTTCCGTCTGCCTCATTCCAGCATGAAACCGGAGTAGTAAATATTGCGAACTCGATATCTGAAATTACGGTTGGTACCATAAAGATAGTATCTCTGAATAAACAGCCAAGGCTGTCTGTTATTAGAAAAGGATACTGTCCTTCACATAAGTTGCTCGCAGTGAAGAAATCAATGTCAAGATCATCTTCATAGGTAACTGTTATGTTTCCTGTGGAAGCTCCTTCTCCCGAAGGAATTAGAGTAACAATACCATTACACATTCCAGTACAAAATACAGAATCAATTCCATAAGTATAACTAATCTCAGCAGGCTGGTTTATATTAAAGGTACTGTCTATTAAACAAAGATTAGCATCTAAGATTTGAACCGAATTAGCACCACCAGAAAGTCCTAAGGCTAAATTATTGTTAGGTGTAGGAGGGTTTAAATTCCATCCAATTAAATATTGAGGAGTTCCTCCTTCAATCGAAATAGATGCAGTAGCAGTGTTTCCTCCACCGCAGTCTGGGCTAGTAAGAATTAACTCTGTAATAATTGTTTGATCTGGCTCTTCTATTTCTACCGGCTCTTCTATGCTAAATGGGCATTCCGCTTCGTCAGTTCCGCTAATTGTATAATTTCCTATACCTAGGTTCTCAAATAAACCTTCAGTAGTTGGGTTCTCCTCGTTTAAGAGATAAGTGACTTCTCCGGTTCCTCCTGATACAGCCACTTCGATAGTGCCATCTGAAAACCCGAAGCAGCTCACATCAGTAAACTCTACAGTAGGAATAAATCCGTTTGGCTCAGACATAATAATAGTCGTGTCATTCGAACAATCTAACTCGTCACTAATGTTAAGTATGTAAGTACCTCCGTCTACATTTAAAAAGCTGCTAGATAGATTATCAAATGGAATAACTGGGTCAATAGAAGGTGTTAGTTCTCCAGTACCACCATCTAAGCCACTAATATCTATAACTCCATCTGTCCCATTAGGACATTGAATCTCTGCTATAAGAGCGTTAAATGTTATTTCATCACCCTGAGCTATAATAATTGTCTGCGTAGCAAAACACAAATTATCATCTCTAACCTCTATGATTACATTTCCAGCACAGAACTCTCCGTTACTTATATTAGAAACTCCTTGGATAAATGAAGTAGCAGTAGGCTCGGTTCCTCCTATTACATCAAATGTGACACTTCCTGTGCACTCTTCGAAACAATCAAGATGGTCAGGTATAGCATTCTCAATAACAAAAACATCGGGTTGTTCAATCGTAAACTCTAATTCTATTGGACAGCTATCCCCGTCATCTATGACTACAGCGTAAATTCCAGGCGCTAAGTTTGTTGGGTTAATATCATCGTTTACTGCTGGTGTCCAAGTGAAATTAGGGTTTGGTGCTCCATCATTTACGGTAAGTGAAATTGAGCCATCTCCCTCATCAAAACAACTCACATCAGTTGCCACTCCAGAGGCAGTTAATGCTCCTAGAGGACCTACATCTTGGGTGAAATTAATTTCACATCCGTTTGAGTCTAGCACACTAAAAGCGATTCCACTTTGAATGCCTAATGAATCAAATCGAATAATGTTAGGGGCCACAAATTCATAATTAACTCCATAACTAGTAGTTCCTATGTAAGGATCTCCAATTGTAAAAGGTGTTCCTCCAGTAACTACGATTTCTACTAAACCGATACTGTCATTTGCACAAGCTACATCTGTTGTTAGAGTGAAAGCTCCTTCAAGAGGAGCCGTTGGTTGTGTAATAGTGACTGTGTCAGTTATAAAACAAGCGTTCCCATCACCATCAAAATTTATGTTATCCGTGATAGTAATTATATGCTCGCCGTCGCACAAGCCAGAGTAACCACCAAAACCGTCATTTATTGCATCCAATTGGTCTATAGTACTAGATAAATCACCAGAACCTCCACTATATGTAAAAAGGACAGTTCCATCACATTCTTCAAAACAAAGGACTGGAGAGGAGTCAGTTAACGATGTGATTAATGGGTTGTTAAGGCATGGATTTAATGGTGGTAAACCTAGGCATTCTACTTCTACGTCATTATCAAAATTACTATCTGAAAAATAATTAATGCACAAAGAACCATTATCTCCATCGCCCTGTTGAGTTAGTTGACAGCCTTGAGGAACAGTGAATTGTCCAAGAAGAACACTGTTTTCAAGATTAGTGCCTGGGTCTCCATCCGCAATTCCGTTATTGCTTCCAGGAAGAGCGAACCAAGAGCTTCCATTAAAACTATCATCATAAATCTGATTTGCAACGCACTCTTCAAAATCATTTTGCCAAGGAGGGGCAGGGAAAAATGTAACCGCACCATCATCTGATGAGGAGTCCATACCTATAGTAACCCAAGAGTCATAAAGTAAAGCTGGAAAAAGTCCTGTTACGAAGTCACCTATTTGCGAGCCACTCACTACTGGTCCTGCTTGATTGTTTTGATAAGGACAACAGTCAAATGTAATTTGCAAGGTGTCTAAATCGGCTGCTCCGGAACCAAGAACGGAGGTTAAGAAATCAGGGATGAGAGGATCACCGTCTTCCATAATGGCATATAATCGCCAAGTTATATAGCCATCTAAAGCAAAAACCTCCACATCATTGCCCGCATCAGCTAAAGTTGGATAGTCATGGATAACATGGGCTTCCCAAACGAGGCTAATTTGAGCGTCTAAAACAGCTAAAGAGCTGAAAATCATAAAAGCAGTAAATGTAAGAATTCTTTTTCCCATGGTTATTGATACATGATTAAATAATAAAACCAAATTAGAACTACTAAGGTTGCATAATTAGTGGCCGAAGATAATATTTTATTCGGAAATCAATAATAAGTTGTACTTAAGATAAATTCGTTAACTTTGAGCAGAACCTATTAACCAAAATAACCTTATTATGAATCAATATCACCCTCTAAGAATAGCAGCCGTTGTTCTTTTTTTTGTTAGTGGCATTAGTTTAAATGCTCAAACAGATATCACGTTTACTTTGAATACAGACTGTTGGGGAAACGAGACCAGCTGGGGGGTTTATGATGATATGGGTACCGAGATAATCGGAGTTTTTTCAGGGAATTTGGCTAACTTAACAGAGTTTATAGAGCTTATTTCCTTAGCAGATGGATGCTACGAATTGAGAATAGGAGATACTTATGGGGATGGCTTAAATGGCACTGCTTATGGCTGCTCTGTTGATGGGAACTACAGCCTCCAAGATGAAAATGGAGTAATTATAGCTCAATTAGGAGAACCTGACTTCGACAATTTAGTAACTCATGCATTTTGTTTGCCATATGTGGCACCACCTGGTTGTAATGATTCAGCCTCTTGTAATTTCAATCCTTTAGCTGGGAGCGATGACGGCTCTTGTGAGTATTTAAGTTGTGCTGGATGTACTGATAGCGAAGCTTGTAATTATATAGATACAGCCACTATAGATAATGGGTGTGAGTACGTTACTTGTGCAGGTTGTTTGGATGTTCAAGCTGATAACTATGATGTTACGGCTACTATAGATGATGGTTCTTGTTCTTATCCTCCTTTAGTTGCGGTTATTTCAGCTTCTAGTCTAGATATTTGCCCTGGAGGTTCATTAAGCTTCTCAGCAAATAGTAGTACTGGAAATATCCAGTCTTATACGTGGGAAGTAAGTGGCCCAGAAACTTTATCTGATACTGGTGTTGATGTTTCTTTTGTAATTGGTCTAGTCGGAACTTACACTATTACCTTAATTATATCGGATGGAACATTGTCTAATTCATCATCTGTAACTGTAGAATCAGCAGACGGAGATAATTTGCTCATTACCGTAGTCTCTGATAATTACCCTCAAGAAATATCTTATGTACTTTTAGATGATAATGGAAACACAATAGCCGAAGTTCTTTTAGGAGATATGCCTGCCGGAACTTCTACAAGTTCAGTTTGTTTAACTTCAGGATGTCATTCTTTTATTATGAGTGATTCATATGGAGATGGCTTATTGGGAGCAGCGTATTACTCTTTAACTTTAAACGGAGTAGAACTAATCAACAGCAGTGGTTATGGAACTGGAGAAACGACCCCTTTAAACTGTCCAGTAGGAACTAGTTGCTTTGATGCTATTGTTGCAGTTGAAGGAACTAATACCGCTATTTATGACAATACGTGGTTTATATTCTCTCCTGCGGTAACCGGTCAATACAATGTCACTACATGCGGAACAGCTATATGCAACACTACGATCTGGGTGTATGATTATTGTCAAGGTCTTCCTTGGGATGATACAAATGAAGCTACTATTTATTATAATGATGATGATATAAGTTGTACTCCTCAGTCGAATATTAATCCTCTTTTGGAGGCTGGTTTAGACTACTATATCAGAATCGGAGATCAAGGTGATGATTGTCCTGGAGACGTGGATTTTAATGTCAGTTTTGTAGGTGCTATTAGCGGTTGTTTAGATATTAACGCCTGTAACTTTGAGCCTTTAGCTACGGTCGGTGGCGGAACATGTTATTATAATGAAGACCCTGAGTGTAGTAATTTAGGTCCTGATTTATTTGTGTTACAAAGTGTTCTTCAAACGTCAACATACTTGACATCACTTACCGATATTCAACCTGATGATTGTTACATACAGGAAGGATGCATTGCTGGGACTGGAGATAGGGATATCGTTCGTTTCACTACTCACATTAAAAACATAGGAACTCAAGATTATTTTATAGGACAGGAAAGTGATAATACAAACCAATTCGAGTTTGACCCTTGTCATGGTCATTACCATTACGAAGGATATGCAGAATATATTTTATATGATAATTCAGGGGTAGAATATCCTGAAATAGGATTTAAGAATGGATTCTGTGTACTTGATTTAGAATGCTCTGATGGAGGTACAGCTAAGTATGGGTGTAACAATATGGGTATTTCTGCTGGTTGTGGGGATTATTATAGTTCTGGATTAGCTTGTCAATGGGTAGATGTTACCACACTGGCAGCAGGAGTTTGGACTTTAGTAGTTAGAACTAACTGGACTCAGTCTCCTGATAATAACGGAAGGTATGAGCTAAGGTATGACAACAACTGGGCTCAAGTTTGTTTCTCTTTCGGAAGAGATGTTGACGGAAATATTATCGATTTTAATGTTGAGCCAGTTGGGTCATGCGCGGTGCCTACTGATTGTTTAGGTCAGCCTTTTGGGGATGCTCAGCCAGATTGTAATGGTGATTGTCCTGGTTTAGTGGTGAGAGGAGATGCTAACTTGAGTTTAGAGATTGAAGCTACGGATGCTCAGATTTATGTAGATGATATTTTAGGAAATGATGCTCAGGTTACACCATGTTCTGATATGGATTCAGACAATGCGATTACTGTTTCAGATGCAGCAGCATTATCTAGATGTGCTATTTATGGAACGAATTACATTGACGAATTTGGTGCTCACAATCACTGTGAGTGGATTTCTGAGGTAACAAACCAAAACCAAACTACAACGTTAAGTATCGGAGAAATCAACACTACTGACGGTTATGTAGATGTATTCGTTTTAAACCCCGACAATAGAATAGTTGGGTATGAATTTGAAATAAGTGGATTAGAGATATTATCAGTTGAAAATTTATATACTACTGACTATACTATGACTCCTCAGACTACTCTAGGAGGTACTAAAGTGATTGGATTATCTTATAGTGATGAAAGCATAGCAAAAAATTTAGCACCTGCGCCTATGGTGAGAGTTTATTATAGTGGTTTAACTGGAACAGAGGTGTGTGTGTCTAATATTACGGATATCGTTAATGTGGAGTATCATAATACCTTAACTGCCATTGGTTCGTGTATGGCTGTTGCACAAGGAGATTTTGCGGATTTCGTTGGAGGGCCAACTAACATCTGTCAAGGTGAAGTTGTAAATTTCAATGATACTAGTTCTGGTGTTATTAGCGCTTGGGATTGGAATTTCCCAGGAGGAACACCTTCATCGTCTACAGATCAAAATCCGGTAATTACATATAACACAGCTGGAATATATGACGTGATACTAACTGTTGGAAATGGAACTGAAATAGATTCTGAGACAAAAACAGGGTTTGTTACTGTAATGGCAGGAACTACATTTTACTTAGATTCTGATGCCGATGGATACGGAGATATCAATAATAGTATTGTTGAGTGCAGTCCAGTCTCACCTGCTGGTTATTCTGAAAATAGCTTAGACTGTGATGATACTAATTCAAATATTAGTCCAGAAGCTTCTGAAACATGCAATGGAATAGATGACAACTGTGATGGTAATTCAGACGAAGGGTTAGCACTAGTGACTTATTACGCAGATGAAGATTCTGATGGTTTTGGAGATGACTTAGTTTCTCAGGACTCATGTGATGGAGGGCCTATCGGTTATGTTACCGTTGGTGGAGATTGTGATGACAGCAATGACAATGTTTACGCTGGGGCCCCAGGGACTAGAGAAGGACTGGATAATGACTGTGATGGAGATATAGAAGGAGATGAGATTTATGTATGCATAGGTGATATAAATTCCGATGGAATGGTTAATATTTATGATTTAACTGGTCTGCTTGGTGATTTTGGATGTAGTGAAAATTGCTATGCAGATTTGGATTTTGATGGAAATGTAAGCACAGGAGATATCGCTATATTTTTATCGGTATTTGGTTCATTATGTGAGTAAAAGACAATTAATTAATTTATCGAAAGCCACCTGTGAAAGCAGGTGGCTTTTTTTGCTTTTAAAACTACATGAAGAAGTGAGTTATACCTGTGAGTATAATTTTAATTTTGTAGACATAAATCATCGCTCAAAATGGAACCAGTTTCTCCTTATAAGCCAAAGAATAAAATTAGAATAGTGACAGCAGCCTCCTTGTTTGATGGGCATGATGCAGCTATTAATATCATGAGAAGAATTATTCAGTCTACAGGATGTGAAGTAATTCATTTAGGCCATGATAGAAGTGTAGAAGAAGTAGTTAATACAGCTATTCAAGAAGATGCTCAGGCTATAGCCATGACCTCATACCAAGGAGGTCACATGGAGTATTTCAAATTCATGTACGACTTATTAAAAGAGAATGGTGCTGAACATATAAAGATCTTTGGAGGAGGTGGTGGAACCATTCTGCCAGCTGAAATAAGCGAGCTTCATAAGTACGGTATCACTAGAATTTATCATCCCGATGATGGAAGGAAATTAGGACTACAAGGAATGATTAATGACCTAGTTCAGCAGTGTGATTTCCCTACAGGTGAGTTTCTAAATGGAGAAGTAAAGAAATTAGCAGGTAAGGAAGTGAAAGCCATTGCTACGCTTATATCTGCAGCTGAAAACTTCCCTAAAAATCATGAGAAAGAACTGAATGAGGTTCATCAGATAGCAAGCCAAAAGAAAACACCTGTTCTAGGAATAACTGGAACAGGTGGGTCAGGTAAAAGCTCACTAGTGGATGAGCTAGTAAGAAGATTTCTTATAGATTTTAAAGACAAAACACTAGCTATAGTTTCTGTAGACCCATCCAAAAGAAAAACGGGAGGAGCGCTACTTGGAGATAGAATTCGTATGAATGCTATTAAAAATGATAGAGTCTACATGCGTTCTTTAGCTACTAGACAATCGAATTTAGCACTTAGCAAACATGTAAATGAAGCCCTTGAAATACTTAAAGCGGCTAATTATGATTTAATAATTTTAGAAACTAGCGGAATAGGCCAGAGTGACACCGAAATTATGGAACACTCAGATGCAGCCTTATACGTAATGACTCCGGAGTTTGGCGCTGCCACACAGCTAGAGAAGATTGATATGTTGGATTTTGCCGATATAGTAGCTATAAATAAATTTGATAAGAGGGGGGCTTTAGATGCACTCAGAGATGTGAAAAAACAATACGTTAGAAATCATCAACTCTGGTCTGCAAAACATGAAGATTTGCCTGTCTATGGAACCATAGCTAGTCAGTTTAATGACCCAGGAATGAATGCTCTTTATAGAGCCCTAATGGATAAAATTGTAGAGAATACAGATGCCGAATTAAACTCAACCTTTGAAGTTACAGAGGAGATGAGCGAGAAAATTTGGGTTATTCCTCCAAAAAGAACTAGGTATTTATCAGAGATAGCTGAAAGTAATAGAGAATACGACTCATGGGTAGATAAGCAAGTAGAAGTAGCAGAGAAGTTATATGGATACCATAAAGTTTTAGAAAACACATCCGACACTCTTAGAGATAGCATCCAGGAAGAAATGGATAAACTACTTTTAGATTTAGACCCGCATAACTGGAAGATAATCCAAGGCTGGGAGGATAAAAAGAAACTATACCAAGACGACATTTATTCTTTCAAGGTGAGAGATAAGGTAATAGAGATTAAAACACATACTAAATCACTATCTCAGTCGGATATTCCAAAAGTATCAGTACCTAAGTACAGATCTTGGGGAGATGTGTTAAAATGGAATCTTCAGGAAAGTTTCCCAGGGGAATTTCCCTTCACTGCAGGAATTTATCCTTTCAAAAGAGAGGGCGAAGACCCTACCAGAATGTTTGCCGGAGAAGGCGGGCCTGAAAGAACCAATAAAAGATTTCACTACGTTTCAGCTGGTCTTCCAGCTAAAAGATTAAGTACAGCTTTTGATTCTGTAACGCTTTATGGAAACGATCCTGGAGTAAGACCAGATATTTATGGTAAGATTGGAAATGCAGGAGTAAGCATTTGCTGTTTAGATGATGCTAAAAAACTCTATTCTGGATTTGATTTAGCACTAGCTAGCACATCAGTGTCCATGACTATAAATGGTCCAGCGCCTATGTTGCTTGGGTTCTTCATGAATGCAGCCATTGATCAGCAGTGTGAGAAGTACATTAAAGAAAATGGGCTAGAAGGAGATGTCGAAAAAGCATTGCTACGCAAATGGGAAGGCAACGGATTAAAAAGGCCACGTTACCAAGAAGAACTTCCTGCAGGAAATGATGGGTTGGGATTAATGCTCTTAGGTATTACTGGAGATGAGGTTCTCCCCGCTAATATTTATAATGAGATAAAAATAAAGACTATCTCTGTAGTTAGAGGAACAGTACAAGCCGATATTCTCAAAGAGGACCAAGCTCAGAACACATGTATATTCTCCACAGAATTTGCCCTAAGACTAATGGGAGATGTACAACAGTATTTTATAGATCAGAAAATCAGAAATTTCTATTCTGTCTCTATCAGTGGATATCATATAGCAGAAGCTGGAGCTAATCCTATTACCCAGTTGGCATTTACCCTGTCTAACGGGTTCACGTACGTAGAGTATTATCTGAGCAGAGGAATGGATATCAATGCATTCGGGCCTAACTTAAGTTTCTTCTTTAGTAACGGAATAGATCCCGAGTATGCCGTAATAGGTAGAGTAGCCAGAAGGATATGGGCCAAGGCATTAAAGAAAAAATATGGAGCAGATTCTAGGGCCCAGAAACTGAAGTATCACATACAAACTAGTGGAAGGTCTTTACATGCGCAAGAAATAGATTTTAATGATATTAGAACTACACTCCAAGCGCTTTATGCCATTTATGACAACTGTAATTCTCTTCATACAAATGCTTATGATGAAGCCATCACTACTCCTACAGAAGAAAGTGTAAGAAGAGCTATGGCCATTCAATTAATCATTAACAGAGAGTTAGGATTGGCTAAAAATGAAAACCCTTTACAGGGAAGTTTCATAATAGATGACTTAACAGACTTAGTTGAAGAGGCTGTTCTATTGGAGTTTGACAGAATCACAGAAAGAGGCGGAGTTCTCGGAGCTATGGAGACGATGTATCAGCGTTCTAAGATACAAGAAGAGAGTCTCTATTACGAGACATTAAAGCACACAGGTGAATTTCCTATCATAGGAGTTAACACTTTCTTAAGTTCTAAAGGTTCTCCTACTGTGCTTCCTAGAGAGGTTATTAGGGCTACGGAAGAAGAGAAGGAATATCAGATTTCTATGCTTAATGAGCTGCATAAGGTAGGAGCCAGTACTGGAGAAAAAGCACTTAAAAAAGTACAGGAGGCTGCTATTACCAATAAAAATATGTTCACAGAACTAATGGAGGCCTCTAAACATTGTAGTTTGGGGCAGATTACTGATGCCCTATTTGAAGTAGGAGGACAGTACAGAAGGAATATGTAAATGCGGTATTTCATAGAACTATCTTATTTAGGGACAGCTTATCATGGCTGGCAAAGGCAGAATAATGCTACTACTGTTCAGGAGTGTATAGAGGTTGGTTTGTCTACTATTTTGCGTTGCAAAACTGAAGTAACTGGCTGCGGAAGAACAGATGCAGGAGTTCATGCCAAGCAGTTTTTTCTTCATTTTGACCATGAAGGACTAGAAAATCCTGAAAAGTTGGCTTATGCTTTAAACGGTATTCTTCCATTAGATATCAGTATCCATGGAATCCGAGAAGTAGCTCGTGAGGCACACACTCGATTTGATGCTTCAGCGCGTTCTTATGAATACTGGATTCATCAAAAGAAGAATCCTTTCGTAAACGGACTGTCACATTATTTTAGATTAGACTTAGATATAGCAGCAATGAATGAGGCTGCTGAT
>Ga0114995_10000535_pt1 | contig 26507 bp, 22 predicted proteins | sample ArcticOcean_MG_C_11_FD_87038 | JGI IMG/M metagenome (GOLD analysis project Ga0114995, IMG submission 87038) | Marine microbial communities from western Arctic Ocean - ArcticOcean_MG_CB2_154 | ecosystem: Environmental > Aquatic > Marine > Oceanic | place: Arctic Ocean: Canada Basin | collected... | reverse complement strand
GGTTAAAGACGATAATCGTCATGTACTAGTACCCACACATAAATCATTATATTTGTTATTTAATTACTTGGTAACTACGTTTAAAACTGAAAATAAACTTCCATTTTTATTAACAGATTTGGAACAAGTATTATATAATGAAAATGATTATATGTATTTTCAGTTGCAACAGATAAAGGATTACGTATTAAAAGATGATTATATATCTGTCATTGATATAAATGATAAATCAAGTATATCAAAATATTCTAATTATGGTGATATAAAACAATTAATTACTGATATGAATAAGAAGGAAGTTGTTGTATGCGAACATATGAATAAAGAAGATAAATTTGATGAGTTACTAAAATATGCTATAGATAATGTGCTGACACGTTATGGTATGTTCTACATGAACTCTGACTATTTAAATTATATCGGCGAAGATAAAAAATCAAAATATGATAGAATTCCTAACGATAGTCAAGGCGTATTTAATATTTTAGGTGGAAATCGTCGTAAAAAATCTAAAAAACATAAGAAAATAATGAAATATAAACAGACTAAGAGACATATTAGACGCCGTAATAAAAAAATTTCAACTAAGCGTAAAAAAACTAGGAAGAAGAATCAAAAAACAAGAAGGAATAGTAAATAAGTTCAGGTGTGTGAAAAGTAATTGAATATTATAAGTGAAAAATACGTAATAATATTTACAAATAAATTTCTACGATTGCACTGACCGAAAAGTAAAATTGAATACTTTATTGCGTAATGATATTTATCAAACTAAAACCTACAAAACACACACTATATTGAATTATAATGGACGTTCAACTGCGACCAGTAAAATCACCGAGTTTGACACGTGGGATTATTTCTAATATTAATATTGAAAAAAAAATAAACCTATTTCTTGTAAGCATATCACACGGTTATCTTAATGAAATAAATGGATTCGAACAAACCCCAATGAACGTAATATATATCTATCAACGATATTTCCCAGAAGATGAACTCATAATATTTTTGAATAATACTATGCGATGTGTTGAAATAAAAAATCATACTTATTATTGGAAGAAAGAAACCAACAAAAACAAAGAACATGATAATGTTGTATTGTTATACCAAATTATCTTAGGAAGACTACATAATAAAATAACAAATGTAGGCGACAGTGTTTCATTATATAATGTCTATTCTGAATATAAAAAAATCTATAACAAATATGTAACCGTACTAAATTCGTGTTTGATAGATACAAAACATATGATAGATACCAGTTATCATATGCGTTGAATTACATAAATTGATTGAACGCCAATTCTTTATAATCGCGGTCGGTTTGTTTAGGATGTTCCAAAGGCATAGCCAAAGTACTCTGGTCGCGACAATATTTGACATAACCTATCGTTTCGTTATACAATGCGGGAACTAAATGGTCCAATACTAATTTATTGAGTGCTTCTATTTGTTCTCTAATTTTGTCTGGTTTATGTTCTGCGTATTGTAAAAAAATGGTTCTCATTACACTTTTGATTATATCTATGTTTTGAGGTGGAACAATATACTGATTATCTGATGCTGTATATACTCCTGCGCGTAATCCATTGTGTATCATTTGTATATTTTCTTTTGAAAAATATGCGTTTGATAACACAGTATTTTCCATCGTTCCTGTAAGTGCTTCGCGATAATTCGTTGTTTTCTCACGTAGTTCCATTTTTTCTTGCATCTTAAAGACAACATTCGGTGACGGGTCTACTATATTAACACGACCATTATATCTTTCTACATTTTGAATTATGGGTTTTGGCTGACTTTGGTTAAAATCACTGTAAGACATATTTTAGAATAATGGTATATTCTCTTATTAGAAAATAGTTTCAAAACAAACACAACAAACACTAAATACTCACACGAAAATATATCCGGTAATATTATAATATGGACCGTTTCTATTTCATAGTTTTAACAGTTGCGACTATTTCTTTGATATTATTTTTAACCTATATTGGTATTTTAATGAAATATTACTCCAAGTCGGATCTGGCATATCCATCCATCGCAAATACCTGTCCGGATTATTGGACGTTAGACACTGATGCTACAACAGGTGAAACAAAATGTAAAGTGCCTGATGATGGAAAACCGAATCGGGGCACAGCCAGTTATGATTGTCAGAGCTATATTAATAGATATCCAGATTTGAAAAACGCGGTTGAAACCGCACACGGAAGTAGTGATTGTTCGGTTCAAGAAGTTGCTTCTTGGGCGGATAGACATTGGAACTCGAATGGTAAAAATGAAGGGAGGTCTCCTACCGTTTCTGGTACGAATGAAGTTACCGAAGTGATACCTTACGGTGAAGATAGTATTATATGTGATTTAAAAAACTGGGCAAATACAAATAGTATTGTTTGGGATGGTGTGAGTAATTACAATAAATGTGGTCTATAAAAATATGGCGTGATATAACATCATATTTTTACTTATACAACAAACTTTATTACACGTGGTTGTTCTCCCGACGGGAAACTAATCTCACTTAATGAAACGGGAGACTGAAACAATGATTTTATTTTTACAGAATTCTCTACTTTCATTATCATACCATCCTCATCATATTTTTCCTCAATCAACATTTCCATTATATGATGTTTATTCAGACGAAGAGAACCCACAATCGGCTTAATACTATTAATATGCAAATCTATAGCGGATTTTAAAAATTCTTTATTGTTTGTCTGTTTATATTCATCCAATAATTTGTTCTTCTGTTCCAATATTTTAAACAATTTATCGTTGTTTTTATTTATTGTTAGCATACGTTCGTCATTTTCATATATATCTTTGTATTTATCGATAAAGTCTTTTTGTTGCTGTGAAAAATCATTAAATAATTTCAATTGTTCTGCGAATCGTTTGACTGAATCTTCTTCATTTGAATAATTAAAGAGAGTATTTAGTTTTTCGATAATAATATTATCTTTGGATTCGTTGAATTCATCATTTACCATTTTATATAGATCGATGAATTGATGAAGCTGACCTGAAAATAGTTGGATATCTAATTCACACGGACTAGAACTGTCGCCGCATATAGCCGAGTATACTTTATCTTTCTTTCCAAATAATGTTCCAACCGGTCGTTTGCACTTTATACATTTTGTCTTTATTTTCGCAATTTTTTGTTTGGATATACGCTTATTTTCATCTTCTTTAAATACTTTGCGTTTCATTTCTAGCTCTTTCGTTTCATAATTTTGTTTTAATAAAAAATATTTTTTAAGGGCATCATTATATTCAGTATTGTCAGTTTGGTTATCAGAATAACCTACTATTTTATCTGCTATCTTGGTTGTATTCGTATTTCGAAATGATATACTTGGGTTATGTTCCATCTTGAAATCAACTACATTTTCCGTCATACCTTCTATTACTGTCATTATGTTATTTGATACGTTTAGTATCTTCAATTTATTAAGATTTGTTAAATCAAGAGAACCTATGCGGTTATATTCGCAAATTAATTCTTCAATATTACTAGGTAGGTTCTCTATTTGCGATAAATTATTGTGACTGATATTAATATATGTTAACTTTGATAAATTGTCGATAGTGACTGTTTCAAGTATATTATTAGAAATTGATAATCGTTCGAGAGAACCTGGTAAATTTTGTATAGAAAGTAAACTATTATTATCACATTCTAACACAGTAATGCCTTTGGGGACGTTGCGTATGTTTGTTATTTTACCAGGATGAAAGAATACCTTCTTTACTAACTGGAACCCTTGTTCACGTAAAATAGTGAGGTCAATATCACCATATAACAGTTCGTTTACATTTAAAATATCTGTTTGTTTATTGTAAGTTGTTAAAATATCAGTCAATTGTTGTTGTGCCGTATTATTTTCATTTATAATATCTTCTCGCTCTTGTTTACTATTATTCATAATAATACCTATACATTGTATCTCTAAATAATTTCTCAACTTGTAAACGGTAAATCGGATAGACTACTCATTTGCGTTTCTCTCATTTTCTTTCGTTCGTCTTGATGATATCGAATTTTAGATAATATCATATCTTGGTCTCGCTCCATCATATCGCGTTTTTCCTCATCTGTTATTTTATTTTTATTACAATTATAGAGAACCAGACCAACGATTACCAGAAACAATACAAATATTCCTAAATTTAATACATAATAATACGTGGAGACTCTGTTTACGTGACATTGTTTGAGTGTATTGAATAAGTAATTTTTTGCGTTGCCGTCTATTAAGTTTGCGTTTTCCATACAAATATCTATATAAGTTATTTGTATGAAAATATGGTTACATCTACGCTAAATAGTAGAAACACGCATATATGATAATATTGCGATTGATATGAAAAACAACCATATCGGAATATCCCCCACCCACCCACTCACTTCCAAAAATCTGATTACAAATACGCCAAATAGTATAGAACACTCATATATGATAGTATTGCAATGAATATTGAAAACAACCATATCGGTATAACCGTTTTATGGCGATATCCTACTCCAAATGGTCGAAAAGAACCTTCTTCATTATAGAATAAAGCAGGTCTATGCATATGTATTGTTAAAAAGATGATTAAAAATAGTAAAATAGAAACTGTTAATTTATTTTTTATAACAAATCCCTTCATATCTATTGTATAACGACAAATTATTTAACAATCTTAATCCATTTCAAAATCATCATCATCTCTATCTTCTGGGTAAAAATCACCATCATCGTATCCATTTTCTAATTCAGTAAAATCATACGTATCGCGATTCGTTCCAGTGTCTTCACCAGGATTCATTTCGTTATCTTCATCCTCAAATACATCTTTATTTGCGGGTTGTTGTGGAAGTTGTTCTCCTAATAAATCGGTTTCATATATAGTTCCGTTTTGTATCATTTCACTGCGTTCTCTATCGTATGCCGATTTATCGTACATATACATACTTTTTTGTAAACCCACATTCCAACGTCCTATTTTATGATATTTCAACGAGTCTTCTATGTTTCGGTCTTGAATGTTCATGTCACCTAAATATTTCATCATGCGCTGTTTCTCTTTTTCTTTGGAACGGTTAATATTCTTCATAATATCATCATATGACAAGTTTGTCGTATTACTATGAGTCATTCCCATATTTAAATAAGTTTTCAATAATTTGGCTATTCGTTGTTGTAATTCTTCCTGGTGTCCCAAATCTATCTGAATTTCTGCTACATCTTCGTCTTGTCTCATCGATTGTAATGAATCATCATTCTCTGTGGCAATTTGTTCTCTACGTTTCATTTTTCGTTCTTGAATGTCAGCGTGTAATAAACCATCATCCATTGATAAATCAATATACTCGTTTAACACAGATAGATAACAATATTCAAATATAGAACAGGTGGTTTGTGTATCTAGTATACTATGAAATGATTCATCTGTATCGTTGATTTTTTTTACAATTTCACTATGAACTGGTATATGTTGTATAAATGCATCCATATCTTTTAAACGATTGCTTAATTCTTTCAATAATTTTATTATCACTTTATCATTTTGAAAATGACCGATTGACATATAATATGTCTCCAATATAGTGTCAATATCAGCATAATGTTGCTTTGATAACCCCCAAGATTGTAAAATCATATTATGAAACGTAGGACCACTACTGGATAACGCAGACGGATATAGAGAACTCATATTATGTATATATGTCCTTAATGTTTGGAACTGACTATACATATCAACGCTATCCGCATTACCATTTATAGAAGGAATAGTCGTTAATGTATTGAGAAAAACAACCATCTTTGAAATTTCATTATTAGATATATTTCCGTGTTGATTCAAAAAGTTGATGACGCTATCTTTCATTTTTTTATTAACATTTGTTAAGTAACGTTTCATTGTTTGTAATTCCGGCGATATTTCGTGTGTCATACGTTTTGGATTATATGTATTCAATAAATTTAATAAATGCCGTCTGAATGGTTCAGAAAAAACATTATCATTAGTTTGTTCCATTTTATTTAATATCTCTTTCAATACACCGACTTGTTTGAAATTAGGGTTCTCGGTTATTTCAATAATATTGCGTTTTTGTACCAAGTCCATCAGTTGTTGAAGGTGAGTTTCATTATATATTTTGCCGTTCTTTTTCATAAATTCGATTTTATCTTGCGTCGTCCATTCGGGGTTATATTCGGTTGGTCTTTCACTACATATAGATTGGTATTTTTCAGGAACGGGCAAGTTAGTATCAAAATTACAATAATAAAAGATTGTGCTATATATGACTTCTTCCATATTACCAGAATTCATAACAGGATAAGACATCCCGGTAATTTCCGGGTCGTATAACATAGGCGCTTTCGATAGAGAATTAATATGTTTCGCAATGCTACCTAACTGCCTTGTAATACGGATATTCATACCAATCTCTTCGTTTTCATTATTAAAATACTCTATTGGTCGCACTATATTATTATCATTGCAGCACGCGTTTTCTACAAACGGCACACCTCCAGATGTTTTTAACAATGTATCCTTTTCTTTGACGATATTATTAATATGTTCTATGATAGAATAACCATATAGCGATATCTTATTCGTCAACGCGTGTATCATATTGTATTGTTTTATATTACCTTCTTTCATCATATGCGACAATTCATTTTTAAAATCGTTACTGACTGTCCTAAGATTTTTCGCAACAGAATAAGGAACCACTGGTGGTAAAAATCGCTTCCATTTTGTTATATTATGTTCTTCTGGGGTTACCGTATCAGGATTTAATAATATATAATCTCGTTTTTTTGTATACATATCAGTGACATCATTGCGGGGTAAAATATTGTTACTGATAATATCTTTGATACGAGATTTAATTGTTTCTACTTTATATTTTTTCAAAGAATTCCAAGGGGTAATAGAACTCTTAATCTTGTTAATAATACAAGCAATATATTCTATTCCAGTAATATCTTCGATTCCCTCCATTGGAAACCCACTGAATGAACGAACGCATCCGGGAAAACCTTTGGTTGTTTTTATTGACGGAACAACTGTTTGTATATAGACGTGGAGAACCGACGCAACAATAAATATAATTGTTTCATTACGATAGTCTTTATAAGGTTGTAACGGTTTTTTTCCGTCTTTTTGTTGTTTATTTGAACGTTTATTATATTTGGATTCATTCATAATATCTTTATCAATGTGTTCTGTTGTAGTTCTTATAATAAATTCTTCACCACCATCAACATTAATATCAGTATACGTCGCAATGGCAGAAAACACATTATATATCATTTCAGATGTTTCATTTTCGAATATTCTCTTTTCTTTTCTACCAATGTTCTCAAGAATAACATTACCCAATTCCTTTTCCATCACATCGCGAGTGCTAACATGATAACCCAAATTGTCAAACCCTTCATCTGTATCGAATTCTATTTTACGAAGAGTATATCCTGTATGACGGTCAACCGTGGCGTCTCCATTATCACTGATAATTCCTACATCCTGACATAATTGTTCTAATTTATCCAAATAGTTGTGTCCTAGTGTAAACGCATTTGCAAGTTCATAGATAGATTTGGGAAAAAGTGGGGTATTTGTTTCCTTACAATAAAACCAATGCGCACTTTCTTTTAACTCTTCTATCATAGGTGCTCGGCAGAACTTGTCGACAAATATTACTATATCATTTTGTTTTTTGACAAAATCGGATTGACCCATTATTAATTCGCGTAATTTTAGATTTGGTGATGTAATCAATTCTTCAGCATTTGACGTTCCTCCGAGCGCATATGCAAGATTATTTGCGCGATACAAATTAATTTCACGTAAGATTTTAGATTTTTGCAACTGTTTTCTATAATATTGAAGATTCGTATTTAGTTTCTCTTCCAATTCTGTCGCAGATATTTCATACCTCATATCAAACTCATTCATTAATTTATCATTTGAAAGTGATTGTCTACGCGTATCAACGGTTTCACATATATTTGTTTTCATATTTTTATAACAAGTTTCGCTGATATTACAAAATAATGTATTTGTATCAAAAAACGCTTCTGGGTCAATCTCTTTATCTTCTATCCAGTTCGTTTTTACACGTCGATAGTATTTAATACGTTTACGTTCGTTTGATTCGGCTTCTACCTTCCGTGTTTCTATATCGGATAGATTATTACTGTCTATATCGTCACCTAGAGTTGGTTTTATTTCAAGAATTGCGTATTCACCGATGCGAACGCGTTTTTTCCCTTCGATTAATGTTTGTGCCAATTCATTGGATTGTTCTTTTTCGATATTATGTTTCATTGTAAGGTTCTCTGTTAAGAATTCCAAAAACAAATCAGGCGTCATCTCTTTGCGCTGTGTATCGTATTTATTTAACATATCATATGGTGTATCGTCGAATTCAGTATCATAATACAATTCATCCCCGCTATTATCTTTTTGAAGTTCCTTCATTGAAGAATACTTCTTTGTTAAGAACCGTCTAACACAATCATCTCCTGGTTTCATTTTTTCATTATCAGTAAGTTCGTCTATATTTGGGGGTTCCAATGCTCGGTCAAGGTTCTCTGGTGTTACAAGCGAAATCATCATCGTTTTTATCATATTTGTATATAAACAAGCACTGTCGACAGTATATAGATTATTCAGCACTTCTTGAGAACTATGAATAGGTCTATTTTTTTCACCACGTTCGAGATTGTAATTTTGTGTAAACATGTCATTCATATCACTATTATTTGTCAGTATATGAATAAGCGAACTTTCCTTCAAATTAGTATCATATTTTGCGTTTCGTAATCTGGAGTAAGATTGTTCGTTTTTACTATAATCTTGTTTTATTTCTGTTATTCTTTGTTTTATAAAGTAACGAATTTCATCATATTGTTTATATGTAACATCGGTCGAATAAATCAAAAATGGTTCTAATTGTTTCACAATATCCACGAATGAGAATTGTTCTTTTACATATTTACGAATCAATTTCACAAAGAACCGCGTTTTCGGTATAATCACTTCTAAAAATTTACGTAAAGTATCGTCACCAATTTGTTCTTCATTCAACTCTTTATTCAACAAGAATTGATGGATTCCATTCAAAAATATACCTTTATTCTCGTCGTTCATATTTCCGTAGTCGATTTCTTTTGATAAATCATCAATTATATGTGGATTTGTTACCATTTGTTCTCGTAAAATACGAAACAATGACATATTCTCATGATGCAAATTCGCGCGCTTCAAAATATTTGTTCCCGGTAAGTCAATCAACGAATATCGTATAACTGGTTCGGGCATAATTAAAAACGACTTGATTGTCATTTCGTCATCAGATGTGATATTTTTCCGCAAATAAACAGTTTTTCCTGATTTCATATTTATTTTATCTAAGGTGGTTTCGCCCATATTATACCTCTGAATTAAGTACTTTTTGCGTTTTTCACTATCATTATATGTCACTGCCGAATAAAAATTATCCAGGTTCTCTACAACTGCATCCAGATTCGTTTTTACACTCACTGTATCTAAATATAATTCCTTATTATCACTATCATTGAACGACGATAGTTCTTCTAATATGGTTTGTGTATGGTTTAAATAAGTTGATTGATTTTCTTTATATGCGGTTTCAGTTTGCGATATATCATCAATTGGAGGACCTTCGCTCGTATATAATAACTTATTGTTAGTAACAACGGGTATTAACCAACGTAGTTTGGTATTCATTTTACAGATATTTTCAATCAACGGTTTATAATTTGCTCCTTTGATTAGCGCGCTGTATACATTTTGGTTGTCATCGAAATTCGAAAACATATGTCTCAGTTGTTTGTATCGTTCTGCTAATAAGTGTATATTGTCTAACACCTGTTTTGTTCGCTTGTTATTTGGTATCGTTGATAATAACTCGTCTGTCATATCAGTTATTTGTTCTTCGATTCCATACTGTCTTTCATTTTCAGGGATTTCTACCAGATATTTTGCACCTTCCAGTTTTTTTCCATAACTAATATCATTTATATCCAAATATAAATCACGCAGAGTATCCTTTATATTTTCATCTGCAGCACCGTTTTCAGGAATAGTTATAATAGATTCATTTTCATCTGTATATTCCATTCTTGCGTATTCATCTTCTTTGAATTCAGACAATTCAGACAATTCTATGTCTTCGTTGTTATCTAAAGTTTCCTTTACATTCGCAAGAGACGTAATACCACTCAATGATTCGGGTTTGTTACGATGTTTGATTTTTTCTATAGGTATATGAGAAGGAATACCTTGATATTTGAAATTAATATATAGCGTATGTAATTCAGGGTATGTTGTTATTTCTATCATATCCTCTTCTAAATTTGTAATTTCACCGGTTATAATGCTGGGAATTTCACCACCAAAATGAATATCTATCCATTGTTTTGGTAAAAGATTATTTTGACGGGCATATCCATTTTCTTCAGCGCGATCTAATAAGTTGATATGTGTAATAGATTCATCTGTTATATGCCCGGTAGAAGTTATATTCAGTTGGATAAATTCACCTGTAGAAACATGAATTATTTTCAACACATTGTTATCTATGTAATTTATTAGATATGTACTTTGATGTAACACCGGGTTGGTAGGAGAAATAATTTCAATTATATCACCCAATTCTAATGAAATTTTATTTGCATTCTTTGGATCATTCATAGTTTCGTTGATAGTTTCGATTGGATCACTTTCCAAAGATGTTTCCATTATAGTATAATATGATAAAATTAAAATTTCATGTCTAAATGTATTTCAGTGAAAAGTATATTTTTCAAAATGAAAAAGGATAAAGATATGTATTTGTAATATGATACCCATACATAATGAAACTATACTCAACCGATGTAACTTCATTGATAAACCTAAACTTAAACCAGCGCATTATTACCAATGATAATATACAATATATAGTATTTCATTACGATAAAGAATTATTGTCCTATAACAACACACGATTAAGAGACTATAGACATGTTACATTCACTTATCCAGAGAACAACGTTATCAGTTTTGCATCTCCCCAAACATCATCATATTCTAAATTTAAACAATCCAATCCTAACTTCAATAATTTGATTGTAAACGAATATATAGAGGGGGACAATATATGTTTATTTTATGACTATCGTATCTGCAAGTGGAAATTAACAACTATAAATTCACACAACGAAAATAGTAATAATGACACGATTGTAACACGATTTATCAGTTCATTAGGGTATGTAGATATCGCTAATATAAACGATATGATGTGTATAAATGAACTTTACAAAAATTGCTGTTTTTTATTTGTAATAAAACATAATCACGCCACTAATATATCTACATCCTATCTCGTATCGGTATATCGGATGTGTAATCAGTATGTTGAATTCATACCATCCTCTACTTATGAGAACTGGGATATATTGAAGGAATATAATGGAATAATCTGTTTTCCTATACGCTATGATATGAATAACTACGAAGACACTGAACGTTTATTATTATCATTCACAAGCGAAACATCTGGTGTAATGTTAACGGATAGTGCTACTGGCGATAAATGCAAATTATTATCTTTTTATTATTCAACTAAAACAAAACTACATAATATAAATTCGATTGTTATATTCCGGTATTTATGTTTGCGTAGGATAAATGGCGTCCATAAATATTTATCACAATCTACCAAAGATAAAAATAATTTTTATCGCATTCGTGATGTATATGAAGAACTAATTAATATGTTATATAACGCATATATGGAAACATATGTACGAAAAAACAATCTTCGATTATGTGAGAAGTATTTTACGTTTATTCGCAAAATACATCAAGATGTCTATATATCTTCTTTCGCTAAACAAAAGAAACAGTGTGTTACCCGCAAAGAAGTTGTTAATTATTTCAACTCATTACACCCAAAAGAAGTATTGTCAATTATGACAGGCAATGAAAACTAATATGAAGAATACAAAGTAGATAATTTACTCAAATTTTGAATATATTTTGTAGAATGTTCTTTGTTTTCTGCGTTCATTTGCTTAATAGGGTCACGGATATTGTCAATCATTTTTAGAATACTATTCGATTTGTCTACATCGGAAAAGTCATTACTATAATCTTTTTCAAAGAAAAATGTGATATCCCCCTTGTCTATTTCGGTTTTATACACACTATATACCTTACTATGCCAAGATTTTATCAAAACAGTTGGATTCGCACGCTTAATTGTTTCAAATGCGGTAATTGCGTATTTAATCTCATCGCTTTCAGGATAAATAGTTTGGATATCATTAAGAAAGTCAAAAAAATGTGTGTTAAATCCTCGCAAATATGTTGTCTTGTCGGGCATATTCTATTATACATTTTCTATAAAATACCATTTATATTGTTTTTATGTACACATTATTTTACGTGTTGTCCTAATGGTTGTGTTGGTGGAACTACTTGATTAATTTCATCCATGCGCGTTTGTTGTATATTATCAAGTGTCACGTCATTTGATATTTTATCAGCAACATAGTTGTCTTCGGGGGTTTCAATAAATAACATATCATTTTCAGTTGTTACATAATTATGCATAGAGCGATTACCACCGTTCCCTTTCGCACTTAATTCGTCACTCGTTAAATTATACATTGTATATTTTTCAGACATAATATTCACACCACCTACAGAACCACCTAGTTCAAATCCACTTGGTTCAGATGCTGTTTTTGAAAATGTCACGCTCTTTTTCTTCATATCATTATGAAAATGTTTTACAATATCGTCACCCATAATCGAACGATAATTCTCATTCACCAATAATAATGTAGGGACACTATGGACGTTTGGGGGCAATAATACTTTCTGTCCATTCTCTAATGTGATATGTGTTCTTTTTGTAGTAGGGTCTTGCGTTCGTTTATCAATACATATAAAACTAATTTTATCTTTCAGATTTCCTTTTACTAAAGTATTTACTGTTTTTTGACTATGCGTGCAATAATTACTGTAATATAAAATATCCATTTGATATTACAAAATATAATGATTTTTTTACTTAAACGAATGGATGATTAAGCAGAAATAGCAGATTGACACATTGTGTATAAAAGACGGTTCTGGAAATAGAAAATACCATATGCTAATAAACCAAACAAGGCACTTGTGTAATAATCAAGACCCTTCTGTTTTTTTATTCCAAACGCGATGACCGAGATACCGAGTATACACATAATTACAAATGCCATAACTGATAAGGCATAAAAATACAGGCAATATTGTTGTCCCAAAGGACCAAATACATTTTGTTCTAAACCGTCCATTCTTTATCTAGAATATATATTATACATATATATATTTATGTCTACCTCTAACTAAATATCTATCTTACAAATACACTATACTAAAATCTTGATACTTGTCAAGATATATACATCACGTATCATCCGAATAAAAATATGCGATGTTTGTATTCGGATGATGCGTCGGTTGCGTCTTGGTAGAGTGTGTTGTCTGATGATATGGAAACTTATTCGATGAATAATTTGAATTCTTCGATTGCTTCATTGGTTGCTTCGATAACTGACTTCCTGGCTATCTCATATACTTCTTGTGATGCTTCTTTGTATAGTGAATTTATTTCCACCTTGGAATCGTGTGATAATTCGTGGTATAATTTGTCGTCTTCTTCAAAGGTGGCTTTAAATTCTTCGGTTACTTCTTCGGTTACTTCGGTTACTTGTTCCGCAATCCTCATTGATACCAGATAGAGTGCGGATATTTCAGCATTATTGACCGCACTACATTGTTCTTTATGGAATGACCTGTATTCGTCTACTTCTTCATCTACATCTATCAAGGCGGTTTGATATGTTTCGACTGATGCTTCGAACGCTTCTTTGTAGTGTGTCTTACCTGCCAATGTAATTGCATCTGTTATGGCTAATTTGAATTCATCAGTTGCTTCTATTGCTTCAGTGGTCGCCTTGTTGGCTTCTCGATATGCTTCTTCTTTGTATAATAAATTATTTACTGATGCGGCTTCTTCTGTGATGTGTGCTTTGAATTTTTTGATTTCTTTTTCGATTGCTTCATCGTATGATTTGACTGCCAAGACAGCGCACTTATTTGCTACATCGCACGCGTGTACTTCTTGTGTGGTAACATCATTCACAGCGACTGTGTTGATTGCTATCTGATATAATGCATTAGCCTCGTTGACTTCTATCTTCTTATCGACTACTGACCGTTCTACCTGATAGAATGAATCGACATGATTGGTTCCTGTCTTCATGACACGACGATAGTCTATTATCTTCTTGTTGGCTACCGAGGTCTTGTTGACTACCTCATTGTAAGATGTCTTCACGTATTGTTTAGCTGCGTATGCTGCTTTGTATAATGCGGGGTGTTCTTTTTTTTCGTTAGTCGCCTGTTGGAGTAAACGATATGCTAATGTCTTCTTTACTGAAGCGCGGCACGCTACCTCAACTGCCTTCTTTTGAGTTTGTTCCAAAGCTTCTTTAATTTCTTCAGATGCTTCATTAAATGCGGGGTTTTTTTTGATTGCCCCTTTCACTATGAGATAGTCTAAATTATTCTTGAGTGAAGTGCGACAGGCTATATCGAGATTATCATATGCTTCGGTGACGCCCACACTGGCTGCCTGATATGTGTTCACTGCTACTGGGTAGCAAAGGGAAGTATAAAACAAATCATTGTGGTCTAGTTTATTGCGATCCATTTCTGATTTCATTTTACGATATTCAATTATGTGTTTTGATAATATATAGATATACATATATACTTTTATTAGGTTTACCATATTACATTACATTTTTGTTGTATGTAACAATCTATTTGTAAAAAATCAGTTAGATAGTTTTGAATATAATATCATAATATAATTTATATACTATCATCGGATAAATGGAAGATACAAATGTATGGAACATGATAGATACGTACTTTTCGGATAACCCACAAAGTTTAGTAAGACATCACACCGAATCATATAATGATTTTTTCAAAAACGGAATTTTTCGTATGTTTAAGGAAAAAAAACCTATTATGATACAAACAAATTATGACGAAACAATAAAAGATTATAGAGGTCAAGCTATTTTACATCTTGGTGGAAAGGATGGTTCTAAAATATATTTTGGAAAACCGGTCATTTATGACGAGAATAACAGTCATTTTATGTTCCCAAATGAAGCCAGATTGCGAAATATGACTTATGGTATGACAATTCATTATGATATTGATGTCGAAATCATTACTATCCGTGAACCTGGAGAACTGGCGAATTTAATTGGACCAAATGATTTATTAGTAGACGATAATGAAGTGAATCCCGAATATGTAAATGTGAAAAAGAGTACTGCGGATTTGACCGAGTTAATCGATAATGAAAATATGGAAGGTGGTGCTATAAAAAACAAAAACAAAACAAAAAAAATTACATCGGATGCTACTGTAGCACAACAAGCTTTTATTCGTGAAATGACAGAACAATCAATGAAAGATGATAGCACACAAGTAGAAGAGTTTTCATTAAATAAACTGTTATTAGGTAAATTTCCTATTATGGTTCAATCCGATTATTGTGTGTTATCTGGGTTACCACGAGAAACAAGGTTCTCAATGGGTGAATGTAGAAATGATGTAGGTGGTTATTTTATTATTGATGGAAAGGAGAAGACCGTTGTTTCCCAAGAGAAGTTTGGGGATAATCTGCTTTATATAAAGGAATCCGGTGATGAAAATTACTTATATTCGGCTGAAATCAAGTCTGTATCTGAAAATGTATCCAAACCAATTCGTCAATTGTCTGTAAAAATCGTAGCACCAAATGAGAAGTTTACATTCAAAAATATAGTTGTCAGTATTCCAAATGTAAGAAACCCGATTCCGTTGTTTATTCTATTTCGCGCTTTAGGATTTACAACAGACAAACAGATTATCAATATGTGCTTACTTGATATGGATAAATACGAAAATATGATTGACCTTTTTATACCATCCGTTCATGACGCTGGAGGCATTATGACACAAGAACTCGCATTAAAATATATCGCATCATTTACAAAGGAAAAAAATACAACTCAAGTTTTATATATTCTTGCTGATTATTTCCTTCCCCATATTGGCGAAACCAACTTTTTACAAAAAGCATATTTCTTGGGTTATATTACATTTCGTTTATTGAAAGTATACGTAGGCATAGATGAACCTACTGACAGGGACAATTTCAAATATAAGCGTATTGAACTTGTGGGAACACTTTTAAATGGTCTGTTCGGTGAATTTTATTCTTTGCAACATAATGCCATTCGTCTAGGATATGAAAGAAAATATAATTTAAATAAAGCAATTTATGAAAATAACCTACGTGGACTCATCGAACAGAATACAAAGGAAATATTCAATGCACGCATATTAGAATCAGGTGTTCGTCGCGGATTTAAGGGAGATTGGGGCGCAACATCGCATACAAAACGAGTTGGTGTAATTCAGGATTTAAATAGACTCTCGTTTTGTTCTGCGTTAAGTCACTTGCGTAAAACGAATCTACCATTAGACCCTAGTGTGAAAGTAGTAGGTCCTCGTGTTTTACACGGAACACAATGGGGGTTTTTTGACCCAATCGACACGCCAGACGGTGGTAATATCGGTCTTCATAAACATCTATCGATATCATCTTATATTACACAAAGCGTTTCAAGAGAACCCTTGATTCAATGGCTGCGTGAAAAAGTAGAAATGAAACTTTTGGAAGATTGTATCCCTATTAATATTTCAAGAATGACAAAAATATTTGTAAATGGATTTTGGTGCGGCGTTATTGATAATCCACGAGAGTGTGTTGAAAAAATAAGACTGTTTCGTCGTAACGCACTATTACCGATATATACAAGTGTTACATTTGATGTTCAACAAAATGTGATATTTATTTACAACGATGGTGGACGAATATGTCGTCCTATTTTTTATCGTGATACTGTCACACAGAAAATGTCATTTGAAAATCCCAAGATACAAAAATATATTGAAGACAAAAAATATACCTGGCAACAACTTATATCCGGTTTTAATAATAAGAAATTAGAGAACTTCAATACAAATAATTACAATATGTATGAACTACACGAGTTGTATGATAATATAAATAGCGAATCCAATCCCGCAAAATTACAACGATTTAATGACGAAAAAGCCATTATTGATTATATCGACTCAAGTGAAACCGAAAATACACTTATCGCGTTAAATAAAGAACAATATGAAGCAGATACACAAAGTAAATATACACATATGGAACTGCATGAGTCACTCATTTTTGGCGTTATGTCCAATTTAATTATCTTTCCCGAAAACAATCCCGCTACACGTAACTCTTTCTCTTGTGGTCAATCAAAACAAGCCTCATCTATGTATCATACAAATCATCAACTTCGTATGGATAAAACTGCTGTTGTTTTGAATTACGGACAAATCCCTCTTGTCAAAACACGATATATGGAACATATTAATAATGAAGAGAATGTATATGGCGAAAATACAATTGTCGCAATTATGTGTTATACTGGATATAATGTGGAAGATGCAATTTTAATAAATGAAGGCGCACTAAAACGTGGGTTATTCAGAACAACCTATTATAGCACATATGAAACACACGAAGAAACGGATAAATCGGGTGATGGTGTTAGTGAAACTCGATTCGGAAATATCGAAAACGATACCACCGTTGTTGGGAGCAAGCCTGGGTATGATTATAGTAAACTTGACAAATATGGTCTAATACGCGAAAATACAGTTATCAATGAAAAAACGGTTCTCATTGGCATGACCACATCCGACGGTTCTGATAAAAAGGTGGATTCATCAAAAACACCTAAGAAAGGACAACTTGGTATTGTAGACAAAACGTTTATTACAGAAGGTGAAGAAGGAACGCGCATCGCAAAAGTAAGAGTTCGTGAGGTTAGAATACCTAATCTGGGTGACAAAATGGCATCAAGGGCGGGACAGAAAGGCACAATTGGATTAGTTGTGCCTGAATCAGATATGCCTTTTACAAAAGATGGTGTGCGTCCGGATATTATTATCAATCCTCATGCAATCCCATCTCGTATGACTATCGGACACCTTGTAGAATGTATTATAGGTAAAAGTGCGGCTATGTATGGCGGATTTGGTGACTGTACTGCCTTTGTAAATAAAGGCACAAAAATCAATAAATTCGGTGAAATGTTGACGAAAGTAGGTTATCATTCCAGTGGAAATGATATTTTGTATAATGGTATGACGGGAGAACAAATCGAGAGTGAGATTTTCGTGGGACCGAACTATTATATGCGATTGAAACATATGGTGAAGGATAAAATTAATCATCGTGCATTAGGTCCTAGAACCGCATTGACGAGACAAGCGGTTTCGGGAAGAGCAAATGATGGTGGATTACGAATAGGTGAAATGGAACGCGATGTTGTCATTTCGATTGGTGCATCCGAATTTTTACGCGAGTCAATGATGGAACGTGGCGATAAATACAAAATAGCAATATGTAATACATCCGGATTACTCGCCATATATAATCCCGCCAAGAATATTTTTATGAGTCCTATGGCAGACGGTCCTATTAAATTTATAGGCAATGTAAATAACACTGAACTAAATGTCGAAAATATTACAAAACACGGCAGAACATTTAGTGTTGTCAATGTTCCTTACTCATTCAAACTCTTAATGCAAGAACTCGGTACGATAAACGTACAAATGAGGTTTATTACAGAGGATAATATTAACCAGATCGAAAATATGACTTATTCTAAAAATATTGATAAACTGATGTATACCAAAGATGCAGATATTGAAAAAATCATCAAGGATAATCAACAATTGTTAGAAGAATCCAGAAAAAACACACGTGTGAATACATCTGATACAATTGATTCTTTTAGTCCTATCGTTCAATCCCCTGAATATCCACCTTCCCCTGAATATCCACCTTCCCCTGAATATCAAACAAATTCGCCTGGAGATATTATGAATAACAAATCATTTGAAAGTTCTACCGACACATCGATACCAAAATATCGGGCACTTGAAGATACACCAAACACTTCACCATTGGAACCACCACCAGGACAATATCCAAATTCACCATTGGAACCACCACCATTATCGGACGAGGATAAACTGGCTGAATTAGCAAAAACGTACGACGTTGGTGATAATGTATATTATAGGGGAGACACAACAATGAACCGATTATGGACTGTATCCAATGTTGGTGACCGTTTTTTAAAAATAGAAACTGATATTCCCAGTAATGATAATACCGATGTAATACAAGTGGTTACCGCGAATGATATATATAGAACAGAGGATGTAAAGAATTTCAGCAATCTATCCACTCCTACAAATACACCGCCCCCGCCTTTGATTCGCGATGATTTGGAATCTATGGATAGTAACATTTCTTCTATGAGTGGCGGTAATGCTACGAAATATACACAACCCGCCACTATTCATTTCGCACCGGTTATCAAAGTTACTAATGGCAGCACTGAAATGTCTACAGATGGTCTTTTATCAAATAACGTAGAACCGAACCAACTTGATGATATGATCAAAATGAATAATGACGTTATACAACATCATAATCAAGTTACAGAATTACCTACATCTATTATTGACACACCAACAGAAGGTCCGATTGATTTTAATAACTTTGTTATTAAAAAAATCTAACAAAAATTGAATTCAATTATATGAATGATGTATAGTATTATTATTTCTAGTAATATACATAATGAGTACATCTAACAATCGTATATTAAAATTATATCGTTCGCGTATTACTATCGTAGAACAACTCGAAGTGTTAAAGTATGATATTACGAATTTCGATGATTTTAGCATAAATGAAATCGAAGCAATGGAACAAAACAACCAATTGGATATACTTGTAACACATAAACAAAGCGGTCGTAAATTATACGTCAAATACTATTTAAAAAATAGTCAATATTTAAAGAAGGACATTAACGAATTTGTTAGTGATTTATATGATATTCAAAACACATTAACGAACGATGACACATTTGTTATTATTACGGACGACGAACCTAATGCTATTATGCAAACCACGATTCGTTACTTTTATGACCATAGTGAAAAATTTATTGTATTGCATAATATTAATCGCTTACAATTCAATATTTTAAACCATTCTTTGGTTCCCAAAGCCAGAATTTTGAACGAGGCAGAGGTTAACGATTTAAAACAAAAATACAGTATTCATAACAAAAAACAATTACCCGAAATTTCGCGATTCGACCCTCAAGCTTTAGCAATCTATCTTCGACCGGGCGAAATTTGCGAATTCCAACGAAATAGTGCTACGGCAATGAATTATAACTATTACCGTGTGTGTGTGTAACAAAATATAGTGATATTGTAATATAAATATGTCTATAGATTTCTTAAATAATTACAGTCCGAATGATTTTTTTTATGTAGGCGCAAATGACATGCCAACAGTTACTGAATGCAGCAATGTAAACTCGGTCAATTGTGGAACGATTGATGATTCAAATCAACAACAATGTATCACGCAAGAAAAATGCAAAAATAAATTGCTACTAGAACAATTGCAAAAAGCAGACAATGGTGCAAGTGAAAAACACCAGAATACAAAAGACCAATACAATCGTGGTCTTTTACAAATGGGAAATTTGACGGTTGGTATATTCGGACTTGCGTATTTAGCATATAGATATCGAAGTACGTAAATTTTTTGTAGACATAATATAACTATTGTTATATCATGTCTCAAACTCAATCTATACAAAACGCAATTCCATCTAATTTTGCATTAGACATAACTAATAATAAATTAACTGTATCTTCGTCAGATATATCTTATATGAATGGCGACTATGTTGCGTCGTCATCCAGCACACTTGGTGATGTTGGTAGCACTTGGACCGCTATATCTTGTTTTGATAATAACGACGCTACCTTTTGGCATGTTCCTTGGACTCCACACGGAGGATATACACAGGGTCCTTATACTTCCGGTAAATATATTGGTGGCGGTACAAGCGATACATATTTCAAAACGACTACCACCGCAGGAACCATTAAAAATGGCGATTGGATACAAATACAATTGCCATATACGCTGTCTCCTACCAGTTTCTCAATACTTAATGCGCAACATTGTTGTCCTGAACGGTTCCCTAAACGTTTTTCATTTTTAGGTTCCCGTGATGGTAGTAGTTGGGATGTTATTAATACACAGGATATAGACAAAGCACACGAAAAATATGATACACGTAAACACATTTCGTTTAATATACCCAGTGTATCGTCCAAATCATATTACTTTTTCCGCATTGTATTTGAAGAACAAAACAATCATCCAAGTTGTAATGTTGTTAATATAGCCGGCATTCAAATTTACGGAAAACCATGTCAAACTCTTAACGGAAATTGTGAAACATTCTCTAATATCATGCCACAAATAGAAGGACTTTCTACTATGGAGAACCAGAATGATGTTCTTACCAAAATTATACAATTTAATAAAGATTACGCAACGTATATCGACTGCACAGAGAACAATTCTTGTGCTATCGATAAAGTTACTCTCCTTGCACAATTAACTGATTTGAACACGTCTATTACATCAACAACGAATAGCATTACGACTACCACGACCAATACCACTCCAGCACAGTTTGATGCCTCACATAATAATGTAGTTACCACTCACGAAGAAAATGAACTATTAAGACAAGAAATAGACAGCAAAATGATGGAACTTTCGGATCACGACAATAGTTTTAGCAAAGAAAAAAAGACACATTTTGACAATACCATTCTTTCAAACGCATTATGGAGTGTTGTAGGAACATCCGCACTGTATTTTGTTTTCAAAAATATGTAAATGAAATATCATAAAAATATACTCCTATTGTAGAAGAAACATACAATATGAATACTGAATACGACTTTGAAGTTATACAAATGGTTCCGACTCAAAACGACCAAAAAATTATTTCAAATGAAATGATTTTCAAAGGTTTGGATGATTTGGGAATATCTAAGTTTCAACCGAACGGAACATACAAGTTTTCATCTTCGTCATGGTCGTCCGATAATACAGAAGCATACAAGGCATTTGATAACGATAGCAATACATTTTGGGAATGTGATTTTAAAAATAACGATACATATGATAAATTAAATCGCAATTATCCCGCGTATTCACAAAATCCGTATAATGAGGTTTCTATATATCAATCCGGTGGAACAGTGGAAACTATCGCTACCACACAGGTTGGTGTAGATAAGATGGTTGATGTTTTAGGAGAATGGATGCAAATTATATTACCGTATAAATCTTATTTATTTGATTATTCGATACGTACACCGCAATTCGGTAAAAACAATACTTTTCCTACAAAATTTACATTAGTTGGTTCAAATGATGGACAACAATGGGATATGATAAAAGAACATAATGATTTTAAAGATGGACTTCCTCCAATGCCAATTGTGAAAAAAACATATCATATTAATTCTAAGAAACAATATTCTTATTATCGTTTTATATTCAATCGTTCGGGCAAAAATATGAATGTAATCAAAATAAATAATATCACTCTCTCTGGAACAAGACAGTTGGTAGAAAATCCCAATGTAAACAAAGAGACTTTTTCTCTTATCGGAAGACAAAATACTATAAAACACGCTTTGGAAAGTTTCGTAAACGGCGATAATATTTCTTTAGAAAATAGTTCTACATGCAAAACTTGTACTAATACGAATAAAAAACACGATATTGTAACCTATTGTGGATTGACTGGCATTCTGGTGCTATCAGTTGTATTATTTTTATCTAGGAGAACCAAACGATAATTTTTCAAATGTATTTTTATTTTTACCAAATAAAAATACATTTTCTATACATTTAGTATAGAGATGACCGCACCTGTTCTGATACAATCCAATACTCAACCCGAAGTATATTTATTAATAAGAAATCAGAAACGACATATTCCAGATATGGAAACGTTTAACGCATTTGAATTTAATGGAAGTGATATTATAAAAATTACAGACACTTTAATCAATAGCATTCCTTCGGGGGATGTTATGCCCAGTATAAAATCGATTACTAGTTGTCCTACTGGCATTACCTGTTCTGGAACATCTCTTACAGAAAACGAGAAAAAAATGATTCTTGCTTATAAAATATATCTAAATAGAGAACCAGACCAAGGTGGGTTCTCCAATTATGTATCTAGTTTATCCGGGGCAACCAGTATATCACAAATAATAAACAGTTTTGTTAACAGTCCTGAGTTCGGGGGTATTACTGCTTTTCAAACCACTAATAATATTAAGGATATTATAACACAACAAATCACTCCGTTACAAGAAACTTCTACACAATATGCCAATACTATGCAATCTATTAATAATAACTACAATGATTTAGATAATTCAGTTTCGCAATATAACTCTACTTTATCTACCGTTTCGGACCCTACTAATATCAATAAATATCAGTTTTCATCGGAAGACATCCGCAAGAAATTAAATAATGAAATCGCACCCAGTGTCGAACAAACGCGTATCAATGATATTAAACTACAAACAGAACAATCGCAAAATACATTTTTACTTGCTACAATTGTTTCAAGTAGTCTAGTTGTTTTCGCAATATTGCTGGCGCGTGAATAACACCCATTTTATCTACATTTTTTTGACATTGTATATTATAGATTATGTCAACTCCTGTGTTTGATTTAGGTAGTATTTTAAACGTCCAATCCAATTATATAAAAAATTTAAGTACCGACGACGAGGAACTCATAAGTAAATTATCACAAGTCGATGCTGGTTTAAATGAGCTTAAATCTTCTTATGTTAGCGCAGATATAACGTCGAATGATATTCTCACTAAACAAGCCAAAGTCAGTGAAATCGTAACTACCGAAAATGAACGGTTGAACGAGGTAAAACAGATTGTCGATGATGTTGTTTCGGGTGAAAACAGAAATATACAATTAAATGAGAGCTATCGTTTACGACAACAACAATATACTAAAATGAAAATCATATTCTCATTCGCATTACTATTATGTGTATTATTTCATTTACTCGGCAAATATGTTCCGGTTATACCATCTGTTATTATTACCATTTTCATTATTATTACCATCACAACCGCTATTATATGGTGTATTACGATTTATACAATGGTATTGCAGCGTGATAAAACGAATTTTAATGAGTTGGACATAGATAATACGACTTATCCTAGTACGAGCGAAGCAAGCGAACAACAACGAAGAGCTATGTTACAAGGTGACTTACTTGGTGCTTCAGGAAAAGTATGCTCGGGACCAGCATGCTGTAATCCCAAACCAGACGGGGAGCAAGGCATTTCTGGTAATTGGGAAACATATACTAAGTGGAACGAAATCGAACAAAAGTGTCTACCCGAAGAGGGATTTACTACAATACAATCCAGATATAGTAATTCGGATATCCAAAATGGACCAACCACTACATCTGTTATACCCCCCATAAGTAATTCGGACAAATACTCGAAATATTAATCATTCTCGTATCAAAAAATGTAACAAAATAGTTACATTTTTTATTTTTTGTTTCGAGTAATCTGAATCATCATCTACGTTTTCTACGCAATCTTTACGCGCCATTCGTCTTTTTTTTTTTTCAATAGTTATTTTTTCACTTTTATTCACAATATAGTAGTAAATGTCATTTATAGATTGCAATTTATTAATATAGACGCGTTCTGTTATTGAGTAATTTAATTCTTCATGTATCTTATCATCTAATTCACACAAGTAGGTAAACAACGCATTAGTATAACTATCGTAATCCACATCATCGTCTTCTTTATACCATATTTTGTGTCTACTATTATGTGCATAAACAAAATCGCTGTATAACAACTCGGATGGTCGTAGATTATTCAAGAATGCTAGTTTGTCAACATCGATAGGTTTGTCTTCTTCCTCGATATCTATATTCTCTATTTCTAATATCCGGTCCCATACATGACAGACCAAATCACTTCCGTCATTATGTTCAATTATATTCATACAATGTTCATCCAATGTAGACCATTTAATTGTATAATACAGTTTAGAATAATTTATATATTCCTTTCCATATTGGTATGAGGTCACCTCTCGTTGAAGTTCTTCAGGTATGATGCTATAAACCATATCCATTTTCATTATGCTTTCCATCTTTTACGTAATACTATTCGAATTTATTATTATTGTTGTTATATTGGGGTTGCATATTATTTATATCGTAAAAGTTTTTCAATTTTTTGTCATTCACATTTCCAACAAAAAATGTAACTGTTTTGCTACATTTTTGTTTTGTTGTTTTGTTGTTTTGTTGTTTTGTTGTTTTGTTGTTTTGTTGTTTTGTTGTTTTGTTGTTTTGTTGTTTTGTTGTTTTGTTGTTTTGTTGTTTTGTTTTGTTTTGTTATTATTTAGTCTACACGTCTACAGGAATTTTATCTCTACATATGGGACACTTAATATATACCGAAATATCGCAATCCTCGTGGAAATTATCACAATCCGTTTGTGATACTATATTGGATATACAACGAAGACAGCATTTGTGCTTACATTTGGTAAATGATGTTTTGGTGTTACTGTGGCACACCGAACACGTATCATACCTACTTTTACACTTTCCAAGTGACCCAAAAGCAATCCTCATTTCACTATTATTTACAGGTTCGTCCGTAAAACACCCTTGTAAAGTATCCAATTTTACATTTTCTAAAAAGGCTGATAAAGATGTTACACATTTTTTCACCATATCGTAAGTTGGTATAATTTTGTGATTAATATCATCACCATCACCATAATAAAACAATTTTCGTATAGGATTATTCCACTTGACAAAATTATTGTTTTCTAAATCGTGATAATCAACTATTTGTAATCGTAAATAGTGTTTACATAGTTTGATATGTGAATAACTAATTTTCACACCATCAATGCTATCTATATCTAAACTAATACCACATTCATATGTGTCGTCATTCATGTATTTTGATTCAAATTTTTCCCATTTCGTCATAAGTAAGGTAGTTAGATTTGAAATATGCGTGTCATTCATTGTGATTGTTGTGGTTGTTGTGGTTGTTGTTGTTGTTGTTGTTGTTATATGTCTAATCTTGATAGGGAATAAAAACTGTTCATTTTTTTGTGAAAAATAGCCTTTTTCACTTTTAGACCGCAATCAATTACACTTTTTTGTTGTTGTTTTGTTTTGTTTTGTTGTTGTTTTGTTGTTGTTTTGTTGTTGTTTTGTTGTGTTTTGTTTTGTTTTGTTTTGTTTTGTTTTGTTTTGTTTTGTTTTGTTGTTTG
>Ga0114995_10000530_pt1 | contig 26633 bp, 20 predicted proteins | sample ArcticOcean_MG_C_11_FD_87038 | JGI IMG/M metagenome (GOLD analysis project Ga0114995, IMG submission 87038) | Marine microbial communities from western Arctic Ocean - ArcticOcean_MG_CB2_154 | ecosystem: Environmental > Aquatic > Marine > Oceanic | place: Arctic Ocean: Canada Basin | collected... | reverse complement strand
TTTACGAAAGGGTTTTTCGTAATATGCAATTACATCAGGTTTATATTTTTCTGTTTTAGGAAGTTGATTAGAATGAATCCATTTATCATTCTTAACCCCACTAAACCTTTCGGCTTGAGAGGCAAATATTATTTTGTTGTTTCTCAGAACACATACTGCTGCGTCATGAAACCCTTCTGATATTCCTAATATATTCATAGTTCACCATACACCATATAGGATTATTTGTCAAGGGTTTATTTAAAAGAAAGATGCGTATGCTTTAATAGCTTCCAGTGGAGTTTCTGCTTTACGAATTTCAGTCTTTGCTTTTCGTTTCTTACTATTCTTGACAACATCCTGTTCAAACATTTTCAATTTCATCTTGAACAAGACTTCTTTGTGTTCAGTATTTTCTGAATCAAAATCAAAAATAATATTTAAACTACCTTGACTTTCATCTTGGCTTTGACCAGCATCTAAACCATGTCCGTACATATTGTTCTGTGTGGCATAACGATGAAACGCATCTCTAAACTCTTGTCTTTGATTTTCATTTCTATTGCGAGTGCATTCATCAATTGCTTCATAGGAAAACTCTTCTAATAATGCAGCAAGCATATCTCCACCTTCTTGTACAGAAATATTATATTCTGTTGCAACCATTTCTCCACCGTTTGGTGTTACCCCATCGGCTGCAGTATGTACATCATCATCGGGAACCTCATAGTTATAAATTATAAGAATATTGTCTAATTTTGGACTTGTGTAATACGCTTCAATAATTCTTCCACCAAAAGGAAATTTTGGTTCGCCATCGGCAAAATATGCAGCACTTTCTTTTCCTGTAAATGTCATTGTATTCTCCTACCCCTTATTTAGGAGTTTGTTAAACAGTTGTTATCCGTAAATTATATAGACTGATATTCTGAGCCGTTCCATTCGGAAATTCTTGTGACCTATAATCATCAATATTAACCTGTAATGTTGCAAACAAACCATCACCGTCTAACTTAGTATTTGTCATTGCTGAACCACGAACTGACCCTGCTCCAGTTGTTCCAACATTGTAGGATAGTTTATTTCCATTCGTTGAATTTGCCGCTTCATGTCTTAACTGATTTCCTAACAAAGTTGCTACAGCATCTTTGTCAAATTCTTTAAGATTATCGCTTCCATCAATAAATAGTGGGGTTTTGTCTGGAACAATAACTGTCCCATTTCTTCGATGAAGATAATAACTTGTAATAGTTGTTGGTTGATCAAGTGTTTCTGGGATACCAGCAGCAGAATATGCACCAGTGTTTGCTCTTGTATCTACAAAGACGGGAGTATCATCAGCTGAAACCTTAGTATAACCAGAAGCCGCAGCTGCAGCAGTTGTGATAGTATAGGTTCCAGCTGTCGCAGCTGATTCTGTAGAATTGATCATACCAATAATTGCTGGATGAACGAAAGTATCTAAAACATCATCCAAACTCATTGCCCGAATTGAATTAGATGCATTATCAAAATAAATTGGAAAACTTGTCCCTGTATCAGTAGTTTCACCAACCCCACTTGTAGTAAATGCCATATTAATTTTATCATAAGAAACTGTAACCGTTGATGGTTCAGCAGTAGTATCTGCATACACAAATGCAGTTGCAGACTGAGAAGCAGCACCAGCTTGTGTTCTCGTATCTGACATAGCATCGATGTTTGCACCACTATTGGCAACTACAGTTAAAACTACAGTAGGTGCGAGGGAATATTGATAAACTAATCTATTTTGCCATTGTGCTATTTCACCAGCCGTCATTTGAAATAGGTTTCCATTATTAAAATAAAGAGGATTAACTGATGCCATTATATTGCTCCCGGCGCAAAACCTGCTACTGAATTAAGTAAACGTCCACCCGAATCTTTTACTTCTAGTACGTTTCTTTGCATACCACTATGTAGGAAGACTTCATCTTCACCAATAATATCATCACCATCATCAGTACTACTACCATCACTTGCGTTCATGATTACATTATCACCAGCGTCTGTGCCTGCAGCAGCTGATTGATCCAAGACGATGAATACATCTTCACCCCTTCTTGCCAGAGGAGCATATGCTGTAGAAGTCATCAACAACCCAACGTTATGATTATGAGTTAATGCAATTTCACTATTTGCACCAAATGACAACACACTAGCATCTGTAATAAGTCTTAGATCATCACCAACAGTAAGATCAGCAGCAACACCCATACCACCACCAACCGTTAAGGCACCATCTGATGCACTTGTGTTTGCGGTTGTTGCTGTTATTGCTACAACACCTCCACTAGAAATTGTAATTGCGTTTGTGTCTGAAGCAGACCCGATATTACCAGCATCAGGTATGACAATATTACCACCAGTGGTCATAAGACCAGCACCAGTATATGTTCCACTTACATCAAGGTTGGCATTAACATCTACGAGTGTAGCATTGAGTTCAATTTCATCAGTAGCATTAATATCCAGAATGGCATTACTAGGTGCGCCAATACTTTGTGACGCATCATTGAACTGAATTACACTTGTACCGTTAAGTAATAGCCCAGTATCGTGAACATGAGTTAGGGTAACATCTGAATTTACACCAAAATGAATTACTGAGGCATCACTTATCAAGATAATGTCATCACCAATAACAGCATCCAAGGCTACAGACAAACCACCATCAGTCTGCAATGAACCATCAGTTGTAGAAGTTGCAGCAGTAGTATCATCTGTTTTAATAATACCACTTGCAGTTATGGCAGCAGATGTTACCGCACCAGTAACCGCCAAGGTGGAACCATTAAATGTTAGGTTTGCCTCACCGTTACCACTGTTGGAACCTGTCGCAGTAATAACACGGTTGTTGGCATCATTGTTCAAAGACAGGCCCGAAGATTGATTGACGAATTGTAGATTACCAGCTCCATCGGTAGATAACACTTGGTTTGCATTACCATCTGCAATTGGTGTAACGTACTGAACACCACCAGCTGCTGGTGGAATAAACAGACCACCTAAGAGGTTATCTCCTGTTGCTGGTTGATATATAAATTTCTCACTGCTAACTTCTGTGACAAGATTTACAGGACGACCCTCAACAGAATCTTCCATAAGAATAAATTCTGGAGTTGCGTCCACAGGATTAAGAAGATGATCACTTGTTCCTTCTTCATAAAGAAGAGCTTCACCTTCGTCTACACCAGACGCACTGGCATTAAGAAGAATGGCGCCAGCTTCATCTGTACCACTTCCATCAGATGCATCCAGAACAACAATATCATTAATATCTCGACCTTGCATTGCAAGCACGCCGGACTTATCTTGAACTGTTACCGTTCTGTCAGCAGTAGGATCAGTGACCGCAAGAGTGGTTTCAAAATCATCGGCAGTTGAACCTTCGAAAACAATGCTTGCTCCAAAAGTTAGTCCTTGGATATCACCTCGTAACGTATTAAATTGTTGACGAAATGTCTCTAAGGAATCTCTAGTTTCAATTGCAGCTGCAGTTATTGTTGCCATTATTGTTTACCTACCAATTCTTTTAAGAGAGATTTTATTTCATGCATCTCACACTTAATGTTATTTATCTCTCTTGTAGCAGACCTTAATGAATCTCTTTGTTCCTGAGCAGATTTTGATCTTTCAACTGCTTTATTATATGCAACTGTATTTGTATTAACAATTGCACCAGAAAGTTTATCTCTAGACAAGTCTAAATTATCTTTTACTTTTAAATATTCTGCCATATTATGTCGCCAATGCCATTGCTCTAAAGTCTTTAATTCTAGGTGGTTCTGCACTATTTGTTGATTGCATAACAATCTTAATTGAAAAAGCAATAAATGGTGACAAAGAAGTACCAAGACCATCATCTTTAACACCAGCGGTAAATAGATACTCTTGGAAATCATCTCTACCCAAGGATGGTCTAGATGCAGTATCAGGACTTCCATCAGTATTAAAATATTCCCAACCTAATTCATCAAAGTCACTAGCATCATCTGTTCTCAATATTTTAAACATAACTTTAATTTCAGATTCTGTATCTCTGCTTGCATTAAAGAACACCTTCAAGGCTGTTCCTGCTTGAGCAAGTGAAGCCTTTCTTGTAATATAGATTGCAACATTATTATCTCCATCTGGTTCAGTTGAAGGAGTATATTCAGATGTAGGATACACATCAGCTGAAGAATCTACATTATTAATTCTATTTGATATCGCAAAGCCTGTCATTCTAGCTGTGTCAATAACAGGAGAAATATGTGAATTTTCTGAAGTTAAAGAACAAGTAAGAGTTAGCGATTTTTGACCAGCAAGTTCATTTGTTTCATTTATCTGAGATGCAATCATGTAAGGAACATCATAATAAACATTTTCGTTCAAGGTAATAGGAATTGCATTTCCAGGCAGTACTTTAATAAATGAAGTCTGAATTCCTGATGGACTTGTTGCCGATGTTGGTTGTTTTACAGCCGTTATAGATGTACCTGTAAGTTGCATATTTGATACATTAAACTGTGCAACATCATACAACATATTTTCTGTTGCATAAACTTCAGAACCACCATTTTGAGCACGGGTAATACCTGTACCATCAATATATGCATTAGTTGTACTTGTAATAGTATAACTATCAATTGTAATATTATCAATTGAGTTATGTGTAGTATTTGCTGCAGCAGATGCAGCAGTATCAAAATAATGATTAAGTTCTGTAAATGGAACTTTATGCAACTGATACAATTCAACTGGAGCTCCAGCAGGATGATAAATTCCTGTTCCTACAGTTGTGTCACCAAATCCTCTTATTGCATCTGATATTGTATTTCCACTAATTGTATCATATTGGATAATTTCATTTTGAATTTTTATTAACCAATTGCTACTTGCATCTCTAGAAAATTTACCAGAAGTATCATCAAAATTTGTACCAGATGATAAAACAATAGTTGTTCCTGTTCTGTCAAGTGCTGTAGCCAAAGTAGTTGTTGCACCAGATTTAATGTCAAATAATCGGACATTATTATTAGTTGTATACATATGATGATTAGGATGTAAAATTTGAATAACATTACTACCATCTTGAAAAATCAAAGGATTGACTGGAAGTTTAACAGCAGAAAGATTACCACCCTTACCTTCTTCAACTCCTTCAGCAGGTGCAGTACCAGTAATGGTTCTATCACCATCTGGATTACCCATATCCCAATATCCTCTATCAGGAATTGACAACTGGTCATTTGTTAAGGGAACAGTTCCAGTGGCTGTAGTAAAACTACATCTTTTCATTGTAAACTTAATATCTTCAGTTAGAGAAGGAGCCCAAGTTCTATTATTATGTCCCTTGAACATCACACCCATTTCTGGTTGTTCTCCAACTGTTCTTTCTGAAAACAAAGTATTGTTTGTAGAAGTTGATGTACCACCCACACCAGATGATGCAAGTGTAGAATTAATATCAGTTTCACCCATTCTTGCAATCCAGATTTTATGTGTTGGTACATCAGCAAGAATAACAAAACAATATTCCAAATTAGGTTGTAGATAAACAGGAGAAGGAAATTTAAAGTTTGTAGCAGTTTGTCCTGTCTCATCAAGATTAATATCAACAGGGTCTTTGATTGACCTACCAAATGGCATAATTTTTGGGCCAGGATAACCATTTACAACATTTCGAATTTCAACAGTAACAGGGAATACATCATCTTTTTCTGAGAAGAAGAGATCAATACTACTAATAAAACAACCCCCTTCAGTTCCCACTAAGAATGTTTGTGCCAGCGGATCACCATCACCACCATCACCATCATCGGCATCACTGCGATCATCTTCACCGCTGTCTTGAAAGGGAGGTCTAGTTACTGAATCTCGCATAGAACTGGAGAAAATTGATGTGTCTTCAGTAACATTTGTTCTTTTAATTTCTGCATTTCTTGTTGCAATAATTGTTTCTTGTTCTGTTTCTAAAATACCAGTAGCATAGTAAATTGCTTCACCAGCTGTAACAGGATCAACAGATGTAATGTTTGAAGGACTTGCTGTAAGTCTAAATGAAATTTCACCAGTTTTAAACTGAGGATTTCCTGAAATTTTAGGATCAGGAAGATTAAATGTTCCTTTAATTCTACCAGCAGCATTTGTTACAAGAGCTTCACCAAAAATTAAACTTGCATCACTTGTAGAAAATCCATTTTCAGGCTTAGTAAATGCAGAAACATCTTGTCTATCAAAGAATGGATAAACTTGTGTATTTGGTAAAAAACGATTACCCTCAAAGTTAATTGTTTTAGGCCGACAGAATGGAAGTAACGCCCTTGCAATAACTTTCGTACCTTGAGATTCAAGGTCAACTTTTTCAATAATGTCAGTTTGAATACCAGTTCTAGTCTGATCAGTTCTAACAGTAGAAGTTGTTCTAGTTACGACACTATCGCCAGACCACCATGTATCAGATGATGATTGTGTTGTACCAGACCATTGTGTTTGCCAAGCATTCCATACCGTACCTATAGCATCTTTATTTGATTCAAAGAACGTGTCGAAGTTACCTTCTACGTTGACGATTAAATCAGGAGCAATTTCTGTTTCAAACCAATCATCACTAAATGGATCAAGAACAATATTACCAGCCCAATTAGAAATGAGGACAGGAGTAACTCGTTCAACTCTAGTTGCATATGGTTGTTCAAGTTGAACAACTTCAGTATATGGTAGAGTTATAAGATCACCTGTTTTTTGATAACCAAATCCAGCACGTTCTGTATCAGTTAAAGCCTGTTCAATTAAGTTAAATGATTTAGTCTTAGAAGCAGGCCGCAATTCATTTGCTTCCATATCTATTGAGCAACTATAGTCAGCATGTTTAACGTCACCAAGACGATGACCTTGAAAAGCATCAACTACAAATCCAGCTTTAAATCTGTTGAGTCCATTTGCATCAGTAATTTCAAAACTTTCGGCATCCCTCTCTAACAAAGATAGGTGTGTGTAATATTCTAAGTTTGTAACTCGATCTTGAAGTTTACCAATATCTTTCATTGTGAAACGTTGATTTTTTTCTCGGCGTATAACCACATCTGATGGTTTAAAAGTAAAAGGTGGAATATATAATTCTGCAAGCTTCATTGAAGATGCTCTGAGTTCTGGTATTGTTGGAATTTCTGAAGAAGTTCCTTCAGTTACCGTAAATTTACCAAAAGAATCTAAATTAATTACCGCTCTTTTTCCAAGATAATATTCATAATCAGCTTGTACTAGACTGCCTGGTTTAAGGAAATTGTTTGGTGATGAACCAGCTCCATCATATTGACGATGGAAAAAGTCAAACGAATAACCAGTAATTGTATCAACAAGTTCTATTGTTTCACTTGCTCCAGTAACCTCTTCAACACAGGGTCTGAAATCAAATACATTATATAATGGAAATTCTCCAGAAGGAGCAGCAGTATCAGGGTCAACCTTAGTCGCAGTATATGTTGGGATATCAACATAATCCATTTGATTAGCAACATCAGAATATGAATCAACAGTAATAACATCACCAGCACTGTGTTCAAGATAATCAAATACAATTAATAATCTACCTGTAGGTGCTGGTAGACCAGACCTTCTTTGAATACGAGAAATATCATAATAATTATCTCTTTGTCCAGTGTCTAATTGGTAATTTGATGTTATAACTGAATCACCTTGTGTTGTAGAACTAATAGTTCCAACCGCACCAGATGATTCACCTGTGACTATTTCATTAGCAGAAAATTGTTTTGTTGGTCCAGAAGTATATACAATTTGAATTGGTGTTGTAGTAGTGATAACTCTTGCAGTAGATTTACTAGATGCACCAGTAATCTTTTCACCTCTAGTAAATATACCTGTAACTTCTGAAAGTGTTATTGTTGGAGCAACTGCATCAGTATTAGAAGCACCAGATTCAAATACAGCAGCAACTCTAAATGCATCTGCTCGACCCAAAGAAATTTCTCTATCTGTTGGCCGGGTTCCATATGCAGCTGTAGCGCCAGGAATAACTTTTACCTGTTTCATAAGTTTGGTTGTTTTAGTTTTTTGGACAACAGAAGTTTTAGAAATAGTTGTCATAATTTTTAGTTTAGAACCTGTACCAAACACAGCATTATTTGTAATTGAAATAGTTCCTGTACCACCACCAGAAAATCCTGTGGCAGCACTAACAATATCACCACTTTTAGCAGAACCTGATCCAGCAGTTAAGACTGAAATTGTGTAATCAGATTCACTATGAGAAAGAAATACTTCATTTGCACCAGCAGTAAGTGTCACCGTACCTGAGGCATTTGTTGTTGCAATAAATTGTTGACGAATTGTAAGCTGTGTATCGCTTTGACCATTATTTGTTGCTGTTAACAAAGTTTTAACTGGACGTTTTGCAAGTTTAAACAATGAGATATTTTTTTCTGCATCCTCTAACTTACAAATAAATCTAAATGAACCTGTACCACCTGATGCAGCCGTATTCAATGCTATTGGTAAACCTTCTTGTTCTGTTAATATAAAGTCACCGTTATTTGCACCATTAGCATCTGTTGCATCTAAATCTACAAACGAAGAAGAAGTTATTACTGGAGTAAGTGAAATATCTGCTGAAAAATCTTGTCCAGCATCTGCATCATCACCATGTACTGATCTAGTTTGATCAAAGTTTTTACTTAAAATGCTAACAACAGTTAAGTCAGCATTACCAGAGTTTTCTATAAGACCACCTGCTTCAGCTGAGTCAGATGAAATAAGTTTTTCTCCAACTTGGAAAGTTCCAAGAACATTTGTAAGAACAAGGTCAGCTCCTGATGTTTCTTCACCAAACACAAAACCACTAGCACCACTTATAGAACCTACAATTCTATTACCACCGTTTGAAGCAACAGAAATTAAAGTAGGACTTGGTGTTCCTGACATTTTAATTATAGTAAAAGACCTAATATCAAAGAGAAACAATTTATAGATAGCATCAGGTTGACCAGCAGTACCCGAAAAATGTTGATATGTCCGAACTCTTGCAACACCAATTTTTGTTCCAGCTGCAGTGCCGGGCGTTACAATTGCTTCGTCATATAAAGATAACTGTTTAAATGGAGTTGATTCACCCGACACAAAGGACACATCTGGTGTTCCAAACATATTTTTGACTGTAACAAAGTTACCAACATCAAACGCTGTACTACTTGCATTGATTGTTTCAAAATTTCTTGATTTATTTAAGTCAATTATAGTTGGTGAGATTTTTTCAATTTCAAAACCTTTAACATAAGCTTTTCCAGAAGAAATTTGTAAAGCAAGTAATTCTTCAGAAGCAATGTTATTATCATCAGTAAGATTACCAGCAGAATATACACCTTTATAATCTACTGGACCAACACTTGAATCAATAGATTCTTTAACTTGGAATGAAAATGGTCTTACTGTATAGTTACCAGATTCATCAAATGTTCTTCTTGCAAGAGTTTCTTCCAGAATAGAATATTCTGTATGTCTTGCATATTTTGTTATCTTTCCATTTTTAACTCTCATTAATTCAATGAAATTTAAATCAGATGTAGAAGAAGTCTCAAGACTAGTTAATGTTAAAGTAAATTTTAATCGGTGTGCGCCTTTGGCTGCAAAGTTAGATGAACCAGTTGCATTATCTAACAAACTTGTATCTGTTTCAGGCGTTACAATTGTTTCATCAACTTTTAAACCAATTCGAACAGAATCATTTCTAGAGTTATATTTGTTTATAATAATTGTCTGGTTTGCAACATTAACAAAATGACCTTTAACAAAATACACACCATCAGCAATCGTTGCAGCAGAAGCTTTACCAGAAACTGGACCTGTAGTTCCTGTTGCTAGTGTAGGAAGTGTAATATCTGTTTCTGAAACTCCAGTTGTTAAAGAGGTTTCATTAATAGCAAATGTTGTTGATCCATGAGTAACTATAACATCTGCACTAAGATTTTCATTAATAACAAACTTATAAAAACCAGCAGCATCTAAAGAAGTTTTATTTGACAAAATTTGATTGCCAGTTGAGTAACCACCGGCAGGGACAGCAGCAGGATTTGATCCAGATAAATTACTAGAAATATACTGTCCATAAAGTGTAACAGGATCAGTTGTAGTTGGTGCTACAGCAGCAATAACCAAGAACCTAATCCCAGTTGTTGCACCAGTTATAACAACTGGGTTTTCTGTATTTACATATTGAGTTACATCAATTGTCTCTCCAGCAAAAGTATTTTGAATTTTAATATAATCTATTGCCTGACTACCTCCCAAATAACTAGAAGCGCCAGGAATAACAACAGTTCCTTCCTTGAACATATGGCTAAACCCTTGTTCAATTTGGTTCTGAAGCACTGATTGAATTTGAGTTAATTCTCTTGCCTGAATAGCAAAGCCAGGACGAAATAAAGTTCTGACAAAGTTATCATCTTTGTCAAAATCATCATAATAAGGTGCAACGTTAAGGTCTGTATTCTGAGGCATATATTAAAACTCCACGATTACTTTAATGTCTTCGATCTGATCGGTAGACCTACTAATTGGTTTTCTATTTTCTAAATAAATTATATTACCACTATCTGGTTGGAGCTCAGGGTTTGCATAACCATCTGTGAAAGTAATAGTGTTTCCTCCAGTAAGAGTTACTGCACTATCAGCCGAAGCGTCTGGTGTTCCAACCGCACCAGAGGTTGCTCCTGTAACAACATTAGCACCACTGAATGCAACATATCCACCAGTTGTTCCATTGGTTCCATAATCACCAAATCTTTCTTGTGAATAGTATAAAATTGAATTTGAAGAATCCCATTCAACAACTTTACCAATTGCACCTGTAGTTGCTTGACTAATTTTTTCATCTCCATCAAATGTTCCAGCTTGTGATGTTAGTTTTAAAGCAAAAGTCATTCTTGCAGTTGAAATACTTGCAACTGAACTTGTGCCATATGAATAAGGATCAACTATAATTCCTAATTTACGAAAATCATTTTCTGTTGTAACATCATCACCTTCAGCAGCAGTCAATGTTGTTGACAACATTACATAATGTCCACCAAGTTCTGATGGAGCATCAAATCCATGACCACCTTTTGGTGAAGCAACAACAACAATTTCACCACCAGAACCACCAATGTTAGATGTCGTAGTTAATCCTACATCTGAAAAAGTGTAACCAGCTGCAAGATTTACAGTTCCAAAAGTATAACCAGAACCAGAAGCAGAAACAATTGTATCTGTACCAGCAGTAAGACCAAAATCTGCAATAGCATTATTTGCAACTGTAATTCGAACTATACCACCAGAGGATGTTCCAGAAGATGCGCCATCGCCGTAGATTGCAGCATAGTAAGTTCCATTTGTGTATCCCGAACCAGCTGTAATAATTAATGAATCAATTGAACCATCAACAGCTGCCGTGCTTACTGTTGAATCGGTAGATACTGGCATAAAATCTGCCGTTAGGAAGTTGTTGATTTGTCCTGCCGTAAGAGTGTACATATACTGTAGGACATAACCGCCTTGACTAAAGGGTGAAGTTGTAGTACTAGAAGGTTCCGTTCCACTATATGCTGCACCACTATTATTATCAAGAACTTTATATGCACGATAATCTGATGTTAAAAAATAAAATGTTGAGTCATAAAGGTTAGATGCCCCAGAAGTTGTAGTTACAGATGAACTATAGTCTGGGCGATACATATCATATACAGTACCATTCTCCCAATTTCTTCTTGGAACAACTCTTTGAATATTAGTTGAGGAGATATTTTTGGCAGCAAGCATATCATCCCATGAAAAAAATTCATCGGTTGGACCATCTACAGGAGTAGGTGGTGAAGCGTCTGAACCCCCACTCGTTCCAGATGTGAACGGTGTACTTTTACCTATAAAAAGGTAATAAACATTATTAGACGATTCAGTAAATGACTCCTCAAATTGAGAGGCGTTATGAAGTCTAAATTTTTCTGTAATAATAGCTGCCATTTTTTTTTCCTATTTTATCTATTTAGGACGCCGATCCGGCCCCGATAATTGTTTTAAGGGTAGAACCAGCTGAATCAACAATTAATAATGTTGATGAAGACTTCATCATATTACCTGTTAAGACGTTTGTTGCACCTGTTGTTAATACAGTTCCTGTTTCATCTCCAAAAGTGATTGTTCTATCTGCTGTTGGGTCTGTTACTGTAAGGGTTGTTTCATGAGCGTTAGGTGTTGCACCTTCAAATACAATAGATGCATCAGTAGATGTGATCGTACCACAAGTTAAATTTCCTGATGTAAGTGTTCCTGTCGTTGTGAGGTCTTCGTTACCAAATGAAATTGCACCAGAACTGTCTGTAATAGAACCAGCTGCAACAGCCATAGTTCCAGCATTTAAAGTTGTACCATTTACAGTTGTAGTCGCAAGAGTCGTGATAGTAGCAGAGGTTTGTGTTCCTGCAACAACTCCACTTATATTAGGAGCAACCAAAGAGATCACAGATGCAGAAGCACTGAGCCCAGTACAAAGACTAGACCCATTGCCGATCTTTGTATAAATCTCGACAAAGTTGTCATTAACCTTCGCACCACCAGATCGTAATGTATCACCACTACCATCGTTGGCGTTAGTTCCGACCCCTAATGATTGATATGCCATTTAACGTTTCCTCTTTCTTATGTTATTTATAACGATTTACGCAGCGTCAAACGTTGTTTGTGTTGAATCAAAAGTTCCAACAGTGCTGTCAAGCGTAGTTATTACAGCACTTCCATCTCCTGTGTCTGATTCTAAAACCGGCAAATTAAGTCCACCACTCTCAGATGGAAGTCCATTTGCAATATTTATTGTATTTTGTTTTAAGAATTGAAGAGTTCCTGTACCATCATTTTTTATTTCCAGTAACAATTCATCTCCAGCATTTGTACTAGAACTATCAGTTCCATCTAATAAGAAGAATCCACCCTCATTATCTGCAACTTGATTACGAATAGTATCAAACATAACTAGTTTATCACCAAGATCACGGCCGCCTGAACTATCAAGTAATAAATTATCATTCTCATCAGCAGCAGTATCTAGTACCAGCGCATCTCCTGCATTAGATTTTCCAGAATCAGTTCCATCAAGGATAATATTATCTTCAACATCAAGAACAGCTGATGTACCATCAAGGATAATGTTACCAACTTCATTTTCTAATGCAAAATTTAATCCTATTTCATATTCATCTTGTAATGATAACCTGTTTATGGATGTATCAGAACCAATTCTAGCTTCTCTTGTAAACTGTGTTATATTACTATTACCAAAATTGCCTTCTGGAATGCTACCCTTATTAGTATTATCTTCAAACTCAATTTTACTTCCTTCAGTAAGTAACTTTTCACCTCTATTAAGTTGACCATCTAATACAATATTAATATTGTGCGCTGCATATCCTGTGCCTGAACCGATTAAATATCCTGTGTCAGTTTCAGTTTCTAAATCAAAGAAGTCTCCGTCTTCTGTAATGAACTGTAGATATGTTTCTAATACAAATTCATCAGCAGCAGAACTCTGTTCAAATACTATACCACCTTCATTAGTCTTCAATGTACCAGCAGGTTCAGTAAATCCAATGGTATCAATTTCAACCAAATCAGCAATTGAAAGATTAGAAATGTCTCCAATTTGAATACCAGATTGTTCGTTTAAATTTGTTTCATAAGAAATATGAAAACCAGCATTAGCACTATCTTTATCTGTTCCATCCAAGACTAAATTATCTTCCATAATAACAGGAAGCTTTCCTCGTAAACCATCTTCAAGCTGAATTGAAGGAGGAGTAAAGAAAATAGAGCCAGGTAGAATACCAGAGGCAAGAGGAGCTCCGTAACCAGTTTTTGGAACGACAATTTCTGGTCTAACTTTAATAGTGCTTACATGGGATAGTGATCTTTTTGCAATTCCATTTTCACCAAGTGCTGTTTCTGCAAGTAATCGACCAGACCCAGCACCAGCATCCAAAAGTATTGAACCATCACCAGAGCTCTGTGAGTTTTCAATAGCAATATCTAATCCACTTTCAAATTGCAGATTGTCACCATCAGTTTCCTCAAGAAGATTGTCACCTATTGCAACACCATTTTCTTGAATGATCGTGTCAAATATACTGCTTCCACCTGTAGGATCAAGAACTCCTTCTCGAACTGCTGTGGTCATCTGAAGTGTTTCACCAAACACAACACCAAACAAAGATGCAAGTTCTGGTGTGAATGTATCATCACCTGTGTAATCTATAACACCAACAGCTGTTGTTCCAATTGCAGCAGATATTTGTGTTGCTAGAGAAATTTTACCAAACGGTATGAAACCTGCTGGATGAACTGAAGCTTTAAGTTCGTTAATGTAATCAGATAGAACAGCACCAACTTTAACTTCATATGAAAACTGTTGGTAGAAATACGAATCTTGTATACGAATAATATCTTCACTAATAATACTATCGGTATTAATATATCCGCCTGGTTTATTTACAGTTGTACCAATTGACGCTACACCCTGAGCAGTTCCTTGTGCAATAATTTTTGCAGAAGCTCCACTAGAATCTAATATGGCATCTCCAACAACATCATAAGCATCTTCCATAACAATTTCGGCACCAGAATTTGATCCATCTGATGCTGTTTGATTTAAAATTATTTGATCTGTACCAGAATCATCTTCCATTAAGAGTTGAGAACCGGCGTTTGTACCTGATCCATCAGTTGAATCAAGGAGTAAATTTTGACCTGAGTGTTCGTTTAATAATTTATCTCCACCTTCATCAATAATATTTCCATATGCGTATTCTTCATCACCAGAAGAAATTACAAGGTTATATAATAATCTTCCTTTGTCGAGAACACTTACATCTGAATCTTTAATAGGAGAATATTCAGTAACAAAAGTTTCCAAAGACTCACCAAGTAATCTTCCAGAAGGAGTGTTACTATGTTTGATTGATTGCCCGTGTACAGAAAACTCTGAGACATCAAATACGCTTTGTAATAATTTATCACCAGCATTATCTAAATTATCTACGCCGCCCGTAGTATTAAGAACTATAGCATTTCCTTGATCCTCATTAACAAGATAACTTGGAGAACCATCACCATCACGAACAGAATTTTCTAGTAGAATAGAATCAGTATTATTACCAAATACAATACTTGTATCTAATTGGTATTCGATCTTATCCTCAAATGAAAGTATAGAACCATCCAATTCTAATTTATCACCCTCATTTTCAGTAGAAGTTTCTAACATGACATTGTAGTTGTTAAGGTCTGTACCGCCAGACGTAGCTACTTCTAGCGAAATATTATCATTAACGTCATCAACACTAAAATCATATAAAAGACTACCTTGTTCCTGTTCGCCAAAGATATTAGTGCCAGCCGATTCATCTTCAAGTTTTACATGATCTTCAAAACGTTCTGATCTGTTGAAAGCTTTCAGACGATGACTGTTTAATAAAAATTTACCAGATGTATCTGTTGACACAAACACTCCTGATTCCAATTCGATGCCCTCATCAATAGGAGCATCCATGTCATCAATTTCCATACTGATTTGATACACATCAACTTCAAGTGCCTCAGTAAGTATCTCTCCAACTTCGAAACTTTCAAGTTCAATTCCATTACCTTCTTCAGAAATTCCATCTATCAGAAATCCAGAACCAAATTCATCATTGACTTTATATAATTGGTTGACAGGACCATGATCAGGTCTGCCAGGTTCAACAATATCATTGTCTTCTAATGTTATACCATCATTACTTGTTGAAGCAGTTTCTCCTGTCAATCTATTAGTAGGAGTAGAATCAACTGTTAGTGTTTTAGAAACAGAATCATATGATACAACTGAACCTGTGTGTGTTTGTAATGTGTTTCCAACTCCAAAAGAACCAACAACATCTTTAAGAATTAGATTAGTATTTGCCACAACGCCTGGCTCTGTTGCATATTTAAATCCAGAATCAGTAACTTCAATTTCAGAAATAGCACCAATGTCTTTTGTTAATAGAACTAGATCAGCGTCTTGACCATTTACTGTTGAAATTGTTGCAGTTGGTAACTTAGTATAACCAGACCCACCATCAATCAAATAAATCCTATTAATTTCACCAGCTTCATTACTACCTAAAGTTTCTGTTTCTAAAATTACACCATCTGTATCTGTGCTATAAGCATCTTTAGTAAGTGATACCTCATTAGAAATAATTAAATCGCCAAGTTCTGATTCAGTATTACTATCTGTTTCATTATCCATGCCAGTTGCTGGATTACCAGATTCTAATCGTAGTGAATATCCATCATCTAAACTTAATGTATCTGTAAAAAATAAATTATATAAAGTATCTGAATAAGTATCTTGAGATTTTTGTACAAGATTAGATGGAGCCCAAAATACTGTGTCTGGATATTGTTCAAAGACAAAAAATTCTGCTTTACCAGTATCAAGGTTTTTTGCCCCTGCTCTTTGTTCTGTAAGATATAAAGGATAATAATAACTTTCTGTATTACTATATCGTCTATCTGTTCCAAGAACTGAATATGGTTCGCCGGTAATACTTGATGGCAGTGATGTTCCATTTAATAAAATTTTATCTGATACAAGAGATGTAACAGTTCCACTCTCTTGTACAATAACTTCTGGTACTTCACTTGTTGCATCTTCAGTCGAAAGTCTACCACCCGTGACAGAAACAAAAGCTCTAGCAGAATTAACACTAGTATCACTAGTATTATTTGTAAATTTTATTCCATCACCAACATTATATTGTTGTCCAGTAACATCAATAACGATATCACTTATCGATCCTGTTGTTGTTTGACTAACTTTTGCTTCAGCCTTACCATTTCCAATAGATGGGTCTAAAGTTATTGAATCGCCTGGACTGTAAAGAATACCACCAAAATTATCAGTTGTTACATTTAGTACAATATTTTGAATAGTGAATTGCATAGTAGTATCTTTAGAGGTAGATACTCCAGATATAACTTCTGATGCAGTAAAACCAGAACCTGTAATGCTGTCTTCTCTAAGAGTAAATTCTACAACAGAATCCGTTCCTTGATTAAACTGTGATACTGAAATAATCTGAGCAGATGTTCCAGATGAGGCACCAGTAACAATTTGACCAGTCATCTCATTTGGTATTGCCCCGCCAGAATCAGAAGTACATCTAATAGCAAGAGGATTAGACCAATTTCCATCACTTAGTCTCATCATATACTTTGCTGGATATGTAATGATTGCTTCTTGACCAAGGAACACTCTGAAGAAAAGTTTGTGTCCTTCTGAAGTTCCCTTTGCTGCGTACATATCTCTAATCTGTTTAATTAGATTTCGTTTAGATACTCCACTTGCAAGAGAAGTTGGTATTGATTCCATAAAAGAATTTCTAAACGCTGAAAGGAAATGATCAACGGTATTATCTGGACTAGCATATTCTAACAGTTGTTGAATATTTTGTACAGGGTTTGCACGATATTTTTTTAGAGTTGATGTAGCACTACTTGTACCACCTGTAATAGTTTCACCTTCAATAAATCTTTGGTTTGCAGTTATAAACAGCTGTTCATTATCATCGACCAAAATTTTAGCAGTAGCTTTACTTGTCGTTCCAGTGATTGTTTCCCCTACAACAAATTTTCCAGTTGTTCCACTACCACTTTCAAAGATAATTTTATCTGCACCATTAGAACCTGATATATCTGTTGCATCTAAAACCACAAAACTTGGTGTTAATGTTTCTAATAAAACTTGATCAATATTTCCATCAATAGTTATCTGTGCAGATTCTAAAAATTTATAATATTGCTTTAAAAACTCAACAAATATAGGATGATCAGCTTGAATATGGTCAGGAACCTGACCATCTATAAGAGGTGAAATTTTTGTTGGTAATGCACTATCGAAAGGGGCCATAGATTTAGTAACTCGTTCCTGTTGCGTTTACTGTTGCCGAAGGAGCAGAGAATGTAGCAGCACCTCCTTCATCTCCGACAGCAATAGTATCGACTGCACCTGTTACCTTGGTGTTAATTGTATCAATTTCTAATATTTGATTTCTTACTGAAACAATATCATTTGATCTTGGAACAACAACAATACGAATGCGAGTGGAAACTGTTCCATCAACGTTAGAAATTGCAGTTATAACAATATTTTTAATATTAATAGAACCAGTAGTATAGTTAATTGTTCCAGCTGTTAAATTAGTATAGTTTCTAACTGCACCTGTCAAATAATACAGTCTAAGATTTCCGCTTCCGTCATCATCAAAAAATTGTTCTAATGTAGAATATTCTCCAGATACATAAAAACCTGTTGAGGTAAGTATACCACCATCATCTGAATTGTGACCAATGTGAGGATTGTATAATGCATTGTTTAAATAAAGGTTATATGATTTTGTTTCCAATAGTTTTGGAGAAAAGTATTGAGCAAGTCTAGGAGTAACTGAACTGCTTGTAATTGAATTGTCAGTATTATCAATTACTCGCAACAATTTAGAATGACGTAATACAGCATCAAATTTAACCAATTCTGTTGAATTATAATTTGCAATAACGCTTACTACTTCATTAACCAAAGTATCTTTTGTTTTAACAGTTTTTGAAGAATCATATTTAAAATCACATGTTAATAAAATGTAAAGGAAATCTGGATCAACTATTACAGGAGATATTGATGCAACAGTATATTTTCCAAGTTGACTTACTAAACCACTTTTTTCAACTGGAGTTAAGTTTGTTCCAAGATTATTTCTTACGGAAATAAATACCTTACCATATTCTGGTGTTGAAACAACCCCAAGACTAGAATCAAATGAACCATTTTCTCCACCAAACACTTGAATTGCTGTAGCAGTAGGATATAGTTTTTGAACAAATACTTTATAGTCATTTGTTGTAACACATCGACCTTGAGATGCGTAATCTAAAGGAGCAGATAATTTTATCGATTGAATACTTTCAGCTATAACACCACCAATCGCAGGTTCAGTTGTTGTCGTTGTTACATTAACAACTGTATTAATTGCGCCAGAATTTGTGAAAGCAAATGCACCATTTGCTTCTGCAATATTAGTGACTACATATCTTAATATAATAATATTACCATCACTAGGTTTTTTACTAACAACTCCATCACCAAAATACACTTCAAACTGACCACCCTCAACTTCTTGTAAGAAATATACTGGACTATTACCAGTTAGTTGTGTAATATCAGTAGCTTTAGTGTAAGTAACTGTAGTTGTATCTGAAGAAGAATTTTGAACTTGAACTAAAAGTGTAGTTGTGTCTGCTTTATTAGAATTTAGTAAAAATCTTTGATTAATATTTGAGCTATCAACTGTATATCTTCCAGTAATATATGTTCCTTCATAAATTGGAATATCTTGAAACAAAATTCCTGATCCTGTTTGAGAAGCACTAAAGTCAGAAACAGTTACGAATTGATATTCAATATTATCGATTGTAGTGGTAAACACTTGACCAGCATTCATTGTTGCTGTAGCTAAAGTAATGTCATTTAGAGAAACATTAACTTTTGCTCTTGGAGCTCTAACAGATCGTGTTTCATATCCTAAAGTATTAGCATGAGAAACCACACTAGACCTTAAAGCTGCACTGTCAATAAACATTTCGTTAGCCAACATGTTTGCATGGAAACCAAGGTAATGTGTATTATATGCAAGAACATCAAGCAAAGCACTAATTCCAGACCCCTCAAAATCATAATCAAGAAATTGATCTTGATTTTTAAGATATGTCTTCAAGTTATCTTTGACAGTATCAAAGTCTAAACCTGATATTTCTAATTTCTGATTATCAGCCACTACAATACCTCCAATAGCACATTTAGTTCAACAAGTTCCGTTGGAGCATCTGAAATTGTAAATCTTATAGTCATATCATATGCGTTTCGATCTAAGTCTGGACGAACCTCAACACTAACATTATTAACTCTAGGTTCATAACTTATAATTACATCTTTACAAGCTTGAGACATTGCAATAGAAGTTAGTGGACTTGCGTTCTCAAATAACAGTCCTCTAATTCCACAACCTATTTCTGGATGAAAAGGTTTCTCATAAAAATTTGTTAGAACCAAATTACGAACTGATCTCTTAACAGCAGTTACGTTGGTAAGAATATTAATATCCTTATCCCGTGATCTTTTGGTAAAAAACAAATCCAAGTCCCGATATTTTTGAACAAAAAATAGAGAATCATTTGTTGATTCAGAATCTACTAAAGCATCTAGGTCTTTGAAACTTGATGTTTTTTCTACTGTCGCCATTACTACTCCAAGGTGGTTTTTAGTATTTATAACGAATGTTAAAGAATAAAAATCACTTAACCAATTTCTATATACACCTACAAGTCATCTACTTCATCAGTTCCACTAGTTCTTGCTGGAGATACAGGATGTGTATGATCAACTTTACCACCCTCTTTATCCACATAATGGTCTGAGTCAATTTTCTCTTTGAAATCTCCAACATAATGATAAGTTGCCGTATCAGTATGTTTAATTCCTGTTGTTCCAGAAATATTTGTATTGAGAGAAGAATTATATGTTTCTAACACAGCACCTGTAACGCTTTGTGTAAGTGTTCCTCCAATAACTTCATTTACATTACCATCAACTTGAATATTCCAATCACCTTTAATATAGGTGTTACAGTTGGAGTCGATTGTAAGGTTTGCAGTTCCTTTGATATTAACGTAATTAGAGCCTGCAATCACTTCGTAGTTATCACCCACCACTCTTGTTTGTTTATTTCCATCCGCATCAATTTCATAAAATGTTCCAACAGTATGATATTCATGAATACGCTCAGAACCAGGCGTATCATCATATTCTTTAATATGACCACTCTCTGATTCAAATACATGATTATATGGATACTTTGAACCATATCGTGGACGGCTGTTTTTATTAGTATCAGTTGTAAGAGGTTCTTTCCAACTACTGTCAGAATTAGCGAGCAAAATGTCTTGGGTTGTATTATTATCCTTTGCGGTTAATACTCCATGATCACTACCTCTTGCAAGACGATTAGTATCTGGTTCACCAAATGTATGACCAGATGGCCTTGAAAAAACTCCTTCGCTGGTATCGATACCATTAACAAATCCACCTAGTGGATATGGGCCATAAGACTCTTTACCATAATCAGGACGAACTTTACTTGATATATCACCTTCTATCTTGCCACCGACATCTTCTAACCTATCAATAGGGTTAAAAGTTTCATCTCCATATGGCATTGCATAATCTTTACCGCCAGTAGAATTAATTTGAGTTGAATTTTTATGTCTAGGATCATTGAATCCTTTACTATAGGTTTCTTCACGCCCACCAGAAGCTTCTGGTATGCCAGGCAGTGTTCCTATAATAACAGGTTGTTGATTGTCACCAACATCTCTCCAAAAACCACAGACCCATGACCCTTCTACAAGAAATGAAGGAGTCATACCCATACCATGCATGGCTGGGTCTGTTGTTGGATGCATGACATGTGCCCACGGCAGAGAGCTAGTAGGAATAGCAGAAAGATCGTCTGTGTGGTGCCCCAAACAGCGAACTCTAACTCTTCCTAGCTCTAATGGATCATTTCTATCTTCAACTACACCAATAAACCAGACAAATCCGTCTTTGCCCATGTAGTTTTTCAATTCTGCCATAAATATCTCCAATCTTATAGGAGTATTTAGACAATCATTTTAATGAATATCTGGATCACGACCCATACGTTTATATTCTGGCCTAACAAAATCGTATTCTATAATATCAATATATTTCTCACCAACGTCTTCCATATTTGCTAGGATGTCACAGGCTTCTTCATACGTCAAATAATCTTGAACTATTTTTACGACTTTATATTTTTTCATCTGATATTTATACTTTAAAGTCTTTTAGTATTTCCATTATTACCATAAACAGAACGCCATTGACCTAATCCACGGTTTTCTAACGTCTGAAGATGAGAAAATGGGTTCATTGTGAGGTTTCCTGCTACAACAATACGGTCTTCACCTATATGTTTTGGAACAGAATGATTAACCCAGCCAGGAAACATAACCATGAGGCCAGTCTTTGGAGACACTCTTTCGATACCTTTGCTGGGATGAATACACCTATCAAATATTAAAGGAGCAGACCCCTCTGGACAGTTGACATAGTAAACAAAACTCCAAAGGTGTGGCCAGTGATTGTGCATGATTGTGTAATCACCCTCTTTGTAGATTGCTCCCCAACAATCATACGGAATCATGTCGAGTTGGTGCGGATTATTCTCCGCAGCCAACTCCATTGCACGATTACACACCCACTGAAACCCTTTACTGGTATCTTGCATGAACCAATCAGACATGGAAGCTTTAACATTTGTCTTCCTATGTTGAGCGTCACCCAATTCTCGTATCTGCCGTTCAAGATTTTCATTCAAAGACATTTCTTGGTCTTCATGAACAAACTTGTTTGCAAAACCTTCCAGATCAAGAGTGATGATAGGAAATTTTTCAGAGAATTGTTTTGATAGTGGTGACCTATCAAACATAGTAGATGGTTTAAGTGTTTTGGCTAACGCTGCTAAGCTCATTTTTTTGCTCCAATTGCTCCAGTGCTCTCTTATATACTTCCATTTTAATACCAATAACTTTCTCAAGTCGATTTATACGATTGCGTACTGACTTAGGAATACTTCGCATACCACCATTACGAACAGTAAATTTTTTACGAAGATGCATTAATTCAGCATTTAGTTCTGAAAGAGGAACTTTATGAAGTTTAATATCTTTTGGTGGTGTTCCATATGGAACTGCCATTTCTGCTTGAGTTTCAGGATTTTGAATCACACGACTTTCCTGTTTATTCCATCCAGATCGATCCATCTCAGGATCATCCACATATTCAGTTGCTTCATAACTTAAAGATACAACTTCATCATCGTCTTCCATGACATAACCATCTTTAATCGCTTTAGCAACAACTTTCTCTTGTTCTGTGCTTAGTGTTTTAACTTTCATTTAAAATGTCTCCTAATAGAATATATTCATTATGTTTTTGAACTTCAATTTCAAAGAATATGGAAGTCATATCCTTTTCCTTAACAGGTCGATAGCCCTTAGTCTTTTTTGACCAATACTTAGGAACCTCATCCCATTTAATATCATCAAACTTGTCAGATTCAATGGTCTGAATCACACCTGACTTAATAGAGCCATAGACATCTTTAAATTTTACTGTTGTACCAATCATTTTGGTAATTTCTCCTGTTATAACTTATAGTTCTTTTCTAAACATGGTAATACTACCCTGCTTAAACTTATGTGGTTCAACGATATCCATGCGATACTTATAGTCTTTTATCTTGCTGAGGATATTATTATTGTTGTTAGGTTCTCCACGAAAATAGGTAAAGTGAAATAATGCATACTCTTTTACCATTCCCCAATAGAAGTCTACAAAGAACTGATACTCTTCTGGCCCACCACAATCAAACCATACTAGATCATATGGTCCATTACTACGAACCTTGTCCACAGTAGAGAAGTCAGTGAAGTCTCCTTCAATAAATTCAACCAATGGTTCATTATCCAAAATATCTTTACGAGACTTTGCCCTTTCATAGTTTTCCTCAAGACTCTGATCATCAACAACCACAAACTTAGGATTATATGGAGCAGTAATGTAATTTTCATCACAATTAGAATCCCATAGTAGACCTTCAGAGTTATCCTTTAATCCTTCTAATAGAAAAGGTGTAGTATAACCCATACCAATTTCAAGAATTCGTTGAGGACGAGTCAAAGTAACAAGACTACGAAGAAACGGCGCTGCAGCTTCTGTACCATAGCCAGGCACATGCCAATTAGAATGCTCCATTACATAACCTCAAATGTTTTAGAAACCAAAGGATCACCTTTTCTACTTTTACACCAGTTTTCTGTTGTCGTTTCTACCTTGATGATTCTTTTTGTGTCTGGAACAATGCCAGGCATATCATAATCTTCTGCATACGATAAAAACTCTTCAAAGTATTCAATCGTTACTCTTTTGATCATCTTCTTCTTCATTTGTTTCTTCCCTTGTTCCATATTTAAATTCAGTTTCAGCTGCAATATTCAACTGATGCATAATATCCTCAGTGAAATACTTCTCAGGATCATTATTAATTGTCTTTGCGAAAGTTTTACTACCATCTGGTAATTCAATTCTCGTAGACACACTCTTAAAGATTTCATACTTGACAGCCAATTCAAGAAGACCATAGTATTTGTCAAGACCCTTATCATAAGTGAGTCGAACATCAACCATCTTATTCTCTTTAGTCAATCGACTCTTGTGGTTCTTGCAGTGAATAATGTTACCAATCACCTCAGTACCATCTTTCTCTTTCTTCTTACTCAGATAGATAATAGACGATGCCGCATACTTCAGACCGCTACCGCCACCCATTTCTTTCGTAGAAAATAGTCCCATACTCTCGTAAGTATGATTCGTAACCACCATCGGAACTTTCGCTCGGCCAGATTTAAGTGTCAGAACCCTAAACGCAGCTTTTAGCACTTGCGCTCGTGTCATATCCCGTGTCTCTTTACCATCTGTGGTATCTTCGACTTCCTTCGTAGTACTCAACATACCTAGAGAGTCTAAGCAGACCATCATAGGTGGACGATCAGCCTCAGGTACTTCAAGATATGAGTCAAGTACTCGAATCGCCTGTGTGCGAAACTCTTGTACCGTAGTTACAGGCATCATTACCATACGCTTCGGATCAATGCCCCGATCCGTCACCATATTCTTAGTAATCGCACTTTCACTCTCGAAATAAATAACTCCTGCATTCGGATTGGAGTCAAGGAAGTTCTTAACCATACCCATAAGAAAGAATGTCTTTCCTGTGGCACTTTCACCGGCGAGAGCTGTGATCTTGTTACTGGGTAAACCTCCGTAAATACTTCCAGATAGAAGAGCATTGAATATATACGAACCTGTATCAATAAACCCTTCAACATCACCTGCCTCAACACCGTCAGCAACGATAGAGCCGTACTCATTCATCATTGACACCTTCTTTAAAAAATCATTCATATAATATTTCCTTTTACCTTAATTATACTAGAGTGTAACATAAAGTACCAGTTAAGTCAAGTACTTTTTTCAACTTTTTGGGGGGTGGCCCTTTTAAATATAGTGTAGATAAGAACCAACAATATACTTGGGAGTATTCACTGGTTGCATACCAGCATGAGGATGTGTCCATAAAGGTGGAAACATTAATACACTACCCTTTCTACAAGGTGAAACAAAATCATCATTAATAATAGTCTGTCCTGCCTCATTGTCTGTAAGATAAACAAAGAATACAAGAAACCTCTTTGCATTCTTATAATCAGTTACATCAACATGCTTGCGAAACTCATCAGTACCATTAGGAAGATACCGTTTAATTCTAGGTAACTCAAAACCATGCTTGTTCGGCCACATTGGATTAATATCTTCCTTATACTTTGATACACAAGTAAAGAGTAGGTTGAGCAACTCACCTGTTTCTTCTTGCCAAGAAGTCCTATGCCTACCCATATCAATCTGAGTGAAATCATATGAGCTAGAACTCTCACTCTGCCATTGATTCGAATTAGCTTCGAATTTGTTTACAATATTATCACAGAAGTCAGGGGGGATAACATTGTCATATACTCTAATATTATCATTCATTACGTTATTCCTTTCATAACAGTTGAGTAGCAGAAAATAGCTTTAAGACACCTTATTGCATTTATAGTTTAACAAATTACTTTAGTTTTTATAAGGCCCTTTTTTAAATTAAGGGGCCCCCCTCAATGGTTGACTAAAGGGTTGTGGGCCTCTCACCCACCCGCTGGTATCACCACACCAGTCCAGTGATAAAGGTGAAGGGGAGAGGAATTGAACCTCTCGTTAAGTATACGATGAATACTCTGCTTTGGTCATCATCCTTCAACATTCACTTGCCATACCCTTCAAAAGAGAGAGTGTCGGTCCACTTAGCTATTCAGCAATTTACGAAAGACCATTCGTGACACTCTCCAAGTTTAACTCATTTAACGAACCTTTCAATAGTTCCAACAATATAACCTAACCAGTACTTGTAGCTTAACTTATAATTTTTCATAACCGATGCCGCCAAAAGTCTTCTGGCTCCAATCCAGTATCATAAAGCAATCCTACAACCACTTGTTTATCTTTTTCTATCGCATATAGATCATCTTCTAGATACTGGATTTGCTTCCTAACTTTATCAAGACGCTTACTGGAATCGTCTAATTGAGAAAGAAGCTGTTTCTGTTCTGCTGTATAGATCATGTTAAATCCTTTTTACATGCTGCAGCGGTCAATCCAGCTTGCAGGTCATAGAGACAGACGAGCTCTTCAAAGTCAAGCTCCTCGAACTCAATTGCTTCGTCATCATGAGTAATATAATTACCATCTTTATCAAACATCTTAAATCCTCGAAAGACTAGCAGTGTCATGTGACCTAACAGGCGAATCCTGTTCCAGAAGTCTCTCTTCATTATCTTTATAGTACCACACACTATAG